>JACKQG010000439.1_pt1 | contig 60655 bp, 73 predicted proteins | sample 8237621 | NCBI WGS metagenome assembly JACKQG01 (sample SAMN15677084, study PRJNA649215) | marine metagenome | biome: marine; feature: Black Sea; material: saline water; isolation source: suspended particulate matter (SPM) from the Black Sea western gyre | collected 2013-06-09/2013-06-10 | depth... | reverse complement strand
GACTTTTTCTAAAGAAAAAGAGAATTTAAGATTTCCCACTTAAGTTGACAACACCCTATTTTTAACAAATAAATATATAAACAAGCTTCTTTCCTCTATACAAGGTGATTTTAATGGCTAATAAAAGAATAATTCCTTTAGCAGCAATGGAAAGACTAATAAAGAAAGCAGGAGCCGAGAGGGTGTCAGAGGATGCCAAAGCTTCCTTAAGGGATATTTTAGAAGAATTTGGAGAGGAAGTTTCTGAGGCAGCTATCAAATTTGCAGTACACGCTGGTAGAAAAACTGTTAAGGCAGATGATATAAAGTTGGCTACTCGCTAAACATTTACCTTCATGAAATCGTAAGCACAAGAAGAGCTAGCAAAATAAGTCTTCACGTCTGATTCTAATTCACTAATTGTTTTATATCTCTGTGAGAAATGTGTTATGATTAACCTCTTCACATTAGCTTTGTTTGCTATCAATCCAACATCCTGAGTGGTTAAGTGTTTATACTTATCTGCTTTCTCTCTTAGTTCTGGAAGATAAACAGCTTCTGCAACGAGTAAATCAGCTTCACTAGCTATCTTATAACAATTCTCAGAAAGAAGAGTATCAAATAGGAAGGTTACTTTCCTTCCTTTTTTGATTGAAGATACATCATCAGGATTGATAGTTTTTCTATTTACAACAATTTTTTGTCCTGTCTGCAATTTCCCGAGCAAAGGACCCTCTTTCAACCCTATTTTCTTAGCTTTCGCCAGGTTTATTTTTCTTTTATCCTTTTCAACAAAAGAGTAAGCTATACAGGGGGTTGTGTGATCCATAGGTGCACATTGGATATAATAATCATCTTTTTTCTTAAAAGTCTCAACTTTCTTTGGAATTAATTCAACTATTTTCAAATCTAGATTTGAACCATCAAAAACAACAGAATCCAACAAGTGTTGAACTCTTTTCTTGGTTCCTTTCGGTCCAAAAATCTCTATCTTAGGTGGATTTTCCTTGTCAGAGATTGTCTGGAGAAGACCTATAATACCACCGATATGATCTCCATGCCAGTGAGTGACAAGAATCATGTTTACTTTGTTCCTGTTAATTCCTGCAAGGTTCATCTGCCTCTGTGTACCTTCTCCACAATCAATTAATATGCCTTCGGCTTTGTAAGATAAGAACATTCCTTGAACATTTCTTTCTTTTGTAGGAACCATACATGAGGTTCCTAAAAATGTTAATTGCATAGGTATTTGTAAAAGAGGAATATTTATAACAGTTTTGCAAAAGTATTTAAAGAGGATTATTTTAATTTTCAACATGCCAAAAAAGAAAGTAGTCAAGAAAAAAACTGAAAAGAAAACCACGAAGAAGAAAGTTAAGAAAGAAACAGCTAGAGCTAAAACTAAAAAAGAGATTCTCAAAGCAATGTTTGCCAATGAAAGAGTGATTCTTGATAGTAGTGACGAGGCTCAAGAAATCTATAACAAAGGGAGTTATGGCACTGTGTTGGAAGATAAAAAATTACAATTATCTTTACAAGAAGCATTGTTCTTGATGGAGAAAAAAAAAATCGCAATCTTAGATGCGAGGAATAAAGAATTCACATTTGAAAGATTCGTAAAGAGAGCGACAAAGATAGAACCCACCTTTTGGATAAGGTATAGCGTGTATAGAGATATGCGTTCTCGTGGATATATTGTCAAAACAGCGTTGAAATTCGGTGCTGATTTCAGAGTTTATGACCGTGGCATAAAACCAGGAGAAGATCACGCTCGTTGGATAATCTACCCGGTACACGAAGGAGCTATATTGACTTGGTATGAATTCGCAGCAAAGAACAGAGTAGCTCACTCTACCAAAAAGAGATTGATGATGGGAGTAGTTGATGATGAAGGGGATGTTACTTACTGGGAAATCAAATGGATGAGACCCTAAACGAAAGTTTTTAAAACTAATTCTGCTTAAGAAAACCAATGGCCAACAAGGAAACAATTCTTCAATTTGTAAAAAGTAGGGGCCCTATAATTCCAAACCAGATAAAGAAAGAAGTAGGTGGTGAAACCTATCTTATAAGCGCTGTTTTATCTGAGTTGGCTAAGGATGGTCTGATAAAGATTTCTTATACAAAGATTGGTGCTTCACCAACATATTATGCTTCTGGCCAAGAATTCAAACTACAGGAACTTAAGAAATATCTCAATGAAAAGGACCAGCGAACTTTTGACCTTTTGAGACAAAAGAAAGTTTTGAGGGATAAAAATCAAGAAATGCTTGTCAGGGTTAGTTTGAGAAACATAAAAGACTTTGCCAAACCTTTAGAAGTAAAGGTTAAAGGTGAAAAAGAGATTTTCTGGAAATGGTATCTGACTCTGAAAGATGAAGCTGCGGATTTGATAAAAAAACAATTCGCTAGATTACCTACAAAAGAAGAAGTGAAAAAAGAGATAAAACCTGATATAAAAGAAGAGAAACAGAAAATACTTAAGAGAACAGAAACTTCTAAAGAAGGTTTCTTGAAGAGATTGTATGATTATTTTGAAGAAAAGAAGATTGAAGTTATTGAAGAAGAAGTCATAAGGAAAAACTCTGACATAGAATTCCAAGTGATAATCTCAAGCTCTGTTGGTAACATAGAGTATTTCTGCAAGGCAAAGAACAAGAAGAGATGTAATGACGGTGATTTAAGCTCTGCATACATTAAAGGACAATCACTTAAGTTACCTGTTTTATTCATAACTACAGGGGAGATTACTAAAAAAGCCAAGGAAATGCTTGGTAAAGAATTTAAAGGTTTAGTTCTGAAGAAAATCTAGAAAATGGGAACACCTATAACAAACATTTTAGTTAGCAAGGAGATAATGCTTGAAGATTTGAAAGGAAAAACATTAGCTGTTGATTCCTTTAATATGCTCTACCAGTTTTTGTCAAGCATTAGACAAGTGGATGGTGCTCCTTTAATGGATTCTAAAGGCAGAGTTACAAGCCACTTGACAGGTTTGTTTAACAGAATAACTAAACTAATGATTGAAGATATTAAATTTGTCTTTGTATTTGATGGAGAAGTTCCTGAATTAAAAAAGAAGGAGCGTGAGAGGAGGAAGAAGTTAAAGCTTGAAGCAACTCATTTATATGAAGAAGCAAAGCAAAAAGAAGACTTAGAGGATATGAAGAAGTATGCCTCACGAACCTCTGTTTTGAATGAGGAGATGATTGAAGAAGCAAAGAAACTCATCAAGGCTTTGGGAATGCCGATTGTAGATGCTCCTTCTGAAGGAGAGGCACAGGCATCTTTTATGGTTGAGAAAGGTGATTGTTATGCTGTTGTCAGCCAAGATACTGATTCATTAGTATTTGGGGCTCCTCTTGTGGTAAAAAACTTGACTATTAGCGGCAGGAGAAAAGCTATTAATAAATTAACATATAAAACAGTCAATCCAGAACTTGTTTCTCTTTCTGAAAGTTTGAATAAACTAGGAATCAATCAGGAGCAACTTATAATAATAGCTATGCTGGCAGGAACTGATTATAACATTGGTGGTGTGAAAGGAATTGGACCTAAGAAAGCTATTAACTTAGTGTTGACTTATGGAAATGATTATGATAAACTCTTCAAAGAAACTGATTGGAGCAATAATTTTGAGTTTGAGTGGCAGGAAGTGTTTTACCTTATTAAGAATATGCCTGTGAAGAAAGATTATAAATTAAAATGGGAAACCATTGATAGAGAAGCAATCATACATTTGTTGGTTGAAGAGCACGACTTCAACAAGGAAAGAGTTAAGAAGACTCTTAATAAGTTAATGAAAGGAAAACCTAGCAAGGATCAGAAGGCATTAAGTGATTTTTTTAAGAGGTGAGATGATTGGAGTGGTTCATATATGCTCTGTTAGCAGCTGTTTTCGCATCTATTGGAGGGCTTATTAACAAGAAGATTTTGTTTCATGAACACGTTTTAGAATTCACTGCTTCTAGAAGCTTATTTTTTGTGTTTTTTGCCTTATTTCTAATCCCATTTGTTGACTTTTCTATTTCGTGGAAGATATATGTTTTGATTTATTTCGTTTCTTTGCTTGTAACTGGTGGAATAATTTACTTTCTTAAAAGTATAAGGCATGGGGAATTATCTTCCATGACACCATTAACAAATATTAGTCCTTTGTTTCTTTTAATAATTGCTTACTTTGTATTAGGTGAAACACCAACTCCAAAACAATATTTTGGTGTTTTTTTATTAATATTAGGAGCATATTCCTTAGAAGTTGGAATAACAGATAGAGGCTTTCTAGAGCCAATAAAAGTCTTCTTAAAATCAAAAATTATACATTACATGTTGTTTTCATTAGTAATATTCAGTATTACTGCAACCTTTGACAAGCTCATAATCACAAACCATACAAATTTTGTTACATATTTATTCTTATTAACGATGTTTAAATCTATTAATTTTGTTTCTCTTGAAGCTTATAGATTCGGATTTTCTGAAATCATGCACGATTTTAAGAAAGATTTTAAACTTCTTTTTTCAGATTCTATATTCTTATTTTTTGGTCAATTATCATATTTTTTCGCTGTTTCCTTTCCAAACGCATTTATCTCATTAATCATCCCAATTAAAAGAACATCTACTTTGTTTACAACAATTTTTGGTGGCAAATTATTTCATGAGAAAAACTTATTAGTCAAAGTGCTTGCTTGCATCATAATGATATGGGGTGCTGTCTTTATTTTACTATAACTTTAAAAAAGCATTCTTGTTCTTATTAGCATGCTCGGAGTTAAAGTTCCTTTAAACAAAGCTGAAAAAACAAAGAAATTCTTGATAAAAAATGGTTTGTTAGACTTCAATTATTTATCTCTGAAAAAAGAGAATTTCATAGTTTTTCCTGTTATTAAAAAATTCAAAAAGCGAGATGTTATTTTTTCAAATGAAAAATTTTCAAAAAAGAAAAAAAGAGAAAACTGGAAAAGTATTCTAAAAAAGAAGTTAACCAAGGAAGAATTTGATTCTTTAATATCTGCCCATGATGTTGTTGGCAGCATTGCAATTCTTGAAATACCTGCTGAGCTTGAGAAAAAAGAGAAGATGATTGCAGATGCTTTGCTGAAAACAAAAAAGAATGTTAAGACAGTATTGAAAAAAGCAGGAGAGCATAGTGGAAGATTTAGAACTCAGAAGATGAAATGGTTAGCAGGAGAGAAGACAAAAGATACAATGCATAAGGAGAATAATGTTAGGCTTAAAGTTAATGTTGAAGATATGTATTTCAGTTCTCGCTTAAATTCAGAAAGGAAAAGAGTAATGAAGCAAATCAGAAAAGGAGAAAAAATACTGGTTATGTTCTCTGGCTGCGCCCCTTACCCTTGTGTTTTCTCTAAAAATACAGAGGCTAAAAAGATTGTTGGAATAGAGATAAACAAAAAAGCACATGAGTTCGGATTGAAAAACGTTAAACTGAACAAATCAAACAATGTAAAGCTTATTCTTGGAGATGTGAAAAAGATTGCTCAAAAGCTGAAAGAAAAGTTTGACAGGATATGCATGCCGTTGCCAAGAGGCGGAGAAAGCTTTCTAAGAGAAGCATTGATGGTTGCTAGGAAAGGAACAATAATTCATTTCTACGACTTTTTGCGTGAGACAGAGTTCGAGAAAGTAGAAGAGAAAGTTAAAAAAGCTTGTGAAAAAAAAGGAGTAAAATATAAAGTCCTTAATTTCGTGAAGTGCGGGCAATACTCACCAAGGAAGTTCAGGGTTTGTTTGGATTTTAGAGTTTTAGAGAGAAAATAAATAAGATACTTGATGTAAAAGAAAAACTTAAATAGTTCTTTCACATAAAGATGGACTGTTTGGGGGTTACTATGAAAAAAATAATTTTTATTTATATATTACTTTTATTTATTTTAGTTCTTTCTGGATGCCAAAAAGACACCTTATTTAATGGTAATCCATCAGATATACTTCCAAGTCGAGAAGAAATTGCTACTGAATGGGTAATGGGAGATGTAAAAGAGGTAACCAGTGATTGGTTTAAAGATAGCGTTGTTGGTTTTATTTCAGGAAATCAATTGATTTTTGAAAGACTCGAATTCACTACCTTATCTCAAGGGATATTATCAGTTTATAAATTTAATAATATTGATAATGCAAACAATTATTATAATAACAAAGTTAATAATATAAAACAAGAGGGAGGATATACAGAATTAGATTATTCAAGTATTCCTGCAGATTGTTTTGCTGATAAAGGTGGGAATGCAATAGAAGGGTTTTATCATTTTTCAATATGCAAAAAGAAGAACATCGTTTTTATGAACGAAATTGATTCATTTAATATGTTAAGGTTATCTTACAATGAAGATATAACTAAAATTATGGCTGAAAAAATTTAATATTATCTAAATTACAAAAGTAAATCTTCTAAATGTGAATATTGGAGATTTAATAGTGTTTAAAGGGTAGATATCTCGGTGATATCTGTGAATATCTAGGAATTGGTCTTCTTAGACGACAAAAACAGCTTTACAAATAATTTAATTATTTTTTTCTTATGCCCACAACTAACGATGAAATCATAGTTCCAAAGAGAAAACCAATCCATAAAGGTATAAGTTGTAATATTATTAAAGCATATGTTTCATGAATATTTGCAGAAAAAGGAGCTGAGATTATTAAAAAAACACTGTAAGCTACAAATATCACCAATGATACAAACCCCGCACATACACAGATTTTCTTTTTTAGAAAATCATATAAGAAAAAAATCAAAAATACACCTATAACAAAGCCTATTATTCCATTCAGAAGGACTAAAAGCATACCTTCTGGACGAAAAATTGAATATTTTACACCAAATTTTGTTGCAACTACGCCAGTAAAACCCCATCCAACACTTAATGGAGCTAATAATGTTGCTGATATGGTGGCTAATCTATTAAAAATGCGTTTCATTTTTTTATTATTTAATTATAGGCGTGCTCCCTAGTTACTTCCGTTCTTCATAGGCAAAGCCTCAGTGGGTGTTCACTCGGTCATTGCACGCACTAGAATATAATAATTGATTATTTAAAAAGGTTGTTTAGCAGAAATATCATCCATACATCTTTAGGATGTCTTTTCCTAGTTTTTCTTCTTCTTTCATGACTTTCTTTATCGCCTTTAGAATATCTTCCTCTATTATTTTCTTTCTATTACTTCTTATTGCAAAATACCCTGATTCTGTACATACTGCCTTTATCTCCGCGCCTGAAAATTCCTTCATTTTTTTTAGAACTTTATCTAAATCTATCCTCTTATCTAAAGTCATGTTTCTAGTATGAATTTTGAAAATTTCTCTTATCCCATCCTCATCCGGACCAGGAACCATTATCAAGCGGTCAAGTCTCCCAGGTCTTATAATTGCAGGGTCTAGTATGTCTTCTCTGTTTGTACAACCTATTACTTTGACATTGCCCAAAGGCTTAAAACCATCTAATTCTGCCAAGAATTGCATAAATGTTCTCTGGACTTCTCTTTCACCAGATGTTCCAATATCAATTCTTTTTGATGCTAAAGCATCCAATTCATCAATAAAAACAATTGAAGGTGCTTTCTCCCTTGCTAATTGGAATATTTCCTTTACTAACTTTGCTCCTTCTCCTATAAACTTCTGAACTAATTCAGAACCAACAATCTCTATAAATGCTGAATGTGTTGAAGAAGCAACTGCTTTTGCAAGCAATGTTTTACCCGTTCCAGGCGGACCATATAATAATATGCCTTTAGGTGGTTGAATGCCAACTTTCTTGAATAGTTCTGGCTTTATCAACGGTAACTCTATAACCTCTTTTATATCTTCTATTTGCTCTTTCAATCCTCCTATGTCACTCCATGAAACTTTTGGTTTTTCAAGAATTACAAATTGTTCAACATTGAATTTTTTTGATTTTGTAACTTTATCTACAACTGTTAAGTTTTTCTGCTCTAGCAAGACAGAGTCTCCTGGTTTAATATTCTTTACAGAGTTAGAAATTTCTACTAAAAAACTATTTCCGTTTGGTAACCTAACAATTGCGTTTTCTTCTGTTAAATCCATTATCTCACCAACTAATAATGCAGGGGTCTTGAATTTGTCAACCTCTGATTTCAGCTGTGATATTGTTTCTCTTAAAAGTTTGTTTTCTTCTTCTAAACCATTAGAATCTATGGTGTAAGAAAACATTGTCTTCTCTAAATTTTCTTTTGACTTCATTTTGTCTTCTTACCTATAGAATAATGCAGGATTGTTTTTAAACCTTTGGGATTATTATAAGCTCTTTTGGAAATTTAGTCAATAATCTGCTTCCTTTACTGGTTACTAGAACATCGTCTTCTATTCTTATTCCAAAATCATGATAAATTCCGGGCTCAATGGTTATAATCATTCCTTTTTCAAGTTTTTCATTTGACTTAACACTTATGGTTGGTGCCTCATGAACCTTTATCCCTAAACCGTGTCCTAAGCTGTGGATGAAGTGTTTTTCTTTAGAACCAAGTTCTTTTCTAACATATTCTTCAAGTTCTTTAACCTTCACTCCAGGCTTAATTTTCTTTATGATATTCTTTTGTATTTTCAAAACTTCATTATAATGCTTTAATTCTTCTTCGCTCAGATTTCCTATGTAGAAAGTTCTTGTTATATCAGCACAGTATCCCTTATACTTTAATCCTACATCTATCACGAAAAAACCTTTTTTTATCTTTTTGTTTCCTGCGTAATGAGGTAGAGAAGCATTTTTTCCAGAAGCTACTATCGGGCTAAATGAAAGTTCACAACTGTTTTTTAGAGCTTCTATTTTTATAAATTTCCTAACATCTTCTTCGTATCTAAAATTGAAATTTTTAACGATCTTCTTCATAATTTTTTCTGTTAGTGAGCAAGCTTTTCGGATTTTTAATATCTCTTCTTTAGTCTTGATTTTTCTTAGATTAGTTAGAATTGATTCAATATCTCTTGTCTTTACTATTCTTGAAAGTTTCTTCTTCTGTCTTACAGTTATGTTTGACTCATTTATGCCTAGCATTCTTATTTTCAAATCTGATAATAGTTTTTTCAAATCTTTATATGGGTCTTCATAAATTATTTTTTTCATAAAAGTTTCAACATTCTCTAGTTTACTTACAAGCAGGATAAGTTCGCCTTTTGATGGTATAAGTAACAAACTGTTATCAACTTTCTGTTGTACAAAATAAAAGAAATTGGGGTCTTTGAAAAATAGCAATGCCCCATCAAGCTTGTTTTCTACAAGCCTTTTCTGAAACTTTTTGATTTTCATAGTATTCAAAATAGAAAGTTGTTTTTATATTTTTTCAACAAGACATTTAAATCTTTCTTCACTATTATAGATTATGATACCTGTTACAATGATTTCTGAGTACGAGTTCTGTAGTAGGAAACTTTTTTTAGAAAAAGTTCTCAAACTTGTTGTTCCACCTAAAGACGTTATGGTTAAGGGTTCTGTAAGACACGAAGTTTATGATCTGATAAATAAGAAAGAAAAAAACTTAATAGTATCAATCACAAAGAGATTGTCATACACACAGATTTTGGAGTTATATAAGAATGTTTATGCAGATATTGTCAGAAATACTATCTCTAACAACAAAAAAGCTTTGATAGAAGTTAATATTTCTCTTATTGATTTTTTCAAGCAAATGTGGCCACTTATTATTAGAGAATGTAAATCAAGAGCAGAGAATCTGCTTAGTTTTATTGCAAAGAATGAGATTTATGGTAGAGAGCTTTGGGACAAGCTAACTCCAAAGATTGAGTCTGAGTTCAAAATTGAATCTGAAGAGTTAAAGCTAACAGGGGTTATTGACAAAGTTGAGATTTATCCTGATAGTGTGATTCCTTTTGAGATAAAGACAGGAAAAGCTCCCGATATTGGCGTATGGTCAGGCCACAAGTTACAGTTAGCTGCTTATGTCATGATGCTCGAAGAAGCTGAAAAAAATGTCGATACTTGTTTTGTAACTTATCTTGACATTAATGAGTCAAGAGAGATAGCTATCAATCCTTTTTTGAGGGAAAAAGTTTTGAAGATTCGTGATGAAGTTATCAAAATTCTTGAAGAAAAAGAACTACCTGATTTCTGTGATAATAAGAACAAATGCAATGCTTGTTCTTTAAAAGAACAGTGTTATAACCAAACTTTTATGAAGAAGAAAATCTTAGAGTTCAATCAAAAATAGCTGTTCCTATCCTAACCATATTAGCTCCTTCTTGTACTGCAACTTTGTAATCGTTTGTCATTCCCATGCTCAAGTATTTTATTTCTATATTAGGTATCTTTTCTTTCTTTGCTTTCTGAAATAATAATCTCACTCTTCTGAAGAAAGGCCTAGCTTCCTCTGGTTCAACAAAAGGCGCCATTGCCATTAATCCAAGAACTTTTATATTCTTTAATTCACTTAACTCTTTTAGAAAAGATATTAGTTCTTCTTCCATTACTCCATACTTTTGAGGTTCTCTTGAAATATTTACTTGAATCAATACTACCATCTTTTTATTTTTGCTTTTACAAACATTATTAATCTTCTTTGCGAGTTTTAAGGAGTCAACACTTTGTATCATGTCAAACAGTTCAACAGCATCCTTAACCTTGTTTCTTTGAAGATGTCCTATCATATGCCACTTTGCTTCTCCTTTCACCAAAGGCTTTTTCTCTCTTGCTTCATATAGTCTACTCTCCCCTATATCCTTAACTCCTAGAAAAAGTACTTGATTGATTTCTCTAACTGAGCGATTCTTTGTGACAACTACTAACTTCACCTCACCTCTTAAATTATCATTTATTCTTTTGAGGTTCTTTAGAATACTCATTGCCTTAATCTAACTCTTTATTTTCAATTTAAAAAGGTTTCTAAAATCATCAGTTAGGTTTTTAAATGAGACATCAATTCTCTATGATATGCCAAAAGTTAAGATAAACAGTGTAGTTAAACTTTACACTTTATGCCTTCTAAATAATGGTCCGAAACACGGCTATGAAATAATAAAAGAACTAGAAAACAAGATGAATCGCAGCATAAGCGCGAGCCATGTTTATCCTTTCTTGAAATCACTTGAAGACAACAAATTTATTGCTTGCAAGAGTGTAGAACAAAGAGATAAAAAAAGGTACTATCTAACCAAGAACGGTGAGAATTTCGTTGAAGTCGTATTTAGTAAATTAGATGGAGTGATAGATACAGTAATAGAAAAAAGAATCTCTACATGTTCTCATTGCCCGTGCAAAATCTATAATGGCGGTCATAGTGAAATAATCGGTAATGAAGATAAAGTATTTTGCTGCTCTCACTGCGCAGAGGCTTTCAAAGAGAAACTCCTGCTTATTCACTAAGTTTCTTCTTTGTTTCTTCTAAGTCTTGTAAAAACCTGCTTATTGTTTTAGGAAGATGCGCTGGTTGGGTTCTTAAAACTTCAGCTGCTTTTGTAATTACATCTCCTGAGAATTTCTTTTTAGAAGTTAACTCTAACTCTTTTAAAGGTAATTTCTTGTTTTTCTTGACTGCTTTCTTTGCTTGCTTCCATTTCTGGAATAACTCTTCAACCCTGAAAACGATCTCTTCCTCTTTACACTTCAAGAGCTTTGTTATTTCTTTAATGAGTTTTTCTTGCTGTTCAATATGCTTATAAGCTGCATTGCCACACACAAATTCGATTCTTATTATGCCATCTTGTACTTTGCTTGTTTTGAGTATCTTTAATATCTTGCATTCTCCTGTCAGATTAAGATGAGTTCCTCCACAGGCTTCAACATCAAAGTTCAGTATTTCCACAATCCTCAGTTTTCTTCCTGGAACTGCTCCTCCCTGATAGATTGTAAAACCATACTTTGTTTCAGCTAATTCTCTTGGCATAAAAGATTTGTATACAGGCAAATCCTGTTTTATGACGTTGTTGGCTATTTCTTCTATTTTCTTCACTTGTTCTGGTGTTAATTGGTCATAATGGGTTATATCTAACCTTGCTTTATCCATAAACTTAGCAGCTCCTGCCTGCCAAACATGATTTCCAAGTAGCTTCTTAGCAGCACCATTTAGTATATGTGTTCCTGTGTGATGCTGAGCAAGTTGCACTCTCCTGCCAGGATCTATCTTCCCATACACAAAATCTCCCTCTTTGAAAGAAGGTTTTCCAATTAATGTATGAACTATAATCCCTCCTTGCTTAAAGACATCTACAACTTCGTGCTTTCCAAGTGTTCCTTTATCATTAACCTGCCCTCCAGATGTTGGGTAGAACGCAGTCTTGTCAAGAACCACAAATTTATCTATGATTTTCAAAACTACTGCTTTGAAATTTGTAAAGTCATAATGATCAAAGTACAATGCTTCTGTATTTGAGATTCCTTTCAAATCTAAAGTTATTTCTTTCTGTGTTTGTGTCTGCTGTTCTTGAACTTCATGTCTCTCAGCAACCATTCCATAGAAATTCTCAGGTACAACAATTTTCTTTTTCTGTGCTTTTGCTTTTTCAACAACTTGATCGGGGGTTATGCCATGACTATCATACAATTCTATAAGTTTCTTCTCAGAAATCTCCTTCTTTATTATTTGTGAAATAATCTGCTTATTTCTTTTCTTGGTTTCAAAGTATTTTTTCCTCTCAACATCCAGTATTTCATTGACCTCAGACAAATTTTCAGATAATTCAGGAAATATTTTTTTCAAATAATCTGCATGCCATTCACAAGTATCATTCAATGAAACGTTCCAGCCATTTCTATCGATAAATGATAACGCTCTTCTTAGAATCATTCTTAGATTGTATCCTCCCCCAACATTACTTGGAAGTGCTCCGTCTGAAAGAGCAACAAGTAAAGAGCGTGAATGTTCTGCCAAAGAATAAATGCCTGAAACTGGAATAATCAATTCTTTCAAATATTTAACATCAACACCTGCTTTTTTTGCAACAATCTTCCATGAAGTCTCAATATTCTTGACTTCATCAAGATTTAACAAGCCAGAGTAAGGAACATATCTTTTCATTATTTTTTCATCAATTTTTATTCCTGTCTTTTGTCTTAATTTCTTAAGGACTGTTGGAAATATAGCATCATACATAGTATTAGTTCCCTGACTAAACCAAGCATTTCTCTCCTGACCCATACCCATATCCAAAACCTTTATACTGAGCTCTTTGTAGCTTTTATTTGTTTGTTCATAAAGCATATAAACTTGGTTTCCTAGCTCACAACCTCTTGAAAAGAACTCCATACAACAACCAAAGTTCCCACCGCCAGCCCACGCATCTTCATGATAGGTTACTTCTCTGTTTGGCAATCCAATTCCTTTATTAACCCATGTATGTATATGTCTAAAGACTTCATTCTGATCCCATTCTTCTGGTGGAACAAACATGTGTTGTCCTATCATAACAAACCCTGTGTTGTGACTACCTGTTATTCCAACATTGTCAACATCACTGAATCTTAAACAGAATTGTGGAATAACTAAAGGATTTGCAGGAGGTTTTATCTCACCAGATATAACATATGGCTGAAAAGCTGCTATAGAAGCATTAGTATATTCCATTGTAGAATTCCATCTTGAAACAACAGGATAACGCTTTATAGGAGTATAACCAAATTTCTTGAACATCTTAGCAAACTCTGTCCAGACATCAACATAGCCAAGCTTTTTCTTGGCAGGAGTGCTACCTATGAATCCAAATTCTTTGCTACATGCAGGATCTCCACAAGTATTTCTAGCAGTAGTTGTCCAGAAAGGTTTTTTACATGAAGAACAGATTTTTCTGGTAAAGCCCTCTCCTTTTAAAACTTCTATAGGATAGTACTTTTCAGGGTTTTTCCAAAATACTGGTTGGAATTTTTTCTTTATCTCCTTATCTGGCAACATACTGACTACAAAAAATGGATGATATTTAAAGCTTTTGAACAAACTATTTAAATAAACCTTTTATTCTGAAAAACATGCTTAGAAGGATAGAAACTAGAAAAGAAAGGAGAAAAAAGTTTTGGATGGGTACCCTTCTTGTATTTATAATGACTTTTGGTATAATGGGTATTTTAATAGGTAGTAGAGGTGGCGAAAGATGGGAGTACAACGGATACAAATTTATTCGTGAAGAAAATATTTTTGTTACTAAAATAAACAATCAAAAAAAAGGTTTTAATTTTCTTCCCCAAACACTTCTAACAATCAATACTTCTCCAAATCTTAAGAATAAGATTTTATCGCCTATGATGTACCTAACCTTCGATCCTGAAACCGATATGCAAAATCTTCTTTATATTGACACTGTTAGGAATGACTTACAAACAACATTGAATTCTGTAATTGTAAGTGCAGTGACTAAGAAATCAGAGATTTATTTTCTTCCAACTATCAGCTGCGAAAATGCCACTCTCTTTGTCCCTGTAATATACTTTAATGTCTCAAACCAGACTTCTATTGTTGATAAAAATAACTGTATAGTCCTAAATGGACAAACAATTGACTTCTTTAAAATAAGGGATTTACTTGTGTATACTTATTATGGGGTTATAAATGGCTAGAAAAAAGAATAAGAGTACAAAACAATTTATTATTACTTTAATAATACTAGTTGCTTTTTTCTCAGTATTAATTTTCTTTGGAAGATATAATACTCAAAAAAAACTAACTAAAGACAACTATAATAACTTTCCTTTTTACTTTGACAAAAATGAAGGATTCTGGTACACCCAGATACAAATCGGAAAAATTCCTTATAATATACCTTTTTACCATCATCCGAGAGAACTAGAAGATATAATTGTGGAAGATAACATTGAAGACATAATATGGAAGAACAGACCTGAAAACATAATAATAAGTGTTCCTAATAATAGTAGCTCAGAAATCGCTCTTGCAGGAATTGAGATATCTAAACTAACCGGAGAAAGATTTCACTTGCTTAGAATACCTACAACAAGTGCTGTTAATGAAGAATTTGAAAATTTACCTTTTGCAACCTGTGATGATGCGGATGAAAACACAGTTGTTATTTCCTTTGAAAGAAGTGATAAAAACCTTGTTAGCAGCAGTGGAAGGTGTATTATATTGGAATTCAAAGAAGAACATCCTATCAATGTTGCTGACGCTTTTGCTTATCATCTCTTGAAAATAATGTAAAATGCCTCACTACTACTCTAAAAAGCAAACATCTGATTTAAACCTTAGAGAAATAAATATTCGGATTGGAAATATTTTTTTCCAACTCTTTTCTGGTTCAGGAATTTTTTCTAAGAAGAAGCTTGATAAAGGAACTGAAGTCTTGCTGAAAAATCTTATTGTAAAAAATAATTGGAAAGTACTTGACTTAGGTTGTGGAATGGGTGTTGTCGGAATTTATGTTAAGAAAGTTTTTCCAAAAACAAATGTTGTTATGAGTGATGTTAACAAAAGAGCAGTTTATCTAACAAAGAAAAATGCTAATCTAAATAATCTTGATGTTGAGGTAATATGTTCTGATGGGTTTGAAAAAATTGAAGAATCATTTGATGCTATACTATTAAATCCTCCTCAAGTAGCTGGGAAAGAGGTTTGTTTCAAACTAATAGAAGATTCCTTTGAACATTTGAATAAAAGTGGTTTGCTCGAGCTTGTTGCAAGACATAACAAAGGCGGGAAAACTTTGTCTGAGAAAATGAATTCAACCTTTGGAAATGTCAAAGAGATAGTTAAGAGTTCTGGATACAGAGTATACATCAGTCAAAAGAAAACTTAAACAACTTTAATTCCTCAACTTTTCCGTTCTTTGAGAATACAAATCTAACTCCTAATCCCAACTTAAGGATTGCTGATAGTAAAGCCATGTGTTCATTCCCTGTTCCTGAAGAAATATTAATGGCTACTTCTGTTCCAAGATCTTTTTCATGCAAAGCATCTACTATCTCATCTGATAGAATGTTGGGAGATTTGTTCAAATCAAGGATTACTAATTTAACATTTTTTTCTTTGAATTTCTCTTTCCCAAATTCGTTTGTTATCAAAAAAACGTCATCCCATTGTGCTCCGCGGATTATTTCTATTAGTTGTGCCCAAGTACCTTTACCACTTGATAAACAAGCCACTAATGAAGTCATAGAAAAAAATCATTGCTTATTTTTTATAAATCTTTTGTGAAATCGTTCGAAACATATTCGGGGATTCCTCTTAAAAACAAAAGTTTTAAATACTTGCTGTCACTCAATAATGTTGTAATTTTTGATTATTATCATTTCAGGGTGGTTCAATGGCAGAAGAAGAAAAAAAGTTTTCAAAACAGCTGATTGGAAAGACAGTTGTTTCTAAAACAGGAAAGAAATTCGGCGAGGTTGGAGACATTGTTTTCGAAACAAGTTCTGGTGAACTTATACATATGGTTCTAGCAAACCCTTCTTCTTACACTGAAAAACTTGAGCTAGAAAAAACAAATGAAGGAGAAATTCTAATACCTTTCAGCGCAGTCATAGCAATTGGTGACTTTCTTGTTGTCGCCGAAGAAGACATAGTTTAATTCAACAAGTTTTATAAACAGTTCTTTATTCTTTCGAGGCATGGATACAGCTATTTGGACTGAGAAATATAGGCCTCAAAAATTCTCTGAAATTAAAGGCCAAAATGAAGTTGTAAAGAGAACAGAAGCTTTTGTCAGACAAAAAAACATGCCTCACCTTTTGTTTGCAGGGCCCGCAGGAATTGGAAAGACAAGTTTATCTCTTGTTATTACAAAACAACTCTTTAAAGGTAATTGGAGGGAGAACTTTCTAGAACTAAACGCTTCTGATGAGAGAGGAATCGATGTTATAAGAGTTAAGGTCAAAAACTTTGCAAGAACAAGGTCAATAGGAGAAGTTCCTTTTAAAATCATTTATCTTGATGAATGTGATGCGTTGACAAAGGAAGCACAGCAAGCCCTTAGAAGAACAATGGAGAACTACACCCAGACATGCAGATTTATACTTTCATGTAATTATTCATCAAAAATCATCGATCCAATCCAATCGAGATGTTCTGTATTTAGATTCAAACCTCTATCAAAACAAGACTTGTTTAACATAATTGATAAAATAGCGAAAAATGAAGGTTTAACTGTTGATTCTAAAGCAAAGAAAGCTCTTTACGAAATATCTGATGGTGATTGTAGAAGGGTTGAAAACATTTTACAAGCATCTGCTGCTATTAGTAAAAAAATCACTGAAACTCTAATATATGAAATGGCGAGTGTTGCCAGACCAAAAGAAGTGAAAGAAGTATTAACCTTCTGTGTAAAAAAAGATTTTGTGAATGCAAAGAATGAACTTCTGAAAACAATGCTAGAATATGGTTTATCTGGATTGGATATTATAAAGCAGATTCAGAAAGAGATATGGGCTCTTGAAATTGATGACAGAAAAAAGCTTGAAATGGTTAAAGAGTGCGGAGAAGCAGAATTTAGAATGGTAGAAGGAAGTGATGAGTTTATACAATTAGAAAGTCTGTTGAGTAAGTTCGTGTTGATAAACAGCTGATTCTAAACCTGAATGTTCAAGAAGTTCTTTAAGTTTTGGAATTACTACTTCTTCTTCTCCTCTCCAATTAACTCTTTTCTCAATTACACCTAAGAATCTTGAGTTAGGATAAGCTATATCTTGAGGATTTATCGTTGAACCAGTAACCATAACAATGGGGGTATATATTTCAAAATGTTCACCATACCTGTCATGTTCTATTAATCTTATCATTTCAATTAGTTCTAAACCTGCTTTTCTAGACATTTCATATTTAAAATCAGGCATTTTACAATCAGAGCTAACCAAAGAAAATAATCCGTCTTGCATAAATCTGCTTCTTGCATTATCAGCATTAATTGCTGTTCTAACATCGAATCCTCTATTTAGAAAAAAGTCAGTAAGAATATCCCTGTAATACTTTTTGTCGTCAACTACTAGTACTCTGTTCAATATTATATGTGTTTCACTAAAACATCTGTGCGTGTTGATTCTTGGTAATCATAATCAACAGATGAATCAACAATCATAATTTTATCTGTCTGGTCTGCATCACTTAGTTGTTGCGTGCATCTTATCTGTCTTTCACCTGTTGCCAACTTTACATCTCCTGAGTAAGCAGTTCCATTCTCTGAAGGATTCGAAAGCCCACTACATGTTAGTCCTTGCAAGCCACTATCAACAGTTACAGTTACATAATCTCTATTAGCAGGTGTTTGGTCACATGAAGAGCTTGCTGCTGACAACAAGCCATTTCCGACATTCTTCACCCTAAAAGAGAAAGAAACAGCATTCTGGCCCGCTGAGAATTCTTCAAAGTTTAATATCTGGACAGGCGCTCCTGAATTCTGAACATTCTTTGAGCCTGTTACTGTACAGACCTTGGTATCTGATGAATCAAGCAAGTTCTCCTTTATGCAGAGCTGTGAAGTCGCCATTGTTTGGTATTTATAACAAACATCTACAACAAATGGAAAAGGCTGATTACCTGATAATTCTCCTAGGTAATTCAACTGTGAAAAAGTAACATACACAGGCGGAGAATTTATGGCTTCTCCAGTATCTGGGTTTATATCATTATCTAATAAATCTTCGGAAGGATTCATTGTGAGGTCTGCATTTGTTACTCCAAAAGAAGCAGCATCTATTCCTTTCAATGTTAATGTCACATCAGTAGCATCTACAAAAGTTTCTCCTTTATTCTCAAGCTTTACAGAAACAGTAAATGGAGTCGCACCACCATCAGTAACTTCTGAAGGCGGCTCGCCTTCCACAAAGCTAACAAGTAAACCAATTGTTCCTCCAAGAAAACTCTTTTGATTGGAAGGAGTGACTGTCTGGTCGGCACAAGAAGCTAACACCAAAAGCAATGCAAGAGTAATAATAAATTGTTTTCTCATTTTTAAACCTCCTAACGAATATTCTTATCTTATCAGAGTATATAAATTTTTTTATTTTTTACTCTGAAGTATTAACTAACTCTCTTTATGTAGACATCCCTTCTTTGAGTTTCATAATAACCATACCACAACTCGATTATGAGAGGTGCTTTATATGCAGATTTAGCAGTTGCGTATTCCATATCATATGTACATGTTATTTGGCCGCGTCCATCTCTAAGTCTGATAATATTGTCATTTGGGGCGCATCTTAATCTTTGAGCACTTCCAGACATTCTTATATCCCCTAAAATAACTGTGTCAAGGCTCTGAACACCTAATCTTCCTGGATAATAAGGACTACAAAGCTCTAGGTCTCCAGGGTAGATAACTGTCCCTCTACCAACATTCTGTATTTGTATAGTGAATATGACACTTCTAGGAGTGTTTTCTTGATATACATACGTTACTGCAACAGGGGCTCCCTGACTTCCCTTTAAGTCAATCTGACCTGGATAACAGACTTTCTCATTCTCTGAAAAAGGATCAGGGTCTATACAAACAACAGGGGTTGCATAAGTAGAGTAAGCATAGCAAGAAGTCATTAAAAAAGTCACATAGGTCTCATCCAAACCAGAAGGCCAAGATTTTTGAATATACCCGGGAAAAGATATTAATGTTGATTCTCCTCCTGGATAATTGTAATTATCAGGCGCTAACCTGAATGCTTTACCATTAAACCTGTCAAATGTCAAACTATCTAATATCACAAGTAAAGCTTGCCCATGATGAAGTAAATCAAAGTCTAATCCGAAAGCTGAGAAATCAAAATTAAAGTTTAAAGCATCAGCGGCTCTATCCCAATTAACATCTATCTCTGGGCAATTTTCACAGCCGAATAGTTGGAACAGATTGTTTATCCTTATACTGTCAAAAAATTGTCCTGTTGTAGGATCTCCGCCTAATTCAAATCCTCCTTCTTCAGAGTTACAGTTTAGAAAACCTCCGATGCTATCCCAAGCTAAGTCTCTTAGATTAAGGTCAACTCTGCAATTATCAAAGAAGCCTCCACTGGTTTTTGGGATATTAACATCTTCTAGAAATATTAATGTTGGGTCATAGCCTGAAACATATAATCCTCCTTTTGTCCAAGAAGCTCCAATATTTTGAAGCTCTATATCTATGCTAAAAGCGTTATAATCATCTGTTGGTGCATCACTATAATAGTAAAGTCTGGGAGGAGGCACGCCTGGATCAATTATCATCCTTACACCTTCTGTTCCTCTATAAAATCTTTCTCTCTTAGGATCTGGTTTATAATCAACTCCGCCTCTTCCATAGCATGAAGAAAGAAGAAACACAGATAATATTAATATTATAATTAAAATTTTCTTGTTCATGTATTAACCTCTTGTTCCTTTTAATATTTAAAATTATTGTTTTGCACAACAAAACTTTTCTGGCTCACAAAGATTATAGGTAAATATACAATCGCTTGCTTTAAACTCTATTTGGTCTGTCAATTTTTTCAACTTTTTATTAGCTAAAGTAGTCACGCAATCCTCTACTCCACATCCACAAGTCCAGTTTGTGTTGGCATAAATTGAACTGCAAAATGCAAATCTAGCTCCTTCTGAGCATAATTCACAATTATTTTTACATACACCTTTTATCTCTGTCTGCCAGTAATCGCAGTTTCCTGAAGATAAAGGCTCTAGGTCTGGAATATTTGACCTCACAATACTAACTGTTTTTGAAACACTTGACAAATAAACATAGTCAAGCTCAACAATTAGGGTGGCAAGATAATTCAAAGAGCTTCCATATCCTTCTGAGCTTAAATAACATCTTGCAAAACCTTTCTGCTCTCTCAAAGTTATTTCGTCTGGAACACAAGTTAATTCTTCGCCTGAGAGTTGAGCTCTTACAAGTACTTTATTCCAGTTCTTCTTTCTTGAGGAGTCTGTTTGCACTTCACAAGCTCTCTCTATCTCAGATTTATCAACTGGTGAAAGCACAGAACCTGAGCCTCTATTTTGAATTGTTATCAAAAACACAGGTCTTATTCTATTCCCAAATGTTTGCATCTCTGGCTTTACTTCTGTGATTGCTACAGGTGCTCCCTGCCCATTATACCCTTTAATCTCTGATGTACAAACTTTTTCTCTTATATCACGAGTTATCGCGGATGTATCAATACATATTTCGTCTGTTAGCTTAGTTCTGTAAGGATAACATGCTGTTACAAATAAATCTGTAAGAGGATTCTCTCTTTGACCAACTATTGAATTAGCGCGAAACCCTGGTAGAATAAATGTTTCAAAATCTCCTTCTGGATAAGTATATGACTTTCCTTCAAGCATTATGTCTAATACTTCTTCTTGAGCGGTTCCTAGAATTGGTGATAAATAGAAGGAATCATAGGAGTAACTGATAAGTCCTTTGTAAGGACTTCCATTGAGAGAGAAAGCTCCTTCATTAGATACAAAAACAGCTAGTGGAAACTCTGTATTCTCATATATCTCATCTGGAGGGCTGTCACCTAAGAACTCCAATTCCAAACCTTTTGTTCCAGTATAATAATCAACAATGTATGGGTTTTGCTTTGGACCACAAGATGTTAATACTATCAAAAACAGAACTAATACTGAAAAAAAGATTTTTCTCATCATATTAATGACTTCTTAACTCTTATACTGGTACTTTTTTCTAAGATATACCAATAATTTGCACTCACTGCAAAGGTTTTCATTACTTTGAGATTTGTACCTAAAAACTCTTGTGGATTCTCTAATGTCATCCAACATGTGACTGTTGTAAAAAATTTTTCAGGAGATTCAAGTGAGAAAGTGTAAACATTGAAATCGGATTCGTTAGCAGACTCATAGTTAGAAGGATTACACCTTTCAAAGGTTATCTCTGGAGGAGTTCTTATTTCCAAACTCTCGACACTAAGTATTTCTCCATGAGACCAAGCATTTGATAGAGTGGTACCAAAGAAATACGAGCGAGGATTATCAATGTTAATAGTTATTGGCATGTCACCAGAACCTATTCCTATAGCAGCAGGTCCGCTTGTATATATTGCTTGTGTCTTTCTAGGAATATCCAATTCTCGATGAATATCTTTTTTCTGAGAATAATAAGCCTTCCAAGTTTCTTGGTCAACAAAAGTGTATGTTATATAACCCCAAGTAGGAAACTTAAAAGTAGATTGGAAAGTTATTGTGTAATAACCTTCAGGTAAACTATTTTCATTTTCAAAAGCGCATTCTAAAGTGCTTGCTTCATCATAGAACAATTCTAGAGTTTGAGGATAAACTGTTCCTGAAATTTTTTGTGGTGCTTGACTAGCATAACAACTATTTTGTACTGTAATAGCTCCTTCAAAGCTCTTGCCTCTTATGTTGGCCCAAACAACTATTGGATTCCCTTCATAAAAAACAGGTTCTGTAGGCCTCAAGTCTTCGAGATAAACACCTAAAGGCGCATCCTTGTTCTGCTCTACCCTACCTGTGAAGTAATCCATGCCAAGAGACTGATTAACAAACTGTCGTAGATTGTCACGCCAACTAAAAAGCCTTTCACCAGCTTTCTTTGGACTAAAGAGGTCACTTAAATCTCTCTTTGCTATGCCAACATCTATTCCTTCTGGTGAAAGCCCCGTAGCTACAGGCAAAGTAGGTATTATTTTAATCAAAGCAAAAAATAGAAACACAAAGAGATATAGTCCTCCCCACTTTCGAACTCTTGGAGAAGAATATCTCTTACTAGAGTATAAATACAACAGCCAAACAGGCGCAGCTATTAAAACAGAAGAGGCAACTCTGCTACCTATTGTATAATCTGACACTAGCCACACAACCAGTCTTGGTATTGCAACAGCAGCTACAGAGACACCTATTATATATATTCCGTCTGAAGATAAAGAAAAACCTGATCCGAACACAAAGAAAAGACCTAGAAGTGTTAAAATAGCGTATGGTAATATCATTATATAATAACTCGCAGGAGAAAATGCAAGAAATCGTCCGTCAATATAATGAAGTATCAAAGCAAAAATTAGAAACAGAAAAACATGCAAATCTTTATCTTGAGGAAAAACCTCTGCATAATTAACAAATGAATCCCATTTATTTTTAGCATAGTTACTTGCTTTTCTAGCTTTTTCAGCCCCACCTCCTGATTGAGAATCAGCCATTTTTAGCTTTCTTCATCTAAAGTAACTAGCAACTCTGCAATATCAATAACCGTCCTCGGTATTATCTCTAAAGAGTTAGTTTCTGACAACACGTAATCGTCTAAACGAGCTGTATACGTTAATTCATCTGTTCTTATATGTTTTCTTCTTCCATTTATAAGATACTCCAATCTCTTATCATCCTCATTCACAAATCTTAATCTTAGAGTTACATTGAATGTTTCATTCAACTCATCATCATCGAATAAGCTTTCGTCTAGTTCAAAATAATAAACAGGGTAGAGAAGTTCTTTCAATTCTGTTCTGACAGAAACCCTGTCAAAAAAGTAAGAACCTTCTGTGGCTACAAATTCTAACTCGTTCCTATCCTCAAAAACCGAGTTCTTATCCACATATAAAGTGTTATAAATTCCACAATCTGCAACCCCTGAAAAGACTTCTTCACCATTCAAGTAAATAAGTAGTGGCCCAACTGATCTTATATCACAATTGGGATAGTATTTCAACTTTACAGACTCTAAGTTTAGGTTCTCAATTTCTGAAATATAGAAGAATTGTCTACTTCTACTATGAGTTACGTCTAGAACATCTCCTGTTATTACAACATTCTCCAGTAAGTATTCATTGTTTCTCCAAAAAGCAATTCCGGGGCTAGAAACTTTGAATGATAAAACATTCTTGTCATTCAAAAAGTCTTTTGGAAGCTCAATAGGACTAGGAGTTCCTTCACTTAGAACTCCGTTAAAGATTTCTGCGTTATTTAAATAAAGCTCAAGCCTTCCTCTAGAGCGTTTAACATTAAAAGCAAGCATAGCATTAGTAGTTAACCTCTCCTCAATTTCAAAACTTAAATCAAAGAATTTTTCTTCTCCTAAACTTTTCCTCACATACAATGAATTAATAGATTTTATTGCTGTACCTTCTTTTTCTGAATAAATTCTGAATGAAGGAATATCGTGTTCCCGATAATCAAATTTTAAATAATCTAATCTACCGATATGCTCACGAAGCAAGGTTTCGTTAAAGCCTGAAGGGGTTTTATATTTATCTTCAGTCTTGTTTTCCTCACCAAGCAACTCAGCTCTATCTTCAGGTGGTAAAAACAGAATATATAAAATTAAAATAGCAGTAATTATAATCACAAGAACTGCTGCTCCTGACGCGGCTGGTTGTTGTCCTCTTCTTAGCATATACTGAAATACTGTATACAATATATATAAATTTATTGGTTTTTTAATAAAACATTTAAAGCATGTTACCTGACTTTTTCCAAGCATGAAAATAACAAAGAAAAACCTCAAAAAACAAGAATTAACTCTTAAAATAGAAAATCTTGATGATATATGGGTTCTTAACCAGGTTATAGAACCAAATGATATCGTAAAAGGAAAAACAGAGAGAAAGATAAAGATAGGAGACTCCTCAGATAGGAATATAAAAGTTGTCAGAAAATCGATTTTCTTATCAATAAAAGTTGAAAAAACAGAGATTTCTGAAAACTCTGAAATACTCAGAGTTCTAGGAACAATAATTGAAGGACCTGAAGAGGTTGCCAGAAATGATCATCACAGCTTTAATTTGGAAGTTAATTCTGTTTTTACAATTATAAAAAACAAATGGTTAAATTACCAATTACAAAAAATTGAAGAAGCATCAAAAGGGCCACCTATCAACATATTAATGGTTGTTTTTGACAGAGAAGAAGCTTATTTTGCAAAACTAAAAAGATACGGATATAGCATCCTTGGAAAAATAGCGGGAGATGTACAGAAAAAAGAAGAAAAACATATCTCAAAGGATGATTTCTATAATGAGATTAGTAAAAAAATAGTTGAATATGACAAATCAAGAGAGATAAATAACATAATCCTAGCAAGTCCTGGTTTCTGGAAAGAAAACCTTATGAAAGTGATTCCTGAAGACTTGAAAAAGAAAATTGTTCTTGCTACTGTTTCACAGGCTACTGAAAGAGCTTTAGCAGAACTTATGAAAAGAGATGAACTCCAGAAAGTGTTGGAGCAAAACAGGGCTGCTCAAGAGTCAAAGCTAGTTGATAAGCTTTTTCAAGGAGTGTCAAACGACTCTGCATGTTATGGTTTTGAGGAAACAAAGGAAAAAGTTCTTTTCGGAGCTGTAAGTGACTTATTAGTCAGTCATTCATTCTTGCAGAAGTGTAGGGGGAAAAACAAGTATGAAGAATTGGAAAAAATAATGTTGAGTTGTGAGAAGATGGATGGAAGAGTCCATATTATTAGTTCTGATGAAGCTCAAAAAAGTCTGGATTCTCTTTCTGGAATAGCAGGAATTCTAAGATGGAAAGCTTAGTTAAAGATATACTATCTAAGAAAGAATTGAGGAATCTGAATAAGAAATTTGTAAAAGAACAACTTGAAAATTATTTTGAGAAGAATAAAAAAATAAAGAAAAGATTAGAGCTTAAAGAGTTCAATAAAAGGAGTGAGGAATATAAAAGAACATTAAAAGAAGTCAGAAAAAAGTTAAGGGAAATCTATGGAGTATTCATAGAGAAGAATTATTCTAAAAAAGAAAAACTGTTATCTGAAATCAGCAAGGATAATCAAGAAGAAATTATATCAAAGATACTAAATCTGCACAAATCAACAAAGGAAAGACTTCCGTTCTATGATGAGGTTTATGAGAAAATATTAAGGATTACAGGAAAACAAAAAACAATTCTTGATCTTGCGTGTGGTCTTAATCCTATAAGCTATTTGTGGCTTGGATATAAACCAAACTATATAGCATCTGATATATCCTCGAAAGATCTTGAATTCATACAAAAACTCTTTGCAAAAACTAGAATACATGGAAAAACCATTCAGATTGATCTTGTTAGTGAGCATAACAAAGTAAAGAACATAAAAGCAGAGATTTGTTTTCTTTTTAAAACACTTGATTCCCTTGAAGTTAGGGAAAAAAATATTTCTAAAAATTTGATAGAAAATATAAACGCAAATTGGCTGGTTTTTTCTTTTTCTAAAATAAGTTTGGGCGGGGGTAAAAAAATAGCTAAATCTAAAAGAAAATGGCTTATTAATTTCATAAAAAAACAGGGTTTTTTCTATAAGGAATTTGAGGTTCCAAATGAATACTTTGTCGTCGTAAAGAAGTTTTAAATAATTCTGATAAGCAAAACTTTTTTAAAAACAATACTTTTTGACTATTGGGAAAGCGTAAAAAATAGTAACATATATATAGTAGTTATGCGTTTTCAATATTAAAAAGGGGTGATTAGTCCTACTTTTTAGGAGGTAAAATAAATGATAGTTAAAGAAGAGTTTCTAAGCCAGTTGAGAAGGTATTTCTCACTTAATTTATATGAGGTAAAGATTTGGACTGCTCTTCTATCAAGAGGAGTAAGCACAGCAGGAGAACTAAGCGACATAGCAAACGTGCCAAGAAGCAGAAGCTACGACGTACTAGAAAGCCTAGAAAAAAAAGGATTTGTAGTAATGAAGATAGGAAAACCAATAAAGTACTTAGCAGTCCCACCAAAAGAAGTTGTTGAAAGGGTAAAGAAAAACGTTAAGACTATAGCAGAGAAACAAGTGAGCAAGCTAGAAAACTTGAAAAACACAGATGTCATAACTGAGCTTAATTCCCTACATACACAAGGTGTTGAGCTTATAGAACCTTCAGACATCTCTGGTTCTCTAAGAGGAAGACATAACTTATACAACCACCTTGAATTAACAATAAAAAATGCAGAGAAAACAGTTACAATAATGACAACAGCTCAGGGTTTGATGAGAAAAGTTGAGGGATTAATGCCTGTGTTTGAAGAAGTAAAGAAGAGGGGTGTAAAGATAAGGATTGCGGCTCCTCTAACCAAAGAGTCAATGGAAGCTGCAAAACTAGTTCAAGGAGTTGCAGAAGTTAAGCACACTGATAAAAAAGCAAGATTCATAGTTGTAGATGGAAAAGAGATTGTATTTATGGTGATGAATGACTCAGAAGTCCACCCAACCTATGACATAGGTATATGGATAAACACTCCTTTCTTTTCATCTGCACTTGAAGATTTGTTTGAACTTGCCTGGAAAGTTATGAAGCCTATAAAGGCTTAATTTTTTCTTTTTCTCTATTACGTTTCTATACAGTAATCAATTAATAAAATTTATATACTACTCTCAATAATCGAATAAAGAACATGAACGTCAACAATATATTGGATAAATTGCACTCTTTTGAAAGGAAAGTTCTCCCAAATATATCTGATGGTATAACAATTTCTAAGTTAGCAAAGAAATCCTCATTAAAAGAAGTAGAAACTACCAGAGGTGTTCAATGGTTATATAATAAAAAATTAGTGAATATAAAGAAAAAAGTAAAAGAATTAATATTCTTAGATGAAAATGGCAGGAAGTATGCAAGGGAAGGTCTTCCTGAAAGAAGATTCCTCCAAGCAAGTTCCAGAGAAACCAATGTTAATGAAATCCAGAAACTAGCAAGCCTAGAAAATGATGAAGTTAACGTTTGCATAGGTGCTTTGAAGAAGAAAGCAGCAGTCATAGTTGAAAAAGACGGAGGATTAAAAGTCAAACTAACAGAGGAGGGTAAAAAACTATTGGAGAAAGAATTTTTGGAGGAACAGTTTCTTAAGAAAGAATTTCCATTTGAAGTGAGCTCTTTAGATCCTGAGGAGAAATTTTCATTTGACAATTTGATAAAGAGAAAGAAAATTCTTAAAAAAAAAGTTAAAAAAATCAAGAAAGTATCTCTGACAAAGCTAGGGAAAAAAGTTCTAAAAATAGGTGTTTCCGAAAAAGAGCGTGTTGACAAATTAACACATGAAATGCTAAAAAAAGGTTCTTGGAAGAAAAAAAAGTTCAGAGCATATGACATCTCTATAAATGTTCCGAAGATATTCGCCGGTAAGAGACAACCATATTCTGAATTCATAGATAAGGTGCGGGAAAAAGTTGTCTCTATGGGCTTTGTTGAGATGAGTGGTCCGATAATAGAGCTCGAGTTCTATAATTTCGATGCTCTGTATCAACCACAAGGTCATCCTGCTAGGACTTGGTCTGCTGCTTATAGGATAAAAGAACCCAAAACAGGCACATTACCAGCAAAGAAAATCATTCAAGCAGTAAAATCAGCACATGAAAATGGTGGAGAAACCAACTCAACAGGATGGAATTATGAATGGAGTGAAAAGACTGCTTCACAATTAATGCCAAGAGCCCATGACACAGCAATCTCTCCAAGATTCCTTGCAAAAGGAGTTAAAATACCAGGAAAATATTTTAGCCTTGTAAGATGTTATAGACCTGATGTAATTGATGCGACTCATGGAGTAGAGTTCAATCAATTAGGGGGATTCGTTGTTGGAAAAGACCTTTCATTTAGAGACTTATTGGGCATACTGAAAGATTTCACAATAGAAATGACTGGAGCAAAAGAGGTTAAATTCTTTCCAGACTATTTTCCATTCACAGAGCCATCTGTTCAAATATCTGCTAAGCACCCAGACTTTGGATGGATGGAACTAGCAGGAGCTGGTATTTTCAGACCTGAAATGACAGAACCATTAGGAATAAAAGAACCTGTTATAGCTTGGGGATTTGGAATTGATAGACTGGCAATGCTCAAATTAGGTATCGAGGATATAAGAGACCTTTTCAGTTATAAACTTGACTTTTTAAGATTTTGCAAGAAGGTGTTATAATGCCAACTATTGAAGTTTCAAAAAAAGACTTATTTGAACTGATTGGAAAAAAACTTTCGTTGAAAGAGTTGGAAGAAGATTTGATGCTTGTTAAAGGAGAGTTAGAATCTGCTGATAATAATCTGCTAAAAATTGAGATTGCAGATACTAATAGACCAGACTTGTGGTCTGCTGAAGGAATTGCCAGAGAGATTAAGACAAAATACGGAAAAAAGAATGCTTCTTACGGAAAACTCAAAGATTCTGGGATTATTGTAAAAGTCGATAATAATCTTAAAAACATAAGGCCTATGACTGTCTGTGCTGTCATTCGAGACTTGAAAATAACTCCTGAGGTATTATCTCAGATGATACAGCTACAGGAAAAAGTGTGTGAGACGTTCGGCAGCAAAAGAAAAGAGACAGCTATAGGTGTGTATGACCTTCATAAAATTACTCCTCCTATAACATATAAAGCTTTCAAATCAAACGAGATTAAGTTCATACCTCTTGAATTCAGAGAGAAGATGGACCTAAATCAAATCCTTAGAAGACATCCTAAAGGGAAAGAGTATGGCTCTCTGCTTGATGGTTACAATAAGTACCCTATATTCATTGACGCTACTGGAGAAGTATTATCTATGCCGCCAATTATTAATTCCAATTATACAGGAAAAATCGATGAGAAAACAAAAGATGTATTTATCGAATGTAGTGGTTTTACCCTGAAATACTTGATGCCTGCACTCAATATCCTTGTAGCTGCGCTTGTTGATAGGGGTGGAAAACTCGAAACAGTAAAGGTTGCTTATCTTAATAAAAAAATAGTTACGCCAAATTTAAGACCTAAAAAGATCAAGGTTGATTGGAAATACATAGAAAACAGAATTGGTTTGAATATCGGAAAAAAGAGAATTGTTAACTTACTAAATGAAGCAAACTACCTTGTTGTTAAAGAAAAAAGAAACACATTATATTTGGAATATCCCGCTTACAGACAAGATATCATGCACGCCGTAGATGTTGGAGAAGATGTAACTATAAGATACGGATACAACAACATTGAACCCAGAAGCCCTGAAATGATTACAGAGCAAGGTATTGTACAGATTAACTGGTTTGCTAAGGAAATTATTAATATCATGTTAGGATTAGGTACTCAGGAAATCCTTTCCTACACACTCACAAACAAAGAAACACTTATCAAAAAGATGAATCTTAAAGATATGAAAGTTATTGAAGTTGACAACCCTGTCTCAAAGAATTGGTTTGTTTTCAGGACGTGGATAATTCCTTGTCTCATGGAATTCCTAAGCAAAAACACCAATAAAGAATATCCTCAAGAAATTTTCGAGATTGGAGAAGTTGTCCTGTTTGATCAAAAAACAGAGACAAAAACAAAAAACCCAACAAGGTTAGCGTGGGCAAAAGCAGACAAGAATGCTGGTTTCACAGAAGCAAAACAGGCGCTAGACTTCCTGATGAGAACTCTAGGACTTGATTATTCAATTGAAGAAACTCACCATAACTCGTTCATAAAAGGGAGAGTTGGAAGAGTTTATATCAAAACCAAAGCCGTAGCTTATATTGGAGAAATAAATCCTGAAATACTTGAAAATTTCGGAATAGAAATGCCTGTATCTGCTTTCGAACTCAATCTTACTGATCTAATGGAAGTGATGAGGTGATTATATGACTAAAAAAATCCAGATTGCTGTTTTAGGATCAAGCAAATCAATATGTTCAAAAAAGGCATATCAAATGGCTGAAAAAGTTGGAGAGGAGCTTGCAAAAAAAAGTTGTACAGTTGTAACTGGCGGTGGTAAAGGAGTCATGGAAGCAGCTCTCAAAGGAGCTAAAAAAGCAGGAGGCTTAACTGTTGGTATACTCCCTTGGGAAACTACTAACTTAGTTAATAAGTATGCTGATGTAGTTATAGCCACAGGTATTGGTTGGTCCAGAAACTCTATTAACCTTAACACTTCAGACGGCGCAATAATTGTTGAAGGAGGCGCTGGTACGTTAAATGAAATAACGTATGGTTATATTCTAAATAAACCATTAGTTGCTTTAACTCCTAGTGGAGGGATAGCGGAATATGTGGCAGATAAATATCTTGATAAAAGGAAAACGCAAAAAATAATCGGTGCAAAAACACCAGAAGATGCTGTTAAAAAAATTCTTAAGCTAGCAAGAGAACACAAAAAGAAAAAACACAGTCTTTCAAAACTCGACCAAGAATTGATGGACTTGGAGAAAGGCGCCAGTCAGTATATTACAAAAAAAAGAAAAAAATAATTATTTCTTAGTTGTTTTCTTTTTTTCCAGTTTTTCCTTTAAAAACTAATTTTTTCTCTTTTAATTCTTTCTTTGTTTTTTTAGTTTCTTTTTTGACAGGTATTTCTGTAGCTTTCACGTCTTCTTCTGTTAACTTTATCTTCTCTTTTTTCAATCTCTTTGGTTTCTCTGAGGGTTTCTTTGGTTTTGTTTCTTTTATTTCTATTTTCAACTTCTTAAATGCTGTAACAACCTCTTTATGAGAGGCTTTCTTTTTCAGCTTAATAGTTTCCTTTAAAGGTTCTAAATGCTTTATGTTACATTTTCTCCTTCTAGTCTGACCGTCTATTAAAACAAATTTGTTATCGAGAACATCAACTACGACACCTTTTAGTCCTGCATCTCTTCCTGCTGTTTTAATACACAATCTTCCTACTTCAAACAAAAAAATCGCCTCCAAGGATTTTTTTGTTGTCCCAAAAATCTTTGATTTTTGATATAAACATTTTCTACCTCCGGTCTTAAGAACAGTGTCTGTCACCAGTAACACTTAAGGTCTAACTTCTTGTATTATTTTCTTTCTTGAACATGAACTGCACAGATAGCCACCATAAGGTCTTTCAGCCCTCTTTTTTGTTTTAGCAAGGTTTTGCATTTTATAAGGTCTTAATCTTGGTGTACCAATTAACTTTTTCCCGCAATTTCCACATTTGTGCTGTGCGGGTTTTCTCTTCTCATAATGTACTACTGTCTTGCCTCCTGGTGTTCTTTTAAATACCTTTCTTAAGGTTCCTGATTTCCTGCTTCCTGATGGCATTTTAACATGAAAAAATGTTCGATTTATAAACCTTTAGCTTATCTTCAATAATTTTCTTAAACCAAAGCTGAATATTAATGAAAATATTATATATGTTCCTAACCACCCAGGATTCCATCCAAATATGCTGATATTTCCTAATGGGTGTACTCTCTCATTGTGAATCTCCATCTTTGTTAGTTCTGAGTCCTTTATTAACTTGACTGGTTGAGCATACTTGTTTTCTTTTGATATCACAAGGTCTTTTTCAAATTCTCGATTGCTAAAGATTATTTTTAATTGATATTCTCCTTCTTCACCAGATAATTTCCAGCTTGCTTTATAATCCTTAATTTCTTGTATTTTATTTGACAAAATGTTTAATTCTGGGAGAACATCTAATGTTACTTCGCCAAATGTTCCTTGTTTAAACTCAGCACTAACTAAGAATTCTGAATCTGGCTGTATTGGCAAAAAAGCTAAGTGTGAATTTAACCAACCGAAGATTATTATAATAGGTATAAAGGTATAAATTGTTGGTTTAAATGAGTGTTTCATGTACTGCATATTCTTTTGCATCATTTTCTTCTGATGAGCTAATGCTTTTTGAGGATCATTCTTTAACCTCTTCATTTCCTTCTGGAGTTCCTTCATCTCTGCCTTTAGTTTCTTCATAAGAGTTTGGTCTGTTGCATATTTGTAAATCAAAGTTATCATAAGTGTCAGAAAAAAACATATTATTAGTAGAGCCCAAAAGAATCCTAAATCTAATAAAGGACTGAATACTGGATCTAGTAATTTTTCAAACATTTTTATCCTCCTATAAATCTTCTCATCATTGGATTCATATCCATCATGTGTTGTTGAGCTATCTCTTCATATAACCTGTAAACTATCATAACTGTAAGTAATATTCCTGTTCCGCTTCCAAAGGCTCCTGTAAGGTCTGCAACAGCTGCTAATAATCCAACAGCAATTCCACCCATTATAGTTAATGGACCTATATACCTTTGAAGTAGTCTTTCTAATACTCTCTGGTCCTTTCTGAAACCAGGAATTTGTAAGCCAGAGGACATTATCTGCTTTGCCTGTGATCTTGCATCTAAACCTGCTGTTTGAACCCAGAAATAACTGAACATAACCGCCCCCCCCATGAAAAATAATAGATACACAATTGCCTGTCCTAACATTGAAAAAGTTAATGAACCTGTTATAATATTATCAATTATGTTAGGAGCAAACAACCATGATGCTAATCCTGAAACAGGTGTGTTTCCTGCAAAAGTTCCAAGTATTGGAACTCCCCAATTATAAAGCAATCTGGCAAATAATTGAACATTTGCTACTAAAGCAGCTGTTAAGATAACTGGTATGACGCTTGTATAAAAAAAGCTCAAAGGCCATCTCATTCCATGTCCTCTTATTCTACCAAAACTCAAAGGTATTTCTACTTTCATTGATTGTGTGTAAACAACAACTAAGAAAACTAAGACAGTTGCTAATATTCCACCTAGCATTAATCCTGCTGTTAGAGGATCGCCTCTACTTAAACTTTGAAAAAGAGCTGGCAATGCTCCTGAAGCTATATCTGGGTTATTAGGGCTTGGTAATGGATTAAATATTCTGACAAAGATTGTTTGACTTACTCCTGCTGCTATGAAAAGACTTATTCCTGAACCGAATCCCCATTTGGTCACTAATTCATCCATGAACATTATCATTATTCCACCAAGGAATAGCTGAAATACTAATATGCTTGCAGGTATTCCGGCAGAGGGTGCTAATCCACCCATACCTACATATATGGCTCCTTCAAGTATTATGAAACCTACAGATAACAATTTTTGTATTCCTTGAAATCTCTGCTTTCCTTCATGAGTTGTTAAGTCAAATTTCACTATTCCTGAACCATTCAATAGCTGCAACACAATTGATGCTGTAACAATAGGTCCTATTCCTAAGCTTATGATACTTCCAAAGCTAGCTCCTAATATCACTGATAAGAATTCAAACTGCTGCAAAGCATTCTGACCAAGACCGTATAGGGGTATTAGTCCTAATATGAAAAAAAGAACTAAGACTATTATTGTCCATTTTAGTTTTTCTTTGAAAGATAACCTCTTTTGTTTTGGAGGGATTACTCCCGGAAGGTTATATATTATGGTGTCAAGAAATGACATTTTATTCTTCCGCAGATTCGACTGTTTCTATTTTCTTTACTTCTTCCTGTGGTTCTTGTGGTTTCTCTATCTTTTCTTTAGTAACTTCTCTTACCCCTTCAACCGGTTTTTCCCTTTTTTCTTTTAGTCCAGAAACAGTTCCTCCTGCTTTTTGTATTTTTTTTATGGCTGATTCGGATGCTTGTGAAACAATTAAATCATACTCTCTGCTAGGAGTTCCTTTTCCTAACAGCTTGTCATATCCTTCTTTTGTAAGATTTATTTTTGTTTCTTTGAATTGTTTTAGTTCTTCAATATTTATTGTTTTCAAAGGTTTTTTTAGTGATTTAAACCCTTTTGATTTTCCAGAATAGTTTTTATTTTTCCAAAAACTTGGTTTTTTAGCGTCTCCTCTCTTTCCAGAGCCTGCTTTTCCTCTTCCTCCACGATTACCAGCTCCTCTGTGTTTCTTTTTTGAGCCCCAACCATGTGTGTGAGATCCTCTTTGTCTTGTGTTTTTTTTTCTCTTTTTCATTTTATAACATTCTTTTTATCAAGTCATTTATTTTATCTCCCCTATATCCTAAAGCTCCACCATCCTTATAGCCTTTTTTTATTCCTTTTCTCTCAAAACCTTTTTTCGGAGGAGCTAGTTCAAAGAAAGGTTTGGTTCTTCCTTTTTTCTTAGAACTTTCTTTTCCTCTCTTAGCTACTAATTCTTTTAGTGTCTTATCATCTATTTCTCCGTATGTAACATAGTCTTTTACTTTTCTAATCATCCCTCTACTTGACTCTGTGTCTTCTAATACAACGCATGTATGCTTCTTTCTTAATCTTAATAAGAAAATTGTGTCTTTTACTTGCTTTGTCATCCCTATAAACCCTCTTATTAATATAACTGCTACTTTATCTTTTTTGGTTTCTTTTGCCTTTTTCTCTGTTTTTTCTTTTTGTTCTTTACTCATTTTTTAGTCTTCTTTTTTGTGGTTATCTTCTTAGACTCGGTTTTCTTTAATTTTTCTTTTTCAGATTCTTCTTTTTTATTGCTAGTTTTCTTTTTAGCAACTTCTTCAGTAGTTTCCTCTCTCTTCTCTTCTGACCCTTCTAAAATGAACATTGATTCTGATTGTTTTAGCTGAACCTTTGTTTTGGATAACTGTTTCAAAGCATTTTCCAAAGCTTTTATTAGATTTATCTTGTTCTTTGTTTGGCCGTATGTTTTTGACCATACATCTTGTATTCCTGCTAATTCTAGTACTTTTGCACATTCCTTTTCAATGCACAGACCTGTGCCTTTTGGTGCAGGTATTAACTTAACAATTACTGATCCACATTTTCCCTCTACAGCGAAAGGTATTGAGTGTGGCTCGGGTGACTGTGATTCCCAAGAGCCTGACCCTCTTCTAATTATGAAAATGTTTAACTTAGCTCTTCTAATTGCTTTTTCTCTTGCTGGAACTGTTTCTTTTGATTTTCCATATCCCATTCCTACATGACCATTCTTATCTCCGACAACAGCCATTGTTGTAAATCTCGGCTTATTTCCTTCCTTAGTTTTCTTCTGGGTTTGTCTAAATACTCTTCTCTGTCCTCCACCAAACTTTCCTTTTGACTGTCCTATAAGCAAGAGTTCTGTTTCCAATTCGAGAAGATTATCAACTATTTGTTCTTCTAAAATAACTCTTCCTTTCTTGAGTATTTCATCTATTTTTGTTATTTCCTTATTTTGTACTTGTTTTCCTAAAGTTGTTCTTGGGTTCCAACTTTGTTGTTCTTTCATTTTATTTCATTATTTTAGCTTTTATGATTTCAAAATCTTTTGATACTTTATCAGAGATGTAATTTCCTTTTATTCTTTCATCTGACGGAAATATGTCTTTTGAGGAAGGAACTTCTACACCTGAATCCATAACTCCTTTTAATACAGCATATAATTTTGAATGTTTTATTGGTGTTTGAAGCCCTAAGTCCAAAATTGCTTCTTTTAATTTTTTTTCGTTTGCTTTCTTTCCTAAAAGTAATCCTGTTAGGTAGCTTGCAGGAATGTTCTTGCAGGAGTTTTTCCAACCTAACTTTTGTAATTCTTTAGAGTTTGTAGAAATCAATACTTTGTCTCCTACAAATCCATATTTCACTATTTGAACAACAACATATTTATTGGTCTTTCTAATTACTAATCTATCCACTCTGCTTTGGAGTAGCTTCAACCTTTTCTTATAATTGGTCTTACCCTCTCTTTTCCGATGATATTGTATCCTTGTTTTTGTTTTGCTCATTTTTTATCAATTTATGATCTTCTAAGTATATATTTATGTGTCTCTTGCTTCTGAAAAAATTACCTTTAGCTTTTAGGTATAAATCTGCAAATGTTTTGTTAGTTATGAGTTTCTTTTTTTTCAACGATTTCAAAAATTCTCTTTGTGTTCTTATCTTACTAACCCAAGCATCTTTTTTACTTATAATTGCTGTCTTCTTACCTTTTTTTGTTGAAGGACCTTTTCTTAATCCCTTCCTCTTTTGCTGCTGTCTCTTTCTGATTCTCACCTTTGAGATTCCTCTTTTCTCTAATTTCTTTATCGCATTATCTGATATCAACCCTCTAATGTCTGTTTTGGTTATACCTTCCTTTATATCTTCTAATCTTTCTGGATCAAAAACTACTCTTTTCTTCGCTACTTTCAATACACTTGACGCCAGCTTTTTTTGTGTTTTTAATTCCATATTTCCTCCAAAATTAGGATTTTTTTGTTAATAATTTGTCAAACTCTTTTTTCTCTTTGTCTCTTTCTTCTTCAGGTGCTTCTTTTTCTTCTTTTTTCACTGATTCCTCGATTGTTTTTTTCTTTTCTTGCTTTACTTTCTTTTCTTTCTTCTTTTTTATCTCTTCTTTCTCTTTCTTCTTCTTATCCATTAATTCTTTTATCTGCTTGATCTTTGTATCAACATCAAAGTTAACAACATTCAATTCTTGCTTTTTTGTTTGTTCCAATATCTCTAACCTTTTTTTGTTACCAACATTTGATGAGATAACTATTAATTCCGAGTTTTTATCAATGCTTTCTAATTCTGAAATATTATTAATCATCACAAGTTTTAATTCATCCCTTATAAGACCTCTTGTTTGTTTTCTAGTACGATACCCTTTTTTCACAACAATCAGATAACCTCTCTTTCTTAATCTTCGTTTGTTTTGTATACCTCTCGGTCTTCTCCATTTTATTTTAAGTTTTTTTTTTTTATGAGCGTCTGTTCTAATGAATGACAATTTTTTTTTCTTCAAATTCTCCAGTTTTGTCTTTTTTTTCATTTTACTACCTTTCCATCTTTTTCTATTATGTAAATGCCATCTTGAAAGATTCTTTTATCAAAACCAGGTCTTCTTGTTAATTGTTCTATTGAGGCGGCCATTTGTCCTGCTTTTTCTTTGCTAACGCTTTCTACAACTACCTCTGTACCATCAACTCTCACTTCTGTTCCCTCAAGAATTTTCAATTTTCTAGGAACTTTTTCTCCTAGAAAATTCTTTATCTCAAATAAATCATCTTTTACACTTACTGTCATAGGGAAGTGTCCTGAGCAAATTTTTAGTTTGTAAGTATGACCCACACTTACCCCCTTAAACAAGTTTTTAATGTGTGCTTTGTATGTATTCATTAACTTTTTTTTTCTCTTGTTTAAGTTCTTCGTACTAATATTTATATTGTTATTCTCTAATTTTAAGGAGATTGCAGGGTCAAAGAGATTTTTTCTAACATCTCCTTTTTCTCCTTTAACTGTTAATACTCCATCATCTAGGGTTACTTGACAGTTCGAAGGTGTTTCAATTATTTCTTGAAAATTTAATTTTTTCATTTTAGTAACAGAAAGATAATAATTTTCCTCCTAAGTGTTTTTCTTTAGCTTCATTATGAGTCATCAATCCTTTGCTTGTTGATATAATCAAAATACCAAAATCTTTTGCTGGAAGATATCTTTTCTCAAATTTTTCAAATTCATTTAATTTTATCTGAAATGATGGTCTAATAACGTTTGTTTTGTTTATGTTTCCTAAAAGATTTATTTTTAGCAAATCTCCTTTGCTATCTTTGATTTCTTCAAAACTACCTAGATAACCTTCTATTTGCATTATCTCCAAGATTTTTCTTATAAGTTTTGAATTATTTTTTGTGATAAGATCCTTTTTTCCAAGTCTTTCATAGTTTTGAATGAATGACAACACGTTTGCTAGTGGATTGTTTAGACTCATTGTTTCACCTTTTAGCTGTATTTTTTGAATCCTAATTTTAATGCTGATTCTCTAAAGCATTGTCTACAAAGGTCAAGCCCGTATTTGCTAATATGACCTCCTGTTCTACCGCATCTCCTACATTTTTTTATGGACCTACCGAATTTTCTTTTTTTGGACAGATTATGTTTCTGAAATTTCTGATACTTAGCAGTTTTCCCTTTTATTTGCTTCAACACTTTTCTTGGATCTGATGCTGTCATTATTTTTCACCTATTGTAACTTTAAATTCTTTTTTTAGATAATCAACAGCATCTTCTTTTGATATTTTGTGAGACAAAGGTATTTTTCTTTTCATTATTTTTCTTCTCTTTATTCTAAACCCCGGTCTTTCTAATGTGACACTAACCTGTAATCCCATCATTCCTATTTCAGGGTCATATTTTGCTTCAGGAATATCTATGTACTCGTGAATTCCAAAAGATATATTTCCTGTGTTATCAATTGAAGATTGTAAAAGCACATTGTCTTTTGCTTTAAACAATCTTCTCAAAATAGTCTTTGCATTATCTCTTCTTAAAGTAATTTTACAACCTATTGGTAAACCAGGTCTTAAACCCCATCCCGCAATTCTTTTATCAGTTACTGTTTTGACAGGATTCAATCCTGTTATGTTACTTAGGATTTGTACTGCTTTCTTCAATCTATCTTGGTCTTTTCCTGCACCTATGTTCAAGGTTACTTTTTCTATTTTTATATGCCTCATTAGTTTCATTTTGTTTTTATTAGTGGTTTATCCTTTCCTATCACAATGGAGTATTCTTTTCTTGTTTCAAGTGTTTGTGAATCTAATTTAAAAATCAAAATAGCGTCTTTAACTTCAACAACTGTGGCTATTGTTCCTGTGTACTTTCCTCTGAATAGTATTACTGTCGCTCCTTTCTCTAATTTCAAAACTTCCTTTATTTCTTGTTTTGGCAAAGATACCAGAACTGTATCTCCTGTTTTGTATGTGTCTTTCTTAACTAAAATTATTCTTCCATCTAAAGTTTTTAGCTGAGTTAACCCTTTCTTCACTATTTTCTTACCTGTTATCTTACATATCTTTTGATTTGATTCTTTCTTATCAATTGATTGGAAGAGTAACTTGTTCTGAGTATTTATTAGCATAAGATAATATTCGTTTGTTTTTGGAATGGAAAGAATATCTAATAAACCAATAGAAAATTTGTAATCTTTTCTTCTTCTTCCGTTGACAAGTATTTCTTGATTATGTAATATTTTCTTTGCTTCTTTATTGGTTGTTGCTTTTCTTAACAGATTTTTAAGCACAAGATTTAATGGCATTGACAGTTCAGTTCTATGAGCTCCTGAATTAGGTTTTGTCACGAATGTAATGTTCTTTCTTTTTATTGCCCATGTTCTTGGAGCATTTTGTGCCTTTAAATGATTTTTTGGCATTATTTTTCACCTTTGAGTTTTTGTAATCGTTTTTTATCATCTAAATTAAGTTCAGTTATCATCAAGTTTGATGGCTGGAAAGGTCTTGTTGCTTTTGAACCATCTTTTTTTGTGAACTCGATTTTTTCAAGGTATATCTTTTGATTTTTCACATCAACTCTTTCCACTTTTTGTTCTTCATTTCTATAACTGCCTCTTAACACTTTTACTTTGTCTCCTGTTCTCAATCTTAAGCTTCTTATTCCATATTTTTTCTTAATATCTTTGCTTAAGTGTGTACTTAGAAATTTTCCTTTTATATGCAAAGGAGCTCTCGCTACATATTTCCTTTGTTTTCTTGGTTGTTTGCTTCTAATCCATGTTTTTGAAAAAGTTGTCTTCATTCTTACACAATTATACTTGCTACTTTTGCAATTCCTGGCCATCTATCACAAGCTTCTTTTGCTATTGGCCCTTTGAATATTGTCCCTTTGGGATTTCCTTTATCATCTTTTAATACGACGGCAGCATTATCTTCGAATTTTATTCTCATACCACTAGGGCGCTTGTACTCTTTCTTCTGCCTTACTATCACTGCAAAAACAACTTGTTTTCGCATATCTGGTTTTCCTTTTTTTACTGAGGCTTGAACCAAGTCGGCTACGCCTGCTGAAGGTATTCTGCCTTTCACTGTTTTACTAGACTTAACACTAATTACTCGAAGCATTTTAGCTCCTGAATTATCGCAGGTTTCAACATTTGAACCTACATTTATTCCTTTTATTACTTTAGCTTTGACTGGTTTCATTCTTAACTTCTTGATCTTTATTTTTTACTTCTATAACTATGAAATGCTTTGTTTTTGATAGTGGTCTGGTTTCCATTATATTTACATAATCACCTATTTTTGCGTTCATATCTTTGGGGTTATGAGCTTTCACTCTAGTTCTTCTTCTTTCATACCTTTCATATTTTGGGATGTACTCCCTTGTTTTCCATTCCACTGTAACTGTTTTGTGCATCTTATCAGAGATTACTACTCCTTCGAATGTTCTTCCCCTGAGACTGATTTTATTCTCTTTTGATTTCTTGTTTTTTAGATTCTGTTTTGTCATCTTTCACCTTTCATTTTTATTCTATCATAGGATTTCCTCATTATTTTGTTTCCTTCAACTATTTTTTTTTGAATTTTGAATGTTGATGTGTTTTTCAAAACCATTTTCGTTTCATTTGTTGTTTTTATCTTGAATGTGTTTTTTGTTTCATCGATTATTTTTCCTTTTAATCCTATTAGTGACTTGTTTTTGCTTTCGATAATTGTTATATCTAGTCCTATGTACTCTTGTTTGAGTTTGTTCATTTCCTTCTTCTCTTATTTTTTGATTTCTATTGTTTCTGGAGCAAAGCCTAAAGATGTCAACTCCTCTCTTATAAGCTTAAGGTGGTTTCCTTGTAATTCAACATATCCATCTTTTGTTGTCCCACCACAAGCAAATTTGGTTTTCAACTTCTTAGCCAAGTCTTTCAAGTCTATTTCGTGTTCGTTTATTCCTTCTATAATGGTGTATGTTTTTCCGAACTTCTTCTTTATTGTCCTTGCTGTTATCTTTTGACTTTCCTTTGCGATTGTTTCACAAACGCAAAGATCTTTAGGCAGTCCACAAGTGCTGCATATATCACTCATTTTGTTTTTGTAGGGTTTTTATTTTTGCAATTGTTTTTTTCAATTGTTTTATTTGCCCGGGGCTCTTTAAAGTTGTTCCCGTAGCAACTTGTGAGTTTAATTTAATCAACTCTATTTTCGCTTCTTCGTATTTTTTTTCTAAGTTTTCTTTACTCAAAGCTTTTAGTTCTTTGTACTTCATTTTTTTGCATTCTTTGTAGTTGTTTCCTTAGTTTTAGTTTCTTTTTTCTTAGTCTCTTTCTTTAGTTTCTTTTCTTTCTTCTTTTCTTTTTGTTTCTTTGTTTTCTCCTCAACCTCTTCTTCGTCAGGTGTTTTTAGTTTTTCTTCTTCTACTTCATCTACTTCATCTACTTCATCTACTTCATCTTCGCTTACTTCTTCAATAACTTCTTGTAATTCTGAAGTTAACTTTATCTTGTCAGGTAATTTTATTGTTTGAGGCATTATACTTACTTTTACCCCCACAACTCCTGTTTTCAGTTTTGCTATGGAGTATGCTTTCTGAACTCCAACAATCGAAATATCTCCGCATTTCTTCAAATATCCTTTATAAAATCTCCATGTTTTAGATCTGCTGCTTGGTATCTTTCCTGATATCAAAATTTCTACACCTATGGCTCCTGCACCCATAACGTCACTCATTGCTTTATGTCCTATTCCTTTAAACCTTGTAGAGCCATATCTCTCTAAGGAACCTGCAATCAGTTCTGCTATTATGTTTGCGTCAAGACCTGTCTCTTTAACTTCTTCTATCTCTATCTGCGGATTTTCTAACTTGAATTCTTTTTTTAAATCATTTGTTAGTTTTGTTATGTTAGCTCCCGCTCTTCCAACAACAAGCCCGGGTCTTGATGCTGAAATGATTATCTTCTCTCCTAAAGGAGTTTTTTGTACTTTTACATCACTAAGTCCTACTCTTCCAAGATTCTGCTTTACAAATTCTTTTATCTGAAACTCTTTTATATTGTCTGCTACGAATTTTCTCTCTATCAAAATTTCACCTCCATGAAATTTTGGAGTTCAAAAAAACCTTGTTTTTTTGTAACTATCATTTTTTAGTTTCTTTCTCCTCTTTTTTTGGTGCAGATTCTTCCTTGCTCTCTTCTGTTTGTTTTACTTCAGGATCTTTTTGTTGTTTCTTCTCTTCTGCTTCTTTTACAAGAACTTCAATATGGGTTCTTTTCATCTTTCTTCTTCTGTGTCTGCCATAGTGCCAAGGTGTTGATGCTTTTTGAGCTGAAACATGTATAATCTTCAAATTTCTTGATAGTCCTTTGTCAATTGCGTTTGATTCTGCAGAGTTTATTGCATTTAAGACATTCTCTGCTGCTTTGATAGGATATTTTCCTGAACCTATTCCTTTTTTGTGTCCTGCTCCTTCTGTGAATCTTGTAAATCTCACTGCTTTCTTTTTATTTTTTACAGCTTCTAAATATTTTTTTGCTTCCTCAACTGTTTTATTTCTGATACTCGAACAGATTTCTACTGCTGATTTTGTTGAAATATCTGTATCTTTCAAAACTGCTCTTCCAACTTTTTCAAGATCTGTTTTGTATGAGTAACTATATTTTGCCATTTTTATCTAACTGATATACTTGAACTTGACCTTGTTGCTCCTACTCCTGGAGCGCTGTGTTGTGTTTTCTTTCTAGTCAATGCAAATTCACCTAAATAGTGCCCTATCATTTCTTCTTGAATTGTGACTGGCTGAAACTCCTTTCCGTTATGAACTCTTATTGTTTTACCAACCATTTGAGGAAGTAGTATCATATCTCTCAAATGAGTCTTAACATTATCCTTCTTTTCAACTTTTATCATTAATTTTTTTTCATTGTCAGATAATCCTCTCTTTATCTTTCTTCTTTGCCTTGCAGGTAACAATTCTGAGAGTTCATTCAACGACAGGTTTTTGAGTTCTTCCAATTTTTTTCCTCGATATAAAAATTCTTTTGCCATAAGTTCACCTTTATTTGTTTCTTCCGGTATGTTTTGGTTTTAACATACCTACTTTCCTTCCTGGAGGAGCATTTTTTGGAGCGATTGTTGGTCTGCCTTTCCTTGATGATCTTGATCCACCAAAAGGATGGTCTACTGCATTCATAGATGCTCCTGAAACTATTGGCCAATATTTTCCTCTTGCATACATTGATTTCATTCTATTTCCTGCTTTCAAATATGGTTTCTCTATTCTTCCTGATCCTGCAACAACACCTACAGTGGCCATACATTTCGGATTAAATTCTTTCTGCTTACCTGATGGTAGCTTAAGGATTACTTTGTTTCTTATTTTTGAAACTATCCTTGCCGTTGTTCCTGATGTCCTCACTAATTTACCACCATCTCCAGGAACAACTTCTATGTTGAACACAAAAACTCCTTCTGGAACTTTACTTAGAGGAAGTGTATTCCCAGTTCTTACTTCAACATCTTTGCCTTTTTCCAAATAATCACCTATCTTTACTCCTTCAGGAGCAACCATTAAGCTTTCTTGATTGTTCTTGTATTTGACTTTTAGTAGAGGAGCTGAATGACCTATTGAATTTATAATATCTACAATTAGTGCTTTATCTTGAAGTATTTGTGTTACTTGAGCTGCATAGTTGAAACTATTTGCTTTGTAAGTCGGGCTTCCTTTTCCTCTCTTTTGTTGAGTTAAACTCTTTCCCATTCTACATCAATCCTAATTTTGTAGCTAAATCAATTGCAGGTGTTTCATCTGAAAACTTAACATAAGCCTTCTTCTTTCCTTCTGGTGTAACCAAGGTGTTTACGCTCTTTATTTTAACACTAAATGTTTTTTCCAAATCTTCTTTTATGGATTTCTTTGTGGATATTCTGTCAACAACAAACACTAGTTTGTTCTCTGATTCCATCAATCTAAGGGATTTCTCTGTTGATAATGGATATTTTATTACATTCATTTTTCCTTATTCTTTGCTGGTTCTTTCTTTTGGTGTTTAACTTCTTGCTTTTCACTTTCCTTTTCTGTAATTTTCTTTTCTTGTTTTGTTTTTTTTGGTGTTTCCGATTTTTCTTTTGTTTCTCCTTTGTATTCTTTTGTAAATAGCTTCTTCTCAACTAACTCTTTCATTGCTGATTTTGTAAATATTGTTAATCTTCCAGGCACACCCCCTGGTGCTAATATCTCTACGTTTAGATTTGATGCTTTCTCTGATTCAAATCCTGGAATGTTGGAGCCTACTTTTTTCAACTCTTCTGTTGTAGTCACTAGCAAAAGACCTTTCTTGTTCTTTGCTTTTGTTTTCTCTAGTTCTTCTTTGAAGCCTATTTTTGCAAGAACACCTCTTAGTTTCTTTGTATGTTTTATTTCATTTATTTTATCTTCTATAATAAAAGGATAATTTTTTGGTGGCAAGTGACCTCTATTTTTTACTAGTTCTGTATTAATCGTTGCTGCTAAAGCTGATCTTATTGCTTTTCTCCTTTCTGTTTTGTTGATTTTCTGTGACCAACTCTTCTCTGCTTTTGGTGGGTGTGCTCTTCTTCCTCCGACGGTTCCTGGTGCAAACGCTCCTACCCAGTTCATTCTTGTTCCTCTTCTTGATAGAATCTTCCTAGGAACTCTTGATATTCCAAAACCATAAGCTCCTCTGTATTTTCTTCTTCTTCTTGAAAGTACAGCTGAGGCTCTTTTTCCTGCTTCAGGATCTGCACCGTATGGTTGTCTTTTGTTGGATTGTATGGCTAAAAACGCTCTTTGGATAAGGTCTGTTCTTACAGGTTCATAGAACTGAATAGGTAAATCAATTGCTTGAGTTTCTGTTTTATTTATAGTTAGTAATTTTAGTTTCATTTTATTGAAAGTTCGTGTTTATTTTGTTTTTCTCGGATTGAAGTAGTCATTATTATAGCTCTTTTCTTAGGTCCTGGAAGAGAGCCATGAAGCAATATATAGGTTGATTTTATGTTTCCATATTTGTGGAAGTTTTTTCCTCTTTTTTCTATTTCATCAGATATTTCAAGAATTTGTTTGTGATATTCTGTTCTTTGGTGAAACCCTGTTTGCCCTGCATGAGCTACTCTCCAGAGAATGTGTTGTTGTCTCTTCCATGGACCTAGTGATCCAGGAGCTCTTCTTCCTTTCTCTGATTTATGGCTTTTTAGACCTATACCTAGTCTCTTTACAGGTCCTTGAAATCCTTTTCCCTTTGTTATAACGTGAACATCTACTACTTGACCTTCTTCAAAAACAGATCTTATTTCTATTTCTTTGTCGAAATTCTGTTTTATGAAGTCTAACTTCTCTTGGTTTGTACCTCCTAAAGCAACTTCTACTAACTCAGGTTTCTTCTTTCCATATCCTGCCTTCCAGGGTTGAGTATATATTGTTATTGTAATAGTCTCATATTCTTTAGGGTTTATCTTTTCTAGTTCTTTAGAATTCTCTTTCGGAATCTTTATTTTTCGACTTAGGTTTTTTTCTGTTTTAAAGAAAATTTCTTTCTTGATTTGTAGAGCTCCTTTCTCACTTTTATAGAATCTTGTTGAAAAAATCTTCAGAGGAGGACATTCAACTATTGTTGCTGGAACAAAGAGTTCCTCTCCTTTTAGATGAGAATATTTGTTTTCAACTAACCCTATTAAGTGAGTCATACCCACTTTATATCCTAAAAAAGCTAATGGTTTTGCTTGTTTTGATTTCGACCAAGAACGCACTCTAGCATAAATCCTTTTAGCCTTCTTTCTAGGCCAAAACTGGAGACTTCCGCTTCTTGGTTTTTTTATTGTTGGCATTTTTTTATTCTATCGACTAAAAACCTGTTTTAAACTATTAGAAACATTTCTCAAAATCGTACTGAAAAAGTTTCTTTTTCAGGCTTTTGTTTAAGATTTGAGTTTGTTAAGAGCTCAAACTTCTTCTCAAAAATACGAGCACTTTATAAATCTTATGATAGATTTCGCTTTTTAGTCTCATTTTTAGGTTTCTTGGTTGTTTGCTTAGAAAACCCTTTTGCTTTTATTTTAGAGTATTGTATAGGGTTCTTTATTTTTCTGCATAGTGAATCTGGTTGGCAAACGCCTATGTCTGAGTAGTAGTTATGTCCTTTTGATGCATGAGGGCAATTAGGAGGGGGTATTTTCTTTTTCTGTACTTTGTGATATCTTAGATGCCCTTTGATATACACCTCTCTCATCGCTTCCCTGTTGTTTTGGTTCCACTCATTGAGCTTTTCTTCTATCTCATCATGATTCCATCCTAATTTAGATAGGAAATTTGTTAGTATGAACAACGACCTTTTCCTTCCATCTTCCAAACCTTTGAAAATTGTGTGTACACAAGGAGGAAAGAATTGCTCTGGAATCGCCTCTGTCAATTCATCATACTCTTTCATTGGCTTGGGTTTCGTTTGACCAAAAATAGCTGTTTCTTCAAAATCAAATGCTCGAGTCAAAAGATTTGCTGCTTCACCAATAACTACATTAGACCTATCTAAAAAAGAACTTGTTATTTTAAGTTGTTCAGGCTCTGCTTGTGATTTCTGAAAAGTTAATATTTCGTGTGGATTAATTGGTACAGATACTAGTTTTGATGTTTCATGAAATGAGTAAGGCATTCTAAATAAATGTCTTGAAGATATCAAAATCGTGTCTACTTCTATTATAGCTAAAGGATTAAATCTAGAAATATAATCTTTTTTTGGATTTACTTTTTTTGAATTACATTTACATTGAGATTCTTTATTAACAATTCGTTCCATTAATTTATTACATTTAGGACATATGTGATGATCTTTAGGTTTTGAAATTGTTATTGAGTTACTACAAAAAGCACAAACAAAATTAATCATAAAATCATCATTAGGATTTACTTCTGTTTTGCACCTTTTACATATTGTTTTTATTAATTCTTTTTTCTTATTTGGAAATAATTCTTCTAGTTTGCTTTTTGAAATCTTGTATTTATCAAAATAAATTGCTCCTGTTTTTTCTTCTACTTTAATGAAATTCCCTATATAACTTAATAAGTAGTGAGCAATTTTTCTTGGAGCTTCTGGAAATAAATCTTTTGTTTCCTTTCCTCCGACTCTTTTTGGAAATGATTCAAAAGGAACAGCTATGTGAAAACCTTTATTTCCTGAAAACTTTGCGGAAATGGTTGTTATATTGTGGGTTTTCAAAGCTTTTACAAATAGAAACGCTGTTAATTTTGAAAATTTCCAGTTCGGACAATCAATATCGAGCACAAGGTCCCAACCTTTCCTTAGTTTATTCAAATCGCTTGCTCTTAAGTCTTTATCTATTTGTAGGGGGTTATGCCAATTCTCCTCAGAACAATGAAAAGAAGTTGCTCCTCTCTTTGCGTGCTCAAGAACATCATTTTTATACTGTAACACATCAGGCCTCCTTCCAAATCCTCTTTCACCATATTTTACTGCTATTTCTTTATTTTCTGCAATATTCAGTATTGCTTCCTGAACATCCTCCCGTTTATAGAACTTGAGGGTTTTGCTGATGAACATTATAAAAACTCAAAATTATTAGTTATTTATATTTTTATGTATAAATTCAGCATAATCTTTTTAAATCTTGTTTTCATCCTTTTAATTATGAAAAATCATTTCAAAACAACTATTTTATTAGTGATTCTCACACTTCTTTTGCTATTTATAGGGCTAGTCTTCTTCATATTGTGAGTCAATAACATCTCTTATCTTCTTTGCTTTCTTTTCACCTATTAATTCTATTTTTTTAAGTTGCTCTTCTTTAGCATTAATCACTTTTTTTACAGATTTGAATTTCTTCAGAAGAGGTTTTGCCAAAGTAGCTCCTATATTCGGAAGCGCGCTTATTATATACTCTTGTTGCCCTTTCAAAGAAAGTGGCTTTGCAACATGCTTTTGAAACTCTCTTTTTTCAGGATCCTGCTCTCTTTTCGCTATTGTTTGTAAAAGAGATGCTGTGTCTTGAGAGTTTTTTGTAAATATTATAGGTACTCTGTAGGAAACTGCTATTGTTGATAACATCCCTCTAATAGCGTTCGGATGAACATTTCTTTGAGAATAGATGTCTTCTTCTCCTTCCACTATCAATACGGGTTTTGAGTATTTTGTCAAATCTCTTACTTGCTGAAGAAGTCTTCTATCAATTATTGAATCAACAAAGTCTTTCTTTGTTTTGTACTCTACAACAACGTCTTCACTCAATAGATAATCCCCAATATCAAGAGCTTGTAAATCTACAATTACTCCTTCATCTGCAAGAAGTTTAATGATGCCAGAACCTTTTTCTCTATGATCAGCGATTATTTTTATATTATTATTTTGAATAAAAGAGCTTAAATCTTTGTTTTTCATCTTAGTTCTTTCAAAAGAGTAAAGTTTATTCTTTAATTTTTTTAAATTTCTATGCATCCTCTTTTCTTTGTAGTGAGATGACCACCTATATGCTTCATCTCTTGTTTTTTTAGTCATCAAAACAATAACACCGCCTTTTTCTAACCTACCAGTCCTGCCTCTTCTCTGGATAGTTCTTATGGCTGAAGGTATTGGCTCATAGAATATCACTAAATCTACTTGTGGGATATCTAATCCTTCTTCTCCTACAGATGTGCTTATCAAACAATTAAATTTTCCTTCTGAAAAATCTTTTATTATTTGCTTTTGTTCTTTTTGAGTCAGGCCTTTTTCTTCCTTTGAAGCTTGTCCAATAAACATTTTGCTTTTCAAAGACAAGGCATCTAGGATTTTTTTTATTTTGGAAGAGCTTGTTCTATACTGAGTAAATACTATTATCTTTGTTTTTTTATTCTTCTTTATTTCGTCTTTTACTATTTTATTTAGAACTTCTAGTTTTGGATGTTCAACTCCTTTCTCAATCAACTCATAAATTTTGTTTTTCGCATTTATAAAATCAGAGTCTTTAACTAAATTCTTCACTGCTTTTACAGTTCCAGAAACCGCTTGCTGCTCTAGTTTTTGAATGTATTTTTGCAAAGATTCTAGACCTTGAGACTCTAATAACACTAAAGCATGTTGAACTTTCATAACTTCAGCCAACAGACTTATTGACTTAAGAATTTTATAATCCTTCTCACCTTCAGAAATCCTTCCTCTCAAAGTCGCTTGAAGCGCTAATAATGAAACTTTAGTATAACTTGATAAAAAACCTTGCAAGTAACCCTTCTGTTTTACTTCTAATAATTTTCTTTTAACAAAATTTTCCAAATATTTCCTAATTTCTTTTAGTGATTCTGGAAATTCTATCTCAACCCACTTGACATCTACTTCTTGAACATATGGCTTCACATCATCGTCTTCCTCTGTTCTTATCTCAAGATCATCAATAAATAAGTTGTTGCACACTTCTTCTATTTGAGAAATTTCTGAACCAGGAGAAGCTGTTAATCCAAGAATTCGAGGATGTTTTGCTTGTTTCTGATATTGTTTCGCTATGAATACATATGAATAACCCTTTACTGCTCTATGTGCTTCATCAAAAACTAACAAACTAACATCTGCTAAAGGAGTTCTGTTCGTTATTATGTCATTTTCAACTCCTTGAGGTGTGCTAATAATGATATTTGCGTTTTCCCATAATTCGGCTCTTTTCTCTGGCCGGACAAGACCTGTAAAAAGAATTATTTTATCTTTTTTCAAGTCAAGATGTTTTTTGAAAGTCTCTAAATGTTGCTCTGCTAAAGGTTTAGTTGGTGCAAGAACTAAAATTTTAGACTTTGGATAATTCTCCAATCTAAAAGCTGCTAAAAGAACAGATATAAGTGTTTTTCCAAGACCTGTTGGAAGAACAACTAAACAATTATTTCTAACTGTTGTATAAAAAATGGTTTCCTGATATGTCCTAGGTTGTATTTTTTTAATCATAGATTTATAATTGAAGAATTATTTATATGTGTTTTTAAAAAATAGAATTTTAAAAAAAAGAAAAAAAGAGGAATTTATCTTCTTCCTCTTGCCATCTTAGCTCTAGAAACATCGCCTTGCTTATCAACAAAATACAAGTATCCTGCTTGCTTCTTCACGCCAACTTTAGCAACTTTTTGAGTTGGTTGTTTTCCTTTCTTTCCTCCACCTCTAGACATCTTAGCTCTAGAAACATCGCCTTGCTTATCAACAAAGTATAGATAGCCGTTTTCTTTCTTAACTCCAGCTTTTGCTACTTTTTCAGCCATTTTATTACACCCCCTTCATAGTCTAAAAGTCGAAATCTTTCTCGACTATGATTTTTAATGCTTTTAGTCTATAAAAATGTATTTATTATTTAAATCTTTCGAAATTTTCCGACGAAAAAAGACTATTTTGTCGTCTCAATGTATTTTCTTATCCATCTTTTAAAGAAAACGCCTGCGATAAGTCCTAAGAAAAAGATTATCAATATTAAGAATTTATATCCTGGTTTTGTAGCTAATAAATACCCCAAAACAAAACCTACAATCAATAAAATGTAAGGAAAATTAAGTTCTGCTCTCTTAAGTTCTTGAAGCGTTGCAGAAATAATTCCGAAAATAAAAATAGTTACACTTTGTAGAAAAAGATTATCTAAAACCAAAGAAAATATCACTCCTAACACCAATAGAATCAAAAAAGTGACTTCGAATATATATGTTATTCCCATTCTAAAAATCAAATCTTTATTGTGTACACTACTATTTAAAATATTTGTTTTTTAATTATTTACCACACAACTTTTTCAACAACTTTTAAGAATACAAACATCACTATTAAACCTAAAATCATAGCTAATAAAAGCAATAAAAAGCTTCCAAGAACTGTCGTTGCATAATATACAAACCAAGCGTATAATATCAATGAAATAAGCATGAAAACATATAGTGGTCGACCAAAAAAGAATATATAGAAACCCACTGTTGATCCTCCCCCCATCCTAATTCCTTCAATTCTCGGAATTGGTAGCATAGAAAGGAAAGCGTAAAGGAAGTTTAATTTAATAAAGAATAAAACCCAATAACTCTTTGTTGCTAAATATACAAAACTCATTAGTAAAGCTAAAACGACACTTGAAATAACACCTGCAACAGCAGGCACAACTAAATCTTTAATATTTATTCCATACCTAAATCTGCCGAGCCTTAATCGTTTCATAAATTCATAGTATGAATGACCAGGGTATAGGAAAGGAACGTACCCATATGTGATGAATGCTATGAATAAACTTATCAAAATGCCTGGAAACCACCAATGATAATGCGTTCTATAGCCTTCATTTAATGAAAATATTTTTTGCCATGAAATATGCCAAACAAGCACTATAAGAATAAATATCGAAGCAATTATCAAATTTTTTATACCTGTCAAGGCGTCAAACTCTTTACCGCCCCACATCCTAAAGGACAATATAAAACCGAAGAGAATTGCTGAAATAAGTAGTTCTTTTTGCTCTCTAATTGAAAATTTAAAATAATCTCTCACTCTATAATATATTTCGAATGCCATGTGTTCTAAATACAGAAATTATGTTTTAAATAATTTTTCTTTTCAAAAAGAAAGATTTGAATAATATAAATTTTTTAACTCTTGATGTAAGCCTTCCTCGTGTCCTGCACCTATCACACAAAGAATTTTTAAATTTTTATTATCTCTTAATATTTTAAAGAGTTTCTTTGCCATATATTTGTTTCTCTCCTCTATTAATACAGAATAAATATTTGGATAGCGGGTTTTTATTTCTTCTAAGATTTTTCTTATCAAACCTTTCTTCGGAATTTTTGAAATATTGAAAGGAATTATTTTCTTAGAAAAGGGAAAAAACAATAAATCTTTCAATAAATTCAGTTTCTCTTTAAAGGAAAACTTTTGAGAAAATCTTCTCAAAGTAACTTCTATATCCCTATCTATCAATTCTAAGGATAAATTGTTTTCTTTGCATAATTCAATAGCTAGTTTCATATCTGATCCAGGATCAATTCCAACAATTGATCCTAATTTTTTTTGAACATATTTTCCTATTATTAAAAATAAGAAACCTGTTAAACCCACTCTTCTAACATCTAAAAAGGATAACTTACTTTCTTTTTGAAAAATCAAAGAATGATATCTTTTTTTATCTAACTCAACAGCAACTACATCTGGCTTAAAAGTTTTTATCGAATTCTTGATTTTTTTGAAAGAATCTTTAGATATGTGTGAAGTCCCAATTATTTTCATATTTTTAAACATAAAAATTGAAAAAACCTTTGCGCTTAAAAAAGTTATAGAAAAACCCTGGAAGATTCCAAGAAAATCGGAATCTTCCTGGGAAAAAGAGGTGAGTTAAACTTAAGTAAAAACCTTCATACCTCTCCAAGCAAGATTAAACAATTCTATTAGTGTTTGGCTAAACAAAGATGTGTTTACCCAAACTCCGATGTCATAAGAAGGGTGAATTTTTTCATCGTCTAAAAGCATAAATAGAATCTCTTTCTCATCAACTATACAGAATCTTCCTTTTGTCTTACAATCCTTAACTTTTGCATATTTGCTTGCTTCTTTTAACAAAGATTTAGTTTTTTCTGTTATAGGAACTGCGATTTTTATTTCAACTCCTCTTTTGTGTGCTTTTTCTAAATTTCTTGATAAAGCGTTTAATTTTCTAATTATACCTTGCTCTGTAGTCATTAAAATAATTGATTTTTCAGCTTCTTTTATCATAAGATCAAGATGTGAATAAAGATTATCTCTACCTTTGAAAGAGGCCGTTATATCTGTTGGTTCGACTAATGAAATTCCTTCACTATGTAAAACATTTAATTCATCTAATATTTTTGATTTTTGTAGTTTTTCAAGAGATTTTATTTGATCATTAGCGTCCTCATTTACTTTATTTTTCACTCTCTCCAAAACTTCTTTTGGAGGAACAGTTATATATTTGATTGGTTTACCTATTTTCATAATTATGAATCCTTTTTTTTCTAGGCTTTCTAGTACGTCGTAGCTTCTGCTTCTTGGCACGTTTGCTATGTCGCTTAGTTCTCCTGCTGTGCTTACTCCTCTTGATAGAAGAGCAGTCCAAATTTTTGCTTCATAACTATTCAATCCGAAATCTTTTATTTTTTTCAAAAAATCTTTTTGAACTAACAAACAAATCACCTTTGTTACTACTATTTAGAAAGTAAGGGAAGAAAGAGTTATTTTTAAACTTTTTGTTTTTTATTATCCTTCAGTAGTTATTTTATTTGTTTTTTTAGTAATTATACTAACCCCTTAATTTCTTATAGAAAAGAAAATTAAAAGAAAATGTTGAATTAATTAAATTATTTTCAATATTGAAAACAATTATTTATCTTAATTTTAGTTAGAATTCAAAAAATATAAAAAGGACTTTCCACATGAAATAAAGGGGTCTCAAATATTCTCAATAATCTATTTTTTATAATATATTCTGAGGATACAAAATCTTTATAAACCTTCATTTCATCTGGAAATTTTATGGAGGAAAAAAAGTTAGGGAAATTTTTTCAGAAATATGTGGACAAAAAGTCTTTATTTTTAGATAAAAGTGTTTTGCAGTCTTCTTATATACCTGATGAGATATATCATCGTGATGAGCAAATAGAACAAGTAGCTAGTATCTTAGCACCCACTTTGAAGAAAGAGTTGCCTTCTAATTTGTTTATTTATGGAAAAACAGGAACAGGAAAAACACTAACAATAAAGTATGTTTCCGAACAGTTAATGAAGATTTCTCGTGAAAAAAAGATAAAATTAGATATTTTATATTTGAATTGTAAATTGAAAAAAATAGCCGACACAGAGTATAGACTTATTGCTCAGTTAGCAAGACATTTCGGAAAAGCAATACCTCCCACAGGTTTGCCAACAGATGAGGTTTATAATGTTTTCTTTAACGCTTTAGATGAAAAGAAGAATATCATAATAATAGTTTTAGATGAGATAGATCAATTAGTTAAAAAAACAGGAGATGAATTAATATATAATTTAACCAGAATAAACTCTGAATTAAAAAATTCAAAAGTTTCTTTAATAGGTATAAGCAATGATTTAACTTTTGTTAATAATTTAGATCCTCGAGTAAAATCTTCTTTGAGTGAAGAAGAAGTGCTATTTCCACCATATAATGCTATTCAAATACAAGATATTTTAAAAAAAAGAGCTAAAAAAGCATTTCAACCAAAAATTATAGAGTCAGGGGTGGTTGAAAAATGTTCTGCTTATGCTGCTAGAGATCATGGGGATGCTAGAAGAGCTTTGGAACTTTTAAGAGTTGCAGGTGAGCTTGCTGAGAGGCAAAATCAGAAAACAATAAAGATAGAAAATATCGATGAGGCAGAAGATAAAATAGAGAAAGACAGAATTTTAGAGTTAATTAAGAATCAACCAAAACAATTCCAATTAATTCTATATGCAATTATATTGAAAAATAATAGTCAGAAAGGGAAAATTTTTACTGGAGAAATATATGATTATTATAAAAATATTTGTAATGAAGTTAGTTTGAGACCTTTAACACAAAGAAGAGTTTCTGATATAATCTCTGAATTAGATATGTCTGGTATAATAAATGGGAGAGTTTTATCAAAAGGAAGATATGGTAGGACAAGAGAAATATCAATATCTGTTCCAAAAACTACCGAGCCAAAAATAATTCAAATTTTAGAAGAATCCTTAGAAGTAGAAAGGAAAAATGAGCTTTTCTGATAAAGTAAGTTCTCTATTAGAACAAGGAGTTTTAGTTAGTCCAGATTTATTAGATGAAAATCTTTCTAAAGAAAAAGTTGAAGATATTAAAAAAGAAAGTTCTGTTGTTTTAGATAAAAGAAAATCAAAAGAAGAAATCCTAGACGACCTGCCAAGAGTTAAAGTTCTATATAGTTATGATAAAAAATCAAAAAAAAGAAGTTTTGATGATTTTGTTAAATTCTTTAATTTCAGATTTAAGGCCTTAGAAAGATTAATAAGACAAAGACCTGAAATGCAAGGATTAATATCTATAAGTAAAGTAGGGATAAAAGAAGAAAAAGAGCAGGTTTCAATAATAGGGATGATAAAAAAAAAATCAATAACAAAGAACAACAATGTTTTATTAATATTAGAAGACTTGTCAGGTCAAATAAGTGTGTTAATACATAAAAACAACAAAGAAGTTCATGAAATAGCAAAAGATTTAGTTTTAGATGAAGTTGTAGGTGTGGTTGGTGTTTTAGGAAGAAACATTGTTTTTTCCAATAATGTAATTTTTCCAGATATTTCTTTAAATAAAGAATTAAAGAAAGGCCCGACAGAAGCTTACGCTGTTTTTATTAGCGATTTTCATTTCGGTTCAAAATTTTTTTTAAGAAAAGAATTTGAAAAATTCATTGATTGGATAAATGGAAAAACAGGTAGTGAAGAGCAAAAGAGAATAGCTAAAAAGACAAAATATGTTTTTTTATGTGGTGATTTAGTAGAAGGTGTTGGTGTTTATCCTGGTCAAGAAGAGGATTTAGAAATTCCAGATATAAAAGATCAATATAGAGAATTAGCAAGATACCTTAGTAAAATAAATCATAATAAGAAATTAATTATTTGTCCTGGAAATCATGATGCAGGAAGAATAGCAGAACCACAACCACCTTTATATAACGACTTTGCAGAAGATTTGTGGAAATTACCAAATGCCATAATTGTAAGTAACCCTGCATTAGTAAATATTGATAGTACAGAAGACTTTTCAGGTTTAGATATTCTTTTGTATCACGGCTTTTCATTAATATACTATGCTAATAATGTTGAGAGTATAAGGAACGCTGGTGGACAGAAAAGGGTTGATTTAATAATGAAATTCTTGCTACAGAGAAGACATTTAGCACCCACTCACGAATCTAATATGTATATTCCGGATTCAGAAGAAGATCCTTTAGTGATAGATAAAGTTCCTGATATTTTTGTAACAGGACACATACACAGAGCAACAGTATCTCAATATAGAAATGTTACTTTATTGAATACGTCTTGTTGGGGTGAGATAACAGAAGATCAGGAGAAGAGAGGATTAGAACCTCAGCCAGGAAGAGCATTTATGTTAAACATACAAACAAGAAAAGTTAAGGTGATAAATTTTTTAGGTCAATAAGATGCAATATTCAAAAGAATTAGGAAATTATTTTTCAACTTTGAAAAAAGACTGCTTGAAGGCTTATGGAATAGCATTAGAAGCTAGAAAAAAAGGTTTTGACCCATCTGATGTTGTTGAAGTAACTATTACAGAAACAATGGCTGAGAGAGTTATAGGTCTGATAGGTGTAGTCACACCACAAATTAAAGGTCGAGGCGCAGAGAAGAGAATTGAGGAGTTAGAAAAGAAATATGGAATTCTGGATATAAGAGTTGCTTTAACAATAGCAGAAGAAATTGCTAAAGAAAAATTTTGTAAGTTTGAAGATCAAAAAGAAGCAATTGAAGTAGGTATAAGAACAGGTTTCACATATGTTACTTTAGGAGTTGTTAGTAGCCCTCTTGAAGGATTCACTCATTTAGAATTTAAAGACAGAAATGATGGTAAAGGAAAATATTTTTGTTTGTATTATTCAGGTCCGATAAGAAATGCAGGGGGAACAGCTGCTGCATGGTCTGTTGTTATAGCAGATTATTTAAGAAAAAAATTTAGATTTCAAGAATATGATCCTACAGAGAAAGAGATAAAGAGATGCACTGCAGAATTAGAAGACTACCATGAGTTTGTTACAAACCTTCAATATTTTCCTTCGAGAGAAGAATCAGAGTTCTTAATGCAACATTTACCAGTTGAGATTTCAGGAGACCCTTCTGAGAAATACGAAATTTCAAATATTAATTATAAAAATTTGCCACGAGTAAACACCAATCGTCTTAGAAGTGGTTACTGTTTGATACATAGTAGTTGTTTGCCTTTGAAGGCTCCAAAGATATGGGCAAAGATGAGTAAATGGGCTAAAGATTTTGATTTAGAACAATGGGAGTTTCTAGAAGAATTCATAAAAGTCCAAAAACAATCAAAAGCATTAGGGAAAAAAAGTGAGAAAGGAAAGATAACTCCAGACTATACTTATATTAAAGATATTGTTGCAGGCAGACCTATTCTTGGGCATCCAATGGCTTCAGGAGCATTCAGGCTTAGATATGGAAGATCAAGACTGTCTGGTTATTCAGGTCAATCAGTTCACCCTGCAACTATGCAAGTTCTTAATGGTTATTTAGCATCAGCAACACAACTGAAAGTTGAAAGACCTGGGAAAGCAGCAGCATACACTGTTTGTGACAGCATAGACGGACCCATTGTTAAACTAAAGAACGGAACAGTTATGTTTTTAGAGACAGAGGAGCTTGCAAAAAAACACACTAAAAATATAGAGAAAATATTGTTTTTAGGAGACGTTCTTATTAGTTATGGAGATTTTTTTGATAGAGCACACTCTCTTATTCCTTCAGGTTACTGTCAGGAATTCTGGATTCTAGAAGTTGAGAAAGCAATCGTGGATTTATTTGGAACTTTTGATTTTGACAAAGTCAAGGAAATAATAAAAATATCGGAGGAAGATTTGAAAAAGTTATTTAAAAATCCGCTAACCACAAAAATATCTGTTGATGCAGCTATCCAAATATCTTTAGCATTAGATGTTCCTTTGCATCCAACTCACACCTTTTTCTGGGGTTCAATAAACATTGATCAGATGAGAAAACTATTTTCTTGGTTTTGTGATTTTGAATTAAGAGATGAGAAGTTAGTACTAAGAAAATCTGAGGAAAAAGAAATATTAGAACGCGCAGGTATACCACACTTACTAGTTAATAATGAATTTGTGGTTTTAGAAAAAGATATTGCAAAGGCATTTCTAGTTCAAATAGGTATTTCAGAACCGAGAGATTTCGAGGATAAAATTAAAAAAATAAATCTTACAGAGCCAGTAAAAACACTTTCCCTAATTAATAAGTTTTCTCCTTTGAGAATCAGAGACAAAGGGGGTGCTTTTATTGGTGCAAGAATGGGAAGACCTGAAAAAGCTAAGATGAGAAAAATGGTTGGCGCACCTCACGGTTTATTTCCTATTGGTATGCAAGGTGGAAAGTTTAGGTCTTTGCAATCAGCTTTGCAGGCAGGAAAAGTTAAAGCCGATTTTGCAGTTTTCTATTGTGGTTCTTGTAAAAAGGAATCGGTCTTTTCTGTTTGTGATGAATGTGGAAAGAAGACAGAAAAAATGTTTTTCTGCAACACTTGCGATTTAACAAAAGAATGTGAGCACAATCCTAAAACTTACGTTTCAAAAGAGATTGATATTAAAAAGATTTTCAATAATTTATTAAAAAAGCTTGATACGCAAATCTTTCCTGATTTGATAAAAGGAGTTAGAGGAACCTTCAATCCAGATCATACTCCCGAGCACCTTATAAAAGCCATTTTGAGAGCAAAACACTCAATTAATGTTAATAAGGATGGAACAACAAGATATGATTCTTCAGAGTTAGCAATAACACATTTTAAACCAAAGGAGATAGAGGTTTCTGTTGATAAACTCAAAAAGTTAGGATATAAAAAGGATATTGAAGGAAAAGCTTTGGAAAATGATTCTCAAGTATTAGAGATAAAACCACAAGATGTTATCCTCCCAGCTTGTCCGATATCTCCAAATGAACCTGCTAATGAGATTTTGTTTAGAACCTCAAAATTCATTGATGATTTGCTAATTTCTTTGTATGGAATGAAGTCTTTTTACAATTTGAAATCAAAAGAAGGTATTATTGGTCATTATATTATTTGTTTAGCTCCACATACTTCTGCAGGGATTCTTGGACGGATTATTGGTTTTTCAAAAACACAGGGATTCTTTGCTCACCCGTTATTTCATGCTGCTATGAGAAGAGATGTTGATGGTGATGAATCTTGCTTCTTTTTGCTGATGGATGGATTACTAAATTTTTCTCAGAAGTTTTTACCTTCTTCAAGAGGAAGTACAATGGATGCACCTCTTGTTTTGACTTATTTTCTTAATCCTACAGAAGTTGATGACATGGTGTTCCATGTTGATATAGCATCAAGATATCCTTTAAAATTCTATTTAGCAGCATTGCAGTATAAGATGCCTTGGGAGGTAAATATAAAGCAAGTTGGTGATTATCTTAACACACCATTCCAATATGAAGGTTATGGATATACTCATCCAACAAGTGACTTAAATAATGGTGTGTTATGTTCAGCTTACAAGCTCCTTCCTAGTATGAAAGAGAAATTAAAAGGCCAGATGGATTTAGCTGAGAAAATAATCGCTGTTGATGAAACAGACGTTGCTCGTTTAGTTATAGAAAAGCATTTCTTGAGGGACATAAAAGGTAATCTTAGGAAGTTTTCCTCTCAGCAGTTCAGATGTGTTAATTGCAATGAAAAATATAGAAGACCCCCGTTGATAGGTAAGTGTTTAGAGTGTGGTGGAAAGTTAATGTTCACAGTTTCAGAGGGTTCTGTTGTAAAATATTTGGAACCAAGTATAAGCTTAGCAGCGAAGTATAAAGTTTCAGCTTATTTAATGCAATCCTTAGAATTAACCAAGAGAAGAATAGAAGATGTTTTCGGACAAGAAAAGGAAAGGCAAGAAGGGCTTGGTAAGTGGTTTGATTAATCGCTCAAAAAACAGCTTGTGCATAAGGAACACCACCAATTTTTAATGTTTTGTCAATTAGCTTTTCTTTTTTAAGTAAATCAACAATTTTATTTCCTACAACGTTTAGGCAACCGGCTTCTTTTATTAAATCCAAAACTTCTTCTTTTCTCTTTTTTTCTCCTTTGTAGAAAGATGAGTTAAGGTCTAAAACTTTGTTTCCTTCTGTTATTTTTTTCCCTGCAAGTTCTTCATCAATAATAGCAAGAATTATTTTTGAAGATTCTGCTTTATGTTTTTTTACTATGAAAGACATTTTTATATCTTTGAGTAAAAAGAATGTTTTGCTCCGCAGGCCTGACATTTTAGGAATGATATTCCTGCATCTTTTGTTAGTTTGGTGTCTGGCTTTCCACATTCTTTGCAAAGAACGAAAGTATCTGCATATTGAGCGATTTTTTCATTAATCTTTGAAGCTGAAAGTTTTGTTCCGAAGATTACAGCGTTTTTTCTCATCTCCCCAGGAGTTGCTAGTTCTTTAAGTATGTATTTTAAGACGTGTTCTGTTTTTCTTCTCAAAACCTTTGTGATTTCAACAAAATTGCTAGCAACTGTTTTGTTTCCTTCAATATGTCCTCTAACTTTAGGTATATTGAATCTTTCTTCTTTTGAAACTACTTCTGGAATTTGTTTTTTTCCTTTCTTTAACATTTGCTCGTAATCCATGTTTTTGTAAGAAAGTTATTTATTTTTTAAATGTTTTCTATTTAGGGCTCTGTCCAGAATAGTGATTTGAAATTCAATGGTTAATTGAATTTCAAAGCAT
>JACKQG010000438.1_pt1 | contig 60712 bp, 36 predicted proteins | sample 8237621 | NCBI WGS metagenome assembly JACKQG01 (sample SAMN15677084, study PRJNA649215) | marine metagenome | biome: marine; feature: Black Sea; material: saline water; isolation source: suspended particulate matter (SPM) from the Black Sea western gyre | collected 2013-06-09/2013-06-10 | depth... | reverse complement strand
CCCCGCGTCTCCCCACCGACCTGGAAGATCAGCAGACCGCCCTCGACCACGGGCGACGCGGCAATTCCCCAAAGCGGCATGCGTATCTTGTAGTCGCGTCTCAAGTCCTTCGACCACAAGACAGCCCCTTCGGCAGCGTCGAAGCAGAACAGGTGGCCTGCCGCTCCGAGGCTGTAGGCCCGACCTTCATCGATCAGCACGGACGCGCGGGGGCCTGCCGTATAAGAGAAGCCCCTGTACTCGCAGTCGTAGCTGAACGACCAGATCTTGCCGCCCGTCTGCCAATCGAAGCAGTGGACGCGTTCGATATCTTCCGGCTCGATAACTCGATCGGTTACATAGACACGTCCGTCGGCCACTGTCGGGCCGCAGTATCCGCTGGAAATCGGGACACTCCATTTCCGTTCGATCTGCGGAGAACTGAAACCGTCCACGACGCCGGTCTCGGCCCACACGCCGTCCCGATTGGGACCCCTCCATTGCGGCCACTCGTCGGCCGTTGACCGTGTCGACGAAAACACGAGGAAAACGATCGCAAAAAGGGTGGATAACCTGTATTCGAATGACATTGCCACTTCGCTCCCAATGTTGTTTCGAGTCTTACGGGACTATAATTGAAACCTGCAAAACTCGAACCGACCAAACTCGCTCAACTCGTTACAGGTTGACTATCATGAGCATTCTGGCCTCGATCGGCAACACGCCACTCGTGGAACTGCCCAATATCAACGGAAAACGACCTTCCGTGCGGATCCTCGGAAAACTCGAAGGTTCCAATCCTGGGGGCTCCGTCAAGGACCGCCCTGCCTATTACATGATAAAGAGGGCCGAGGAAGAAGGGCACCTCACCAAAGACAAAACCATACTCGAACCAACCTCCGGGAACACGGGTATCGCCATTGCCATGATCGGATCGGCAAAAGGTTACCGTGTCAAGCTGTGTATGCCCGCTTGCGTCAGCATCGAACGGCAACGGATCCTCGAAGCGTTCGGGGCCGAAGTCGAACTCACCCGAGCAAGCGAAGGGACCGACGGCGCGATTCGAAAGGCGCATCAGCTCGTCAATAGTGATCCCGACAATTACTTCATGCCCAACCAGTTCGAAAACGAAGGCAACATTCTGGCTCACTATGAAACGACAGGCCCGGAAATCCTGGCTCAGACCGACGGAGAGGTCGACGTATTTGTTGCAGGCATGGGGACTACCGGGACCTTGATGGGCGTGAGCCGGTTTCTGAAGGAGCACAAGCCGGAGTCCAGAGTCGTCGGCGTCGAACCACCGATGGGCCACAAGATCCAGGGCCTGAAGAATATGGAAGAGGCCATCCGGCCCAAGATCTACGAACGAGCGATGCTGGACGACAAAATCACGGTCGAGGACGAAGAGGCTTTTCACATCACGAGGGTTCTGGCCACGCAAGAAGGACTGTTCGTCGGAATGTCCAGCGGTGCAGCCGTCGCCGGTGCTCTGCACGTTGCCAAGGAAATGACTTCTGGTACCATCGTCGTCATCCTTCCGGACCGAGGCGATCGCTACCTGAGCACCGAGCTGTTCCGCCCCATCTGCGCGAAATGCCCTCCGTGACGTCTCCCGAGTAATGTGGGTCAGGCGTCCCAGCCTGCCGGAAGTTTCTTGGCCTATGGCGGCAGGCCGACTGGAAGACCTGCCCCCCACGATCATGAACAACGCAAGTCATCCACAACGGCGATTCGAAGCCTCGAGCGGCGCTCAAGACGCCAAGATTGCCGAGGTGCGACGAGTCACGCTTTGGGGCGTGGTGGTCAACCTCGCGCTGTGCGTTATGAAGTTCGTCGTCGGATTCTTCGGGGGCAGTCAGGCTTTGATCGCTGATGCCGTACACAGTCTCTCCGATTCCTTGACCGACGTTACCGTGTACTTCGGCGCTAGTTTCTGGTCGGCGCCACCTGATGCGGACCACCCTCACGGTCATGGACGCATCGAGACGCTGATCACGTTGTTCATCGGGCTCGTGCTGTGCGCTGTCGGCTGTGGGTTGGTGTACCGTGCGGTGGCGACTCTTCACCTCCAGAGTGCCGCGTCATCTGACCTGCAGAGTGCCGCGTTACCCGGCTGGAGCGCGCTGGCCGCAGCCTGCCTGTCGATCGTCGGCAAAGAGCTGCTGTATCGCTGGAACGTGAAAGTCGGGCAGCGTGTGATGTCTCCGGCCCTGATTGCAAACGCTTGGCACCACAGATCCGACGCGTTGAGTTCGGTGCCTGTGGCCATTGCCGTGTTGGGCACTCGGTTTGTGCCGGAATGGCAGTTCCTGGATCACATCGCTACCGTTATTGTCTCGATTCTCATTTTATACGCAGCCTGGGAGATTGCTGTACCGGCCTTTAAGCAGTTGGTGGACGCCGGTGCGGCCGAGCAGGAGCGGCAGGAGATTCTGGCCATCGTTCGAGCAGTCGAGGGCGTGCGATCGGTTCACGCCTTGCGAACGCGATACACAGGTCCCGGACTGCAGGCGGACCTGCACGTGCTGGTGGATCCGGAACTCACCGTGCGCGACGGGCACGAGATCGCGATGACCGTGACAAGTCGGCTGGTGGCCGAGGGGCCCAACGTCACGGACGCTCTGGTACATATCGAGCCGTTCGAAAATACATCTCAATAAGCCAAACGACGACAGGAAGTACGAAGGGATAGCAGATGAATCTTACGCCCTCTGGGCTTTGGACGAGGGTGCCCGGTGTTTTGCTCGTATTTGTGACCGCTGTAAATCTGTGGGCCGGCGATTGGCCCATGTGGCGATACGACGCGGGCCATACGGCCGTCTCGCCTGATGAGCTACCCGATGAACTGCATCTTCAGTGGATTCGGCAGTACTCGCCGCGCGAACCGGTCTGGGATAACCCCCTGAACCGCGACATGATGCCGTACGACCGGATTTTCGAGCCGGTTGTCGCCGGTGGGAAGATGTTCCTGGGCTTCAATGACGCCGACAAGGTAGTGGCTCTCGATGTCAGAGATGGAACGGAGATCTGGACCTTCTACGCCGAGGGTCCCGTGCGCTTCTCGCCCGTGGTGTACAAGGATGCGGTTCTGTTCTCCAGCGATGACGGCTACCTGTATTGCGTCGGGGCGTCGGACGGCGACCTGCGCTGGCGGTTTCGTGGCGGACCCTCCGAACGAAAGGTCCTCGGAAACCGCCGTGTGATCTCTTCCTGGCCGGCACGCGGCGGACCGGTCGTTGCTGATGGCGTCGTCTATTTTGCCGCCAGTATCTGGCCATTCATGGGAACGTTCATCTACGCGCTCGACGCCCAGACAGGCGAGGTCCAATGGGTAAACGACGACTCCAGCGCCGAGTTCCGTAAACAGCCGCACGGCGCACCATCCTTTGCCGGCATTGCTCCGCAGGGACAGCTTGCGGTTTCTGACCATTTGCTTCTGGTGCCCGGCGGACGAACCTTGCCGGCGGCGTTCGATCGGGATTCCGGCAATCTGAGATTCTTTGACTTCGGCGGAAAAGGGCAAGGCGGATCGTTCGTCGCGGCCGACCGTTCCCGAGTGTTTGCCCATACGCGGTTTCGCGGCACGATGGCTCTGAAGCTCCCCGATGGCGGCACCGCCAATCTCCTTGTCAACGAGCCAGTTCTCGCTCCAGATATGCTCTACACGGCCAAGGCGGGGCAAGGGACGGAGACGCCGCCAAGGATCGAAGCATACGACGCCGACAACGAGTTGATCTGGCACATCGAAGCCGATGGGACGGGCGATCTGATTTTGGCCGGCAGCCGACTCTATGCCGCTGGATACCAGACGCTCACGGCAATCGACCTGCCTGGGGAAAACGGCGCGGCACGTGTGGCTTGGTCGCATCCCATGCAAAGCGAAGTGCTGCGATTGGTTGCGGCCTCGCAGAGGTTGTTCGCGGTCACGCTGGATGGGCAAATCATAGCATTCGGCGGCGGAAACATCGAGCCTCGGATCATCGAACAACAGCCGACACCGCTACAGCCGACTGGCCAGGCGATTCAGGACGCGAAGACGCTGCTGGAGACAACCGGCGAGAAGCAGGGATATGCGATTTGGTTCGGCGTCGACGACGCAACGCTACTGGAAGCCGTTGCCGTTGCATCGGAATTGCACATTGCGGCCGTCGATCCCGACTCGCAGAAGGTTGCCCGCCTTCGCCGCCAGTTGGATCAGGCCGGACTTCTCGGCAAGCGAATTGCTCTGCACGTGGGCACGCCCGATAGTTTTATGGCACCACCCTACATCGCTAGTCTTGTCGTCGTTGGCCAGTCGATGGCAGAGAAACTGGTCGATCCGCAACGCCTTCGCCAAGTCTACGAATCGGTGCGACCTTATGGAGGCAAACTCTGGATTCGGATGGGAACGCAGCTCAATGAGTCGTTCGCCGGACAATTCGCAATCGCCGAACTGCCCAAGGCAAAGCTCACAGCCATCGATGGGGCGTTGCTTATCATTCGCGAAGGCTCGCTACCCGGATCGGCCGATTGGAGCCACGCTTACGGAGATGTTGCCAACACGGTCAAGTCGAACGATCGCCGAGTCAAATTGCCCTTGGGGCTACTGTGGTTTGGCGGCAACTCGAATCAAGACATGCTGCCTCGGCATGGGCACGGTCCCAGCGAGCAGGTTGTCGGCGGGAGGCTGTTCATCGAGGGGATAAACAGTCTGAGCGCGAGGGATGTCTACACGGGCCGAGTTCTCTGGAAACGCGACTTCGAGGACCTGGGTACCTTCCAGGTGTACTACGACGAAACCTATGCAGACACGCCGCTCAGCACAGCTTACACCCAGGTCCACATTCCAGGTGCAAATGCGCGGGGTACCAACTACGTGGCCACCGACGACGGCGTGTATCTGGTTGTTCGCGATCGGTGCCTGCTCCTGGATGCTGCGAGCGGTCAGACGCTCCGCGAGTTCGTATTGCCGGCCAAAGCGAACGACGAATCGCCGACTTGGGCGTACGTCGGCGTCTACCAAGATCTCCTGCTTGCCGGCGTCGGCTTTGGCAACTACTCGGAGCGTCTTGGGTACGAGTACGCTCCCAAGAAAAGGCGAGGCCCTGCCTGGGGACCGGACCGTTCCGGCAGCCTGGCACTGCTCGCCTTCGACCGCCATTCAGGCAAGGTGCTCTGGGCGGTCAAGGCGAATCACAGCTTTCTTCACAACGGCATCGTCGCTGGCGGCGGACGCGTCTATTTGTTGGACAAGCTGCCGAAACGCGTCGAGGAGCATCTTCGACGCCGCGGCGCCGAAGATGCGGCGGACTACCGAATGTTGGCAATCGACGCGCAAACGGGGAAGCCTATCTGGACCAAAGATGACGATGTATTCGGGACTTGGCTGGGCTATTCGGCCGAGCACGACGTGCTGCTTCAAGCCGGCGCAGCCGCCTCGGACCGCAGTTTGGACGAGGAAGGCAAAGGGATGGCCGTCTATCGCGCCGCAGACGGAACGGTGCTGTGGAGAAACGATGAACTTGCGTATGCGGGCCCTTGCATCTTGTACGGCGACACCGTCATCACGAACAACACCAGTTATAAGGAGAGCAAAGGCGCCTTCAGCCTGCTGGACGGCTCGCCCATCACCATCGAGGATCCCGTCACCGGCGAACCAATTCACTGGAACTTCCTGCGGACCTACGGATGTAACACGGCCGTGGCAAGTGAGAACCTGCTGACGTTCCGCTCCGGAGCGGCCGGATTCTACGATCTGGCCAACCACGGCGGCACGGGTAACTTCGGCGGGTTTAAGTCCGGCTGTACATCCAACTTGATTGTTGCGAACGGCGTTCTGAATGCCCCCGACTACACGCGAACTTGTACATGCGGCTACCAGAATCAGACATCGCTGGCATTCGTTCCGATGCCGGAAAATGAGATTTGGACGTACAGCCTTCTCGGTCGTTCGATCGAGAAATCGTTGTCTGTCCGTCGCATCGGCATCAATCTCGGTGCCCCCGGAGATCGCTTGTCGGACGACGGTACTCTGTGGGTGAATTACCCTCCAGACAGCGGGTCGTCGCCCAAAGTCGCCGTCACGTTGGAGGGCGATCCGAAGTGGTTTCGGAATCATAGCGGTCGTATCTCTGATGGAAACCTGCCATGGGTGGCCGCTTCGGGAGCCGAAGGCGTACGGGAGTTGGCGGTCCGTCTCGCGGCAAAACGGCCCGATCCGGCGGCAGCAGCACGCCAGTTCACGGTAAGTCTGTATTTCGTGGAACCAAACAAGGAAACGAAGCCGGGCGAACGAGTTTTCGACGTTGCCATTCAGGGCAAGACGAGGATACAAGACTTTGACGTAGTTGCCGAAGCTGGAGGATCGCTCAAGGCCGTCGTGCGGACTTGGCAAGACATAGCCGCGGACGAGGCGATGGAGATTGCCTTGACTCCACGAACTGAACTGCAGCCTGTCCTTTGTGGTGTCGAAATCATCGAACAGAAGCGGTAGAGTCCAACGATGCCGGAGCCCGTTTGAAATGTCCGCACATCTCGTTTAACCCGAAGCCGGAGGCGATGGCGGGCGATGTGTGTGGACCGTCCATCCTGCTTCCCGCCATCGCCTCCGGCTTCGGGTTAAACGAGGCACGCGAAACCGGCGGCACTATATTTCGGACACCTATCGAGACGCGACGATGACCACTGGGAGTGAACCAACTCCGAGACTCCGCGTACGGCGGTTGCGTCGTTTGATGTTTCGCGTAGCCGCCGTGTTGATAGGGCTGCTGCCGTTCGTCGTGGCCGAAGGTGTCTTCACGCTTCTCGACTGGGGACAACCGGACTATACGGCCGACCCGTTCATCGGCTTCCGCAACGTGCGTCCGTTGTTCGTGCCGAGTGACGACGGAGCGCGGTACGAGATTCCCGAGTCGCGGCAGGCTTTCTTCTGTCCCGACTCGTTCGCCCGAGAGAAAGGTCCCGACGAGTTCCGTATCTTCTGCCTCGGCGGATCGACGGTTCAGGGCCGCCCCTTTGCCATCGAAACATCGTTTACCACGTGGCTTGAGCTAAGCCTCCAGGCGGCCGAGCCGACGCGCACCTGGGACGTCGTCAACTGCGGGGGCGTGTCTTATGCCAGTTACCGCCTAGTCCCGATTCTCGAAGAGGTGCTGCGTCACGAACCGGACCTGGTGATCCTCTACACGGGGCACAACGAGTTTCTGGAGGATCGCACTTACAGCCACATCAAACGCATGCCGGAGGTGGTTGCTGCGCCGAGTAGCCTGCTGGCTCGAACGCGGACCTATACTCTACTGCGCGAGGGCTTCATGCGGCTGCGTTCCCAGCAGCAGCACACCCCGGACGGATTTCCCGTGCTCCGGACAGAAACTGACGCGATGCTCGACTATCGCGACGGTTTGGACGACTACCATCGCGACGACAAATGGCGCCGGGACACAATCGACCACTTCGGCTACAATCTCCGCCGCATGGTGCATCTGGCCGACGAAGCGGACATGCCAATCGTGCTGGTCAATCCAGTGAGCAAGCTACGCGACTGTCCTCCCTTCAAGACGCAGCACCGGGATGGCTTGACGCCGGAAGAACTTCAGCGTTGGGAGGCGTTGATCGATCAAGCCACGGAACGTCGAAAAACGGACCTCCGCGGGTCAGCAACTCTGCTGTGCCAGGCGCTGGAAATCGACGGCCAGCACGCTGGCCTGCACTATCTGCTGGCCTCGCACTACGACATGCTCGATAAAACCGACCAGGCGCGCAAACACTACCTCCTGGCCAAGGAAACCGACATTTGCCCACTGCGCATATTGGAACCGATGCACGAAGCGCTGATCGAGATTGTTCGAGAAACGGGCACTCCAATGGTCGACGCTCGCGGGTCGTTCGAGAAGCTCAGCCGCGGCCACATCCCGGACGGTCGCTATCTGGTAGACCACGTGCATCCGTCCATCGAAGGGCACAAGCTGATCGCCGAGTGGTTAATCGAGGACCTCGCTCGGCAAGGCGTCATCAAGCCGGTCGACGGATGGAAGGAGGTCCGCGAACAGTCTTACCGCGATCACTTCGAATCCTTGAACGACCTCTATTTCCTCAAAGGCACGCAGCAACTAGAGAGTCTACGTTATTGGACGAAAGGCGAAGCCAACGGCGTGCCAGGCAAGACGCCTGCCACCCGAGAACACGAAGGTGATGGATTCTGAACTCGCCCGTTTCGTCGTCATTGCTCCAGCCTGACCGCTCGACCGTCGATTACTTGCGCGACCGGTCGCCGGAATCGGATTTCTAATTCCTGCGGTCGTCGATCGCGGTTTTCGCCTCGATCGTGTTTCCTTCCAACGTCACGTTGCCCACCGTGTCTTCGATCAGGATTCCCACGGTCTGTGTCTTCGTACCATCATCTCGCGTATCCCGTATCGTGTTATTGCGAAACACCAGATCGTTGGTTTCGCCTCGAATGCGGATTCCAGCAGCTTGGTCCTCCGAACCGTTGTTTTCGATGACGTTCTCCTCCAGCCGGTTACGATGGGCGGCCATGCCCAACGATTCGTTGCGGAAAAAGACTCCGTTGCTAGCGTTCAGTCGGACAATGTTCGACCGCAGCAAGTTGTCGGAGTCCTTGTGCCCGATGGAAATGCCGAACCGACCGTTCTCCGCCAGTACGTTCTCCTCGAATAGTCCGTGACGCACTCGCCAGCACAGGAACAGCCCGTCGGTTCCGTTTCTTCGGGAGACGCATTTGCGCACGGTGGGACGTTGCGATCCGCTGCCCGGGTGCAAACCAAGAGATGCGTTATCCTCGCTGGTGCAGTCGATTACCGTGGCGTCGTTGGATTGCTGGAAGCTGATTCCGTCCCCGTTGTAGTCGCGTACCACGCATCCTTCGATCACCGTGCCAAACGCTCGATACAAAAAGATACCCGCTCCGCGGCATCCGTTCAGATGGATGTTCGATTCCTTGTTGCCGTCGATGACAAGGTTCTCGATCCGGGCACTACGGAGGTTGTAGCCGCTGACAACGGGAAAGACGGTTGCGGCTCGTGCGTTGTTACCGACCATGCAATCGGACATCAACGGTTTGTCGATGGAGAAGGTGTTACCGCGGCGACCGGTAATGCGTGCGACGGTGGTGTGGAATCCGCCGGCTCGGTCATCCCGGATGGCCACTCCGTATCCGACCTCGAAGCCCGTCGGGTCCGTCACCGAGATCTGTTGCTCGCCAAAATCGCCGTCCAGTACCATCGGGCTGGTCACGCTGGCCGCCTTGCGCAAGACTGTCTTTCCACGCTGGCCTCGGACCGTGACGTTCGATCGCAAGTGCAGCGAATCCCGCATCACAAACTCGCCCTCGCCGATCTCGACCGTCCCGCCGCCCAGGGCGGCAACGTAATCGACAGCGGCCTGCAACACGCGATTGTCGACACCGACCATGTCTGCATCCTTCTTCCCAACGGCGAGCCGTGGCAGTTCGTCCATGGTCGAGTGCATTGCGTCTGGCAACTGTTGTTCGTCCGGTTTGGGAGAAAAGTCCGGCTCGCCTTCCTGGGCGCACAAGACCGAGGTCACTGCGAGCGACGTCGAGATCACGGTTGCCAACAATGCGATCATATTCTTCATGACTGACTCCTCATCGCGAAACGAACAGGTGGAATACTGCGGTGTCAACGTGGTTTCTGCGAACGCTCTGCGGACTATTCGTCGGCGAAGTCGTTGCGGTATCGTTCGAGCAGCTTATCCTTATTGCCTTCGAACAGGTAGATCTTTCCGCGAATGGTCTTCGAACCGCCGGACTGCAGGGGACCAACGCGAATCGACAGGTGCATGCATTCCCAAGGATTGTGTCCTTGGGCGGAGAGGAACTCCTGCCAGGCGATCCCACATACCCATTTGCCGTCAGTCGACTCGCGCACGATCAGCCCGCCGATCGCATCGGGCTCACTGATGGGCCATTTGTGAGACCAAACGTATTGACCGTCCTTTGCTTCGTTGTTGACCAGATCGCGCACCGCAGTGTTGAAATGGATTTCTCGCTTGACCAGTTTCTTCAGTCCGTCGGGTGCCAGGAAGTAGGTGTTTGTGTTGGCGAACTTCTTGTTCCTCGTTTTGACGGGCCCTGGATTGAAACAAGGAATGACGGCCGCAATCGGTGGGAAGTCGTAGTTCGTGCGATTCCGAACGGTCAGTTCAAGATCCGCTCCGTCGGTCGTCGCCGTTGCCGTGAGAGTCAAAGCGTCCGAGGCGATCTTGCCGCATCGGCCGTCTTTGCTGAGGCCGCGATCCAACTTGTACGTGCCATTCGTGTGTTGCCCCGGTTCGATGGCTTCGAACATGTTCCATTCGTAGAACCACAGGTAGACGGTCATGTCTTTCTGAGCGAGCGATTGGACCGCGAAGCCGCGTTCCCATTCCAGCAATCTCACGTTTGGCGCCTTTTCCTCGGCGCGGGCCACCGAAAGCGAGGCGACGACAAGAACGATTGAAAGCAAATGACGTTGCATGGGGAGCCTCCCTTTTCAGAAACAGTGTCACACCAACCGGTGTCTTGGGCCTGACTTGCAGGGTATCACGAGCCATTATAGCCAAACAAGTCGAGAGCTACTGCCCACGGTTGGATTCTCACACGCAGAGTCATACCAGTTCGGGATCGACAGGATGCTATAGTATTGGCTCGTTTCGTTGCCGCCCTGAATTCGTTGGGAACCTTCCGTATTTCCCCAACGAATTCAGGACGGCAACAAATGAACGTGTTGTCGCCAAGCGGCCCCTTGCGGGGCACATTGGAAACGTGCTCCAATGCGAGGCGGCGGCATTCGCTTTTCGCCCGAAACTCAAACTTCAGGAGATGCCATGAAAGTAAACCGACGCAAGTTCCTGGGCTCGGCCGCTGTGACTGTCGCGGCGACCACGATAGTTCCTCGCCATGTGCTCGGTGGGCCGGAATTCGTTCCGCCCAGCGAGAAGGTGAACGTCGCGTTGGTGGGCGCCGGCGGCCAAGGACGCAGCAACACTCGCCTCCTGTTTCGCGAGAAGGACGCGCAGGTAATGGCTGTGGCGGATCCATTCGAACATCACAATCTGGATGCCTTCTACTACCGCGGGGAAGGCGGCAGGAAGCCGGTGAAGGCGGAAATCGAAAAGCACTACGGCGAGACGACACCCAACTACCGTTGCGCGGATTACGAAGATTTCCGCGTGATGCTCGAAAAGGAAAAAGCGATCGACGCGATCCTCTGCGCGACGCCCGACCACCTGCACGCCTATGTCTCAGTTGTCGCCATGCGTGCGGGGAAACACGTCTACTGCGAGAAGCCACTGACGCACAACGTCTGGGAAGCACGCCAGGTCGCCAAGATCGCCAAAGAAACGGGCGTGGCGACGCAGATGGGCAACCAGGGACACTCGCGAGACGGCATCCGGCAAACGTGCGAATGGATCTGGGATGGCGTCATCGGTCCGGTGCACGAAGCCCACGCCTGGGTTAACGCGGGCCGTTGGAATAAGCATCTCACGACCCGGCCCACGGAGACGCCGCCCGTGCCCGCCGGTGTCAATTGGGATATGTGGCTGGGTCCGCGCGAACCGCGTCCCTACCATCCGGCGTATACACCAGTCACCTGGCGCGACTTCTGGGCGTTTGGCTCCGGTGCCCTGGGAGATTTCGGCTGCCACGATCTTGACGCCCCCATGTGGGCCCTCGATTTGGCAGAGCCAACAAGCATCGAAGCGCGGCCCGCAGGGAACATGGACGCGGAAATCGCACCGCACGGCGAGATCTGCTACTACCGATTCGGAGCCCGCGGGGACAAGCCGCCCGTCAACGTCACTTGGTACGACGGAGGATTGAAACCGCCTTGCCCGGAGGAGATACCAGAGGGCAGTTCACTGCCGGGCCGCGGAGTGCTGTTCATCGGCGAAAAGGGTTCGATGCTATGCGACGGCGCCGGTGGTGCATGCCGGCTTCTCCCCTACGAGAAGACACCTACTTACGAACGCCCGGCAGAGACGATTCCGCGTTCGGAGGGCCACCATCGCGACTGGCTCGCCGCCTGCAAAGGCGGGCCGCCAGCCAGTTCGAATTTCGAGTACGGCGCCAAGCTCGCGGAATTAGTCCTGCTGGGCATCGCATCGCTGCGCACCGGCAAGAAGCTCCATTGGGACGCGGCAAACATGAAGGCCCGCGGATTACCCGCAGCCGACGCGATTATCAAAGAACAGTATCGCAAAGGCTGGGAGATCGCCTGACGGAACAGAGATTACCGCAACACCCACCGGCCCCGTGCCGCGGCCATGTGCGGTGGACGACAGAGCATCGTTCCCTGCAGCAGGTGCAATGCGGGCATGACGGATTCATCGAGACCCATAGGTCTGACTCGCAGCCAGACTCGCCTGAGTCTGGTTTGTCGCCAACCTCGGGCGACTTCGGGCACGTTCAGAAAATGGACAAGTCTAGCCGCGGGTGGTATACAGTACGGCGGCAGATGGCTGCCGACAGAAATCAGCGACGACTATGGGGATTCACACGCGGTGATTGTCGCTGGCGAGAAGGCGCCTCGGGCTGTTGAAAAGGTGTTCCGCATTCGGGGTGGTTCGGAAATCGAACCTTTCGAACATGGCCTGGGGTGCAGGGTCCGAGGCTTCACCGACGATGGATGCCACCATCACGATCAGCATTCTGAGCGAGTGATGACATGAACCACAGCGAGTTCGCCAAGTCGATCCTTACAAGCGTCCAGCAGCAGCCTACAGCCCTCCCAGAAATGAACTTCGATGAAACAAAGCGGAACAATGCTGGGAAGGCTATGACGCAGCTAATCTGCAACAGGTTGGCCACGGGCGGGATGGTTCCGAAACACCTTCACCACACGACGTACGAATGGCAAGGAGGTGTGACCATGATCCGTAACGCACGGGTTGTGGACCACCATTGGACAGCGATTGCGCCGTCCACTTTGCAGCAAGTGCATGAGCAGGCAGAGCAGTCCCCAGTAGCCTACCTGATGACGTACTGGGCGGTGGACGACGGGAATCTTCATGTATGGGCATTGCCAGAGGACATGGCTTACGCGCCATTTTGTCAGCTTCCCATCGGGAAGTCGTCTGGGCACAAGACTGTCGAGATATTCCCCGGTGAACATCGAATTGCCAAATGTGATTCTCCCGATTTCAGCGATTTCTACGTGAGCGTGTCCGTGACGGCGTATGAACTATCGAAGCTACTTGAAGCCATCAAGTTAGATGATGCTCTGAAGAAGATCGCTGCTTTGGCAATTGAAGAAGACGAGGAAAACGCCACTATTGATGAAGAAAGTGAAGAAACGCTGGAACCGGCTTCTCGGTACACCAGTTCGACCATCGCATTTTTGGAGGAGCTACCCCAGCACACGGAAGATCCCGATTGGCACACAGAAAACAAAAAGCGATATGAACTGGTGCTTCGTGACCCCACCCGTGAACTTGTTGAGCAGATACGGACACGGTTCATTGAGCAACTCAGCCCAGAGGTTGCTGGTGGGAAGCGTCATTTGTCAATCCTGAAGAAAAACGACTATGGCAAGAGTGGCTACCACAATCATTACTGGTTTGCGTTCTATGATCCCCACGCCGGTAGCAAAACAAGATCCGTGCAGCTCTTCTTTCGGATGCTCGGCAACGACCAGGTCTGGCGGTACGGTTTTTCGATGGGGAACTACTGCGACGACTATCTCGAAAGGCTCCACACAGTTCTCAAGAACAACGCCGATGCGGTTGCAGCATACATGCGTGGCGCGCCGGAAGACGCTATCGTGAGGATTTCGACAGGCGAGGACGAAGAGGAGCTGGCTCCCGAAGAGTTCGCCGTTCGATTGGAGGCAGACGAGGATTCGTCGATTTCATCAATGGACAGTTCTGCGGACATTTACGTGATTCGGGAATATCCGCTGGAATCGCTCTTGGACCACGTTGACGATCTTGTCGACGAGGTGGGTGAGTTCTTCGTGTGGGCGTGGCCTCTGTTTGAAGCAAGTGTGACTGGGAAATGGCACAAGCCTGCCGTGGTCTCGCCAGCCGAGCAGGATACGGACGAGTACGTTGACGAGGATGCCCCTAAGACGCTGGATGAACTGTGCCAGTTGACTTCGTTGCCGCGCGGGATGCTTCAAGACTTGCAGGAAGCGTTGTTGACAAAGCAGCAGGTCGTTCTTGTTGGCCCACCCGGTACGAGCAAGACCTTCATCGCGCAACAATTTGCTCGTTACTTCGTGCGAGAACGCGCTGGGCACCTGCAGGGCACGTACCACACGCTCTACATGCATGCCAACTGGACTTACGAGGACTTCTTCGAAGGAATCAAGCCCGTCACCAAAAACGATACGCTTCTCTTTGAACCGAAAAAGGGATTCTTTCTCGACTGGGTGACTGACGGACTCAAGGGCTACAGTTCGTCGGCCCGGCACGTACTGGTGTTGGACGAGATCAACCGCTGTGATACGGCGGCGGTCCTGGGCGAGTTGCTCCAATTACTCGAATACCGGGGTGCAACCGTCAGGCTGCTTTCAGGGCGTCAGTTCGTGTTTCCAAGGAACGTATTCGTCATTGGAACGATGAACAGCGCGGACAGGTCTATCGGCAGGATGGACATGGCCCTTCGACGGCGATTCCTATGGCTAAATCTGCACCCTCAAGTCGCCGCCTTGAAGAACTGGTTGCAGCGTCCCGGCAACAATCCGGTCAAGTTTGACGCTGCTGCGCTTGAGAAGTGCAACGGACTGCTTGCCAATCGGGGCATTCCTGCCGAACAGCACATTGGTCACGCCTTGTTCATGTTGCAGCAACGGGAAACTGAGGACGAGACACCAAGCGATGCTCCGCTCACTGAGAGGCAACTGAGGCGGATCGTCAAGTTCAGCGTCATCCCGTATCTGCAAGAACTCTTCCTTTCCCAGTTTGGGCAGGCAGACCAAGAGGTAATGAAGTTCGTTGAGGACACTCTCCTTGAGTGCTTGGCGGAATCCGGCGCTACATCGCCGTCGCAAGAGGAGTCAAGTCAGAGTGAGCAAACTTGACGACATAATCTGCTACGAGTCGGGAAGTCGTGCCGCGCCATGGTCTGGTTCCGCTGATTCTCTGGGGCGAGATACTGACGCGCTTCGTGATTTTGCAGCGAGAGGGTTACTTCAGGTTGGGAGCATCGGGGATAAGGTCCGAGTTGCCGGGACCGACCGTGTAGGATTATTGCTGCTTCCAAGTGGACGGCGCGTGGTGATACGGTCTAAGGTGCCAAGCCTTGCCATTCTGGAATGGCTCGCCTATTTGGGAGAGTTCCCGCCGCTGGAAATCTGGCTACCCGACCCCGCTGTGACAACTGGGGAGGATTTGTACGGCTGTATCGCTCGACTATTCTTGCATCAGCTTGAAATTGTGACACGACGTTTCCTGCGAAAAGACTTCACGCCGGTGAAACGCAGGTCATCCACGTTACGAGGCAGACTGTTGATGACGCCGCTGTGCCGCGCTATGCACCGACTACCAGAGGCGCCTCAGCTTTACCGGACACGGACACTCGACACGGCCTACAATACTGTGCTTGCGTTTGCGCTCGACAAATGCCCCATGCTCTTGGGAGAAGCTACACTGGCGGAGCGGAGGGCGATGGCGCATTTGACTGACTCCTGGGCAAACGTCAGCCGGGACATTTCCGATGTTGTTTCCGCGGTGACAGAAGCTCAATGGGCCAGCCCGTCGGGTTATCGGGCTGCGCTTCAACTTGCTCGTCTCATTCTCATCGGAGCTGCCCTTGATCCATCCTCCGGCGCGGGAGGACAAGTATTCACGCTTTCTTTGGCTGCAATTTGGGAAAACAGTTTGCGAAAACTTTTTGGAGAATTGGAGAATTCGACCGGCTGGATTCTGGTGCCAGCCCCAGACCGAACTCGTCAGTGGGATGATCCAGTTGGCAAGATGGACAAGAGCCGATGGATGACCGCCGATGTCATGGTGGAACGAGATGGGTTACGGTGGGTCCTGGACGCCAAGTACAAGCGGGGTTATGGCGACGAAGCCCGGCACGACCGATTTCAAATGTGTGCATATGCAGTCGGGTTTTCTGCTGATAGGGTTACGCTGGTCTATCCAACTGGAGCGGGCAGTTCAACCAACACGCGGTTGCTGCTAAGCACGATCATCGGTAGCCATCCGGTCACGGTCGATTCAGTCGAACTGCCGATGGCGAACGGACCGGGGTCGTGCTTAGAGGCGTTACGGTCGCTTTGCGAAAGTAACGACTGGTGCGAGTCACAGGCAGTGATCCACTATTGACCGTCCTCCGGCTCGATGAGTTGCTGCGGACGGTCCCAATCCTCGGCAAACGCGCCTAGACGGCGCCGCAGGTCTGCGGCGTGCTCTTCGTCGATTCCGCGTTCGGCCAGATCGACCGTTTCAGAAGAAAGGAAGGTGACGATCACTCGGGCTTCTGCGTCGGACGGGGCAGGCTCGAGCAATTCAACCTTGCCCTCGCGGTAAATGCCTTCAATAGACCTGAGCATGACTTCATTCTCCAGTTCTCATCAAAGCCGGACGAGTCACGTAAATCAGCACCGATCTCGGGCCTGTTTCATTTCGTTGGCCAGAGGTAACAATCCACCGAAACAAGTTCGGTGGCATTCGGCAGGTGCGGTGAATTCCTTGCGGCTAGGGCGAAAGTCATGTACCGCTGGCGCCAAGCCAGCGGCGTGAAATCAGGGTATCTTTGGCGCCGACTATCCTAACAAGACCGGCTCGTGTTTGAATCGGAGTGAGATTTGTTGATAATGATTTGGTAGTTCGCAGACCGTGTTGATCGCAGTACGCCACCACATCCGTGGAGAAAGACCGATGTCGGAGAAAAACATTACACGCCGTAGATTTGTGGGGACAGCGGCCGCTGCCGCCGGTTGCTGTTTGGCAACGTCGCAAACCGGGACGCGCGGCAAGGCTGCAGAAAAGGCAACCGCGGCGGAAGTACCGGCGCCGAATTCGCCGATCGGTGTTGCGAAGGGTCTTCATCCTGGGCGAGTTGCCTGGGTGCACGATCCTGCGGCAACGAATTGGGGCGGGCCGGGCGATGGGCACTGGTGGGAAGGCAGCCATACGGATCAGTCGGTGGTGGATAAGATGGTGGCTCGGGCAATCTGTGGTGTGACTGGTGAAAGCGATGCCGCCGGTTGGGACGGACTGTTCAAGCACTTTAACCGGACGCGTGGAAAAGAGGCCGTCGGATACAAGCCCGGCCAGAAGATTGCCATCAAGGTGAACTTCGTGGGTCTGATTTGGCGTTGGGATACGGTCAACCCCGACAGCTATGATCTGAAGGACCGTCGGGACTACATGAACACTGCGCCGCAGATGATGCGGGCCTTGCTGCGGCAGCTTGTGGAAACGGTGGGCGTCAAGCCGTCGGACATATCCATTGGGGATAGTCTGGCTATCTTCTCGAACGAGTATTACGGGATGCTGCATGGCGAGTATCCGGATGTGCGGTATGTGGACCAGAAGGGGCTGTTCGGTCGCGTCGCCGTGAAACCCTCGTCGGTCCCGATCCACTGGAGTTGTCGGCCGCAAGGGTGCCTTCAGGACTTCATACCCGACTGTTTCGAAGAAGCCGACTATTTGATCAATCTGGCGAACCTGAAAAGTCACACGGCCACCGGCGTGACGTTGTGTGGCAAGAACCATTACGGTTCGCTGGTCCGATGGCCGGCCCAGAAAGGCTATTACGATTTGCACAAGGACTCGTTTGCAGCAGGAATGGGCAAGTACAGAAACCTGGTTGATCTGACGGGCCATTCGCACATCGGCGGCAAGACGCTGTTGTGCCTGATCGACGGCCTGTACGCGGGCCGGCATCCGATCGACCGAGCGCCGATGAAATGGAATTCGACGCCTTTCAATGGAGACTGGACATCCAGCTTGCTCGCCTCCCAAGACCCAGTGGCCATTGATTCGGTAGCTTACGATTTTCTGCGGACCGAATGGGAAGACCACCCTCGCAAGTCCGGAGCCGAGGACTACTTACACGAAGCAGCCCAAGCGGATGATCCGCCATCAGGGACGTTCTACGACCCAGAGCATCCCAACAGCATCACGCGACTCGCCAGTCTGGGAGTCCACGAACACTGGAACGATCCCATGGAGAAGAAGTACTCTAGAAACCTCGGAACCGGTGAAGGTATCGAACTGGTGTCGATGGGACGCACATGACAAGGCTGCAGCCGGGGCTGGGCAACGAGACGCCTTCGGCGTAGATTGGTTTGCGTATTTTTCGGCCACCGCTGGGGCTTGTCCCCGCGGGCCCATGTTCAAGACCAGACACGTCGTCGGAGAACGAACCTTCCCGCCCCACGCCGCCTCCGGCGGCGTGGGGCGGGAAGAGTGTGTTTTTCGGGAGCGCGATCTGGTTTCGAATACCGTTCCCCGCTGGCAAGCAGCGGGGTGACGGGAGTAATACATTTGCCATCTGAGTGAAGAAAGATGAGAGAAGACAATGACAGGTAGAACATTGATTATCAAGTCTTGGATGCTACTGGGTTTCCTCATCTCAGCCGTATCCACGTGCGCAAGCACTCTGACCGCCGCCGAGACAACCACGCGTCAGGCCGAGGAGATCCTTGTGGCGACGGGTGTCGAGGGCGGACTGGTCGCGCACGTTGGGTGTGGAAACGGCGAGCTAACGGCGGCGTTGCGAACAAATGACCGCTACCTCGTACAAGGGTTGGACACCAGCGCGACGCAAGTCGAAGAGGCTCGATCGCACATCCGCTCGTTGGGTCTGTACGGTACGGTGTCGATCAATACGTTCGACGGCGAACGGCTGCCGTATGCTGACAATCTTGTCAACTTACTAGTGGCAAGTGGCGACTGTCAGGTGGCACGTGAGGAGATCACCAGGGCGTTGGCGCCGGGCGGCGTGGCCCTTTTCCTCAATCGGCAATCGCCAATCGAAAATCGCAAGTGGATTAAGCCCTGGCCGCAGGAAATCGACGAGTGGACACATTTTCTGCACGACGCGTCCAATAACCCGGTAGCCCAAGACACTCAAGTCGGGCCGCCTCGCCGGCTGCGATGGCTTTGTGGTCCGCTCTGGTCGCGCAGCCACGAGTTCCATTCGAGTCTGTGCGCGATGGTGTCTGCAAAAGGGCGACTCTTCTACATGTTCGACGAAGGACTTACTTCCGTCACGGATTCACCGATACCGGAACGATGGATGCTGACGGCCCGGGACGCCTTTAACGGAGTGCTTCTGTGGAAACGGCCGATCGAGAAATGGGGGGCCGGCCCCTGGAAGAGCCGGGCACTCCGAGCCGTTCCTCCGACGGTGCCTCGCCTTCTGGTGGCCGAAGACGATTTGGTCTTCATGACGCTTGGATATGGAGCAGCCGTGTCGGCTTTGAATGCCGCGACCGGCGAAATCCTGACGACTTACGAGGGGACGGAGGGTACGCAGGAGATCCGCTGCCTTGGTGGTGTCCTCCTTCTGCGCAAAGGCAGTGACCAGATCTTGGCCTTCGACACGAAGACCGGCGCCCGACTCTGGAAAGCGACAGGCAAGATTCAGCAGTTCACATTAGCCGCCCAAAACGGCCGCGTTTTTTTCCAGGATGGCCAGACGTTGTTGTGCGTGAACGCGCAGGATGGCAAGGAACTGTGGCGCGCTGACATAACACAGCGAGTGTCGGCGCTTGTGGTCTACGATGACCGTGCGCTGTTGGCGAGCGGAACGGAACTTCGAGCGGTGTCTGTGGACACCGGCAAGAGCATCTGGTCCGTCAAAGCGCGCGTGCCGCGCAATGAACTATTTGTGGCCAGTGACCAGTTGTGGCACTGGGAAGGCGAACAGATCATCGGACGCGATCTGGAAACGGGAGCAGCGACGACAAAAGTTAATGCCGACGAGGTGTTCACGCAAGGCCATCATCTTCGCTGCTACCAAAGCAAGGCCACGGAGGATTTTTTGATCACGCCCTACCGCGGCGTCGAGTTCGTCAGTCTTACGGGCGGCGAGCACACGCAATGCGACTGGACGCGGGGCCCTTGTCGATACGGCGTCATACCAAGCAACGGCCTGCTGTACGTCCCACCGAATCCGTGTTTCTGCTATCCGGGCGTCAAGGTCACGGGGTTCAACGCGTTTGCCGGGGAAGAGGAGTCGAAAAGCCGAAAGGTCGAAGAGTCGAAGAGTGACAGGAGCGATCGACTCGAGCGCGGGCCGGCCTTCGGGTCATTGGACATTGGAAATTCGTCATTGGTCATTTCCAGCGATTGGCCCACCTACCGTCACGACGGCAGGCGGACCGGCGGTGCGTCCACCGAGGTTTCGGGCGATGTCGACAAGCTCTGGGAAGTCAAGCTCACGGGGCGGTTGACGCAACCGGTCGTTGCGGATGGCCGAGTTTATGTTGCGGCGCGGGACGCTCATGCTGTGCATTCGCTGGATGCCAAATCGGGCGAAGCACTCTGGAGCTACACGGCGGGTGGCAGGATTGATTCGCCGCCCACGATTCACAGCGGAATGGTGCTGTTCGGGTGCGCTGACGGCGGTGTGTATTGTCTGCGAGCAGCCGACGGCGAGTTGGCCTGGCGGTTCCGCGCCGCGCCCTCGGATCAGTTGATCGTCGCGTTCAACCAATTGGAATCGCCGTGGCGCGTGCACGGCAGCATTCTGGTCGAAGACGGTGTTGCCTACTGCACGGCCGGCCGCTCGACATACCTTGACGGCGGAATTCTTGTTTTCGGACTGGATCCAAAGACCGGCGAAGTGCTGCATGAAACGCGGCTGGATACGTGGGCGAGGACCCGGAAGGACGCAGAGGGCAAACCGTTCATTCCTTCGTACCACATGGAAGGCACGTTTTCCGACATCCTGGTGAGCGAGGGGGGACACATTTACCTGGGCCAATACAAGTTTGACCGGGCGCTCAAACAGCAGGAAGTACCGTACGTGATGCCCGGCCCGGACGCGGAATCGGTCGCCATGGGGCTCACGGACCTTCAGGACAAGCCGTACGTGCACAGTCTTGGGTCGATGGCGAAAGACGAGAAGATCCAACACGACTGGCAGTGGCGAGTGCAGAAGGGGCTGATGGAGGAGTACACGCAGCGTTTCGGCGGCACCAGCATGGGTGACAGAAAGATGGGACGGCACGTTTTCTCCACGGCCGGATTCCTGGACGACGCTTGGTTCAACCGCACCTTCTGGATGTACTCGGAAACCTGGCCCGGTTTCTACATATCCCACTTGGCGGCAAAGACCGGACAGTTGCTGGTGGTTGACGACGAGAAGACGTATGCAGTCCAGGCATTCCCTAGACGGAACCTTCAGAGCCCCCTGTTTACGCCGGGCGAGAAGGGTTACCTACTGTTTGCCGACGACAACGACAACGAGCCAGTAGTCCCCGACTATACCCGCGGCATCCCCAAAGGGATCGGTTTCACACGGGAGCATCCGCCCGTCTGGCACAAGTGGGTGCCGGCCCGCATCAGAGCTATGGTTGCCGCGCAGGACACGTTATTCGTGGCGGGCCCACCGGATGTCGTGGACGCTGAAGACGCGATGGCCTCCTTTGAAGGCCGCAAAGGAGCTGTGCTCCGTGCTTTCTCGACCGCCAACGGAAAGACGCTGGCCGAACACAAGTTGGACGCTCCGCCTGTGTTCGATGGCCTGATCGCAGCATCGGGACGGTTGTTCATGTGCACAACCGATGGGCGCGTCGTTTGCCTGGGCGAGAACTAATTGGATAGCTCCAATTCCGTCCCACACTAGCCCGAAGCGCCAGCGAGGGTACACGTTGCGACAAATCCCTCGCTGGCGCATCGGGCTAGTGAATTCGTGGATGTCGCGTCAAAGTGACGCTGTCCAACTACTCGATCGACATTAGATAGGCCAGCAGGTTGGCGATATCCTCTTTCGAAAGTTGTTTCTCGAGTCCTTCGGGCATGATGGACATGCCCGTATCGACCAACTCGTCGATCTGATCCCGCAACACTGTATCGCTTTCTCCCTCGGCCCGCTTCAGCGTGATGCTGTTGGCGGTTTCCGCGGTGATCATTCCGGTCATCACTCGGCCGCCGTCAGTCACAAGCACGTAGTTGACGTATTGCGGGTTGATGTTGCTGTTCGGGTTGAGGAGGTGCTGCAGGATGCCTTCTTTCCCCTTGCTTTTGACGGTGGCCAACGGCAACCCCAAGTCGTGGCCGACGCCTTCCAGCCGATGGCACTGGGCGCACACCCGCTTGAAGACACCTTTGCCTTTGCTGATATCGCCGGCCATCTCCAATACGCCGCGGTACGCGGATAACACCTCGTCGCGGCCCGCCGTGCCCTCCTGGCTGAATAGACGTGACGCCCGGTCGCGGATCTTCGGGTCGCGATGCTTTAGAAGGAACTGGATTCGTGCCGGATCGAGTTGCGATTCCCGTATGGCCTCGTTTTCGACGGCGTCCAACAGGATCGACAGTCGGTCGCTGCGCGCGAAAAGGGCTTCGGTAGCCGTACCGCGCAGTCGCGGCGTCAATCCTACCCAGGCGTCCACAATCGTATGCGCCGCCTCGCGATCGGGATAACGCCCCAACGTCTCCATCGCAGCAATCGAGACGGCCTGCGGCTGGCGGCTGTCGATCAACTCGCCGAGCGTTCCTGCAACCTGGCTGTAGGCTCCCGTGGCCAGCGAACCGATCGCTGACACACGTCGATCGACGGACGCGCTCGCGTCGAGTGCCCGGCGTTTGGCCGCATCGACTGTCGCAGCCAACGATCGCGCAAGGATCGAGTCCTTGTGTGCGAACAGGCTCGCTCGCAGCGGACTGTTCACTTTGTCCAGCCCTTGGATCAGTCCTTGGACGACGGCGTGGACGGTTGTTTGGTCATCCACAGCGAGATCTTCCAGGGACTTGACCACCTTGTCGATTTGGCCGGCGTCATTGTGCAATCCGGTTTGCTCGGCTAATTGCTGAAGCAACTGCCGCCCTCCGACGCTTGCCCGCAACGTGGGACGGTTCACAAGTTCGGCGAACAAGTCGCCCGCGCGCCCGGACGAGGAACTCAAAAGGGCCAGTCGAATCCACGAATCATCGGCGTCGCGAGCCGCAATGGCGGCCAATGCCTCGGTGGCCCTAGGCTCCTGAATTTCGCCCAAAGTGAAAGCCAACTGATAACGAACCCGAATATCCGCGTCGCTCGTCATCTCGAACAATTGCCCGCGCACCGCTGCCGAATCGTCCAGTACCCTTTCCGACAGACGCACCGCATGCTCTCGGACTCGCGGGTGAGAGTCGGCGAGTCGCGGCGAGATCACTTCAGGCGAAAGGGCCGACAGACCGTCCAGGGCATACATCGCATGCATTCGACCCAACGGCGAAGAAGACTCGGCAGCCAGCTTCTTCAGCGGCTCGATCGCCGCCGGGTCCTGACGCTCGTACAGCAATCGGGCGGCGGTTGTGAAATGCCAGGCATTGGCATGTTCCAGCAAGGCGACAAGCTCCGCGGTACTGGCCTTGCTCAAATCCGGTGTGACCGGTTGCTGGAACTTCTCGGGAACCACACGGAAGATGCGACCTCGATCGCGGCCTTCGGTCAAATCAAAACACCGTCGCAGCGTGGGTGGCAGCACGACTCCTTCGTTGATCACCTGGCGGTACATGTCGGCGATGTACATGTTGCCGTTGGGACCGTTCAGCATATTGACGGGCCGGAACCAGATGTCGCGCGAGGCGAGGAACTCCCGGCCCTCGTCCACGCGCCGCGCGATCTGGCCTACTCCGTCCGGTTCAAGTACGTTGCGGTGGATCAGATTGCCCGAGCATTCGGGCGCGAACGAACTACCTCGAAACTCTTCCGGCCACGCATCGCCCCGGTAGATCGTCGTGCCCCCGGCCGCCGTGACGTAGCCCGTCGGGGCTCCGCCTCGTTCGATGATGCCTTTGATCACCCCGCTGGCCCGCATGCGCATCCACACCACGCGGTGCGGTTCGGGGGGGCTGATGCGAAACACGTCGGCTCCGCGTCCCGCCGCGGCGACCAAACGCCACGAGCGCGGGGCCGCCAACATCCGGTTGCGAGCGATGTAGCGATCTTCGAAATACACCAACAGAATGTGATCGCTGTTGCTGGTCAGGAACTTGTTTCCCCAATCGTCGAAACTCAAACCGAACTGGGCCGAACTGTTCGTCGCCTCAACTGCCAGAGTGCGAGGATCGAAGGCGAAATCGCGACCACGAATCAACACTGGCTTCGCGTCAGACCGCTCGGGACAGCTTATCTCGCCGCCACCGGAAGCGCTGGCGCCGTGAATGCGATTATCGAGCCCCCAGCGAAAACTGTTGGGCAGATGCTGCCAGTTGCTGTAACCAAAGCCAGTCAAGACCACCTTGCGAATGTCCGCCCGGCCGTCGTCGTCGGTGTCCTTGCAGTACAATAATTCCGGCGCGGCGGCCACAAGCACTCCGCCATCGTAGGCAAAGATCCCGTTGGGCCAGATCAGATCATCCACGTAGACCGTGCTTTTATCAAAGCGGCCGTCGCCGTCCGTGTCTTCCAGCAACTTGACTTGCCCTAGCTTCTGTGTCTCCAGGGCGAGCTTGCGAGCATCGCTGCAGGGCACGCGGTTTCCCTGGTTGTACCCGCGCATCTCGGCGACGAACAACCGGCCGCGTTCGTCGAACGACATCCCCACCGGGTCCATCACCAATGGTTCGGCCGCCACCAGTTCGATGCGAAAGCCGGGTTCCACCTCGAACGTCGCCACTGCATCCTCCGGGTCGGTCGGCGGTATCAGTTCGACCTCGGTCGTGTAGTCTTTGGCTAGCGAATCGCCCGCGGCGTTGGCGGCCGTCCGTCCGCCCATCTTGGGTCGGCTTGCGAAATCCGCAAGCCAGGTCTTGGACAGTCCTGCGACCGAAGCGATGGTCAAACCGTTAAGAACCGTAACCGTGCCACCGCCTTTCGCATTGTCCGAGCCGGCGGTGGCGCCGCGACCGGCGATCAGATGAATCTCGCCCTTCTGATCGGCAGTGGCCAAAAACGTATTGCCCGCGTCTGCCGGACTTGGATCGCGGCGAAGTTTGTTCTCTTTGGTGTACAGGAAGGTTTCGGCATTGGTGAAAAGCAAGGTCTCTTCAGCAACGCGATCCTGGTAGACGAACATGGGACGGCCAGCTTCGAGCCCTTCCTCGTGCGCGTACCATGTGAACAGGTAGTTGGCATTCGGCTCCAGACCTTCGACATCGACCTTCAGGTTGCCGCTCGAATGGCCGGGGGCCGCCGAGTCAAAACGAACACAATCGCGAAGCAACTTCCCGCGCACGCGTCCACCGAAAGCATCGCTGCCTTGATCGAGGTAATCGCCACGGGTCGTACCGGCAATCGAGAGGGTGATGCCGCCATCTGTCGCCGAAACGGAACTTGCCGACGGATCGTTGGCCGACGGACAAAGCGAAGCAAACGAGCCGCCATCCGTTCCACCGGCGGCCTGAGTGATCGGGCGAGGCGGGCAGTCCACGTCGAAGGAGGCAATTGCCGCGAGGGGCGTCAAGGAGAACCCATTCAGATAGGCGACAAACTTGTCGTCACGGCTCTGGCTCACTATCTGGATCGCCACGGGATCGCTCCCGTTCGCTTCGATCGGGAACGCAGCCGACGCAATCTTGCCGGCAAAGCCGGTCGTTTGGAGCAACGCACCCACCGCGATCCGGTCGCCGGTTCTTATGTCGATCATACCGCCCACGTACTGCGGATCGTGATGCCAGGTGGTCATGGCGTAAACGCCCGGCTTCAGCCCGGCAATCTTCAGCGTCAATTGGGCCTCGTTGAACGCGAAGTCTTCGGCCAGGTCGCCAAGTTCTCCGCTCATATCGCCGCGATCGCGGAAAGCCAAGGTAGTCGACGCTGGATGCGCCGCTTCGAGCGACACGGTGACGTTGCCATTTACACCAAGTTCGCTGGGAAACGTCTTCGAGAAGCTCGCGGCAGACCGGCCCGTCAGTTGGCCGTTTTGATTGGCCGCCGTGAGGTCGAGAAAGCCTGACTGTACTTGGTTGACGGACGCCCCCGTCTTAACGTGACCAATATCGACCTGCAGGCAGTCCGCCCGCGCAGAAAGGCCGGTCATCAAAGCAAGCAGCGTCATCAGGCCGCAAGTTCGATTGGGAAGTTCGCAAAAACCCATGATTCAAGTGTTCCTATCGTGGCCTGTACGCATCATTCCAGAGCCGATGCATAAATCGAGTTCGTGTGGCACGGCGGGCAGGGCTCAGACGTACAGAATTCGGTTGGGCCTCTTATCCTATTTGAGCTTTCGGCTCAGAGCAAACGGTTGTCGTCAGTTTCACATAGGTGAGCGGTGGACGGGATGGCCGTTCTTGCGGGGAGTTTGGCCTGCCAAGGACGCTCCGGAGCGGAGTCGCGGGGACGACGAGATCGTGTTCGGAAGTCCGGATCGGCCCTGTCCTCGTGGTGCACCGCTTTGACAACTGCTCGCAGAATCACCATAACACTGATATTGCCGCCAGGTTCCAAGCCCTTTCCCGCGCGTGCCCCACGTTAGGAGAAACTGTAATGTCGAGAGTTGTGCGAATCACGATAAGCCTGATTGCGATATTCACTTGGGTATGTAACTCGGCTATCGCAGCGGCTCCACCGACGGATCGCACGCGGCCCAACGTTCTGCTGCTGCTGACGGATCAGCAGACTTTGCGGGCTATGAGCGCGTACGGGAACCGTTATCTGCACACGCCACACATGGATTCGCTGGCCGCGGCGGGTGTGCGGTTTGGCATCTCGTATTGCACGTCGCCGGTATGCGGGCCGTCGCGCAGCAGCATCGTCACCGGCTGTATGCCACACGAGACGGGTGTGGACCTGAACGGCCAGACGCCGGATCCGGCGATCCCGAATCTTGGCCAGATATTCCGTGATGCCGGGTACGAGACGGCATGGACTGGCAAATGGCACCTGCCGGGCAGCTATCCGCGACCGCCGGATGGGACGATCCCCGGCTTCGACTGCCTGCACGTGCCCGAGGGAACCAGGTTCATGCTGGGCGATCAGACCGACGCGGCTGTGACGGATCAGGCAGTGGCGTTCTTGCGCAAAGAGCACGATCGGCCGTGGCTGCTGGCCGTATCGCTGCACAATCCGCACGACATCTGCTGGTGGGTACGTGAGAAACCGGTGAAGCCGGCCAACCTGGACCTGTTTCCGCCGCTGCCGGACAACTTCGCCATCGCGCCTGACGAATCGGAGTTCATGACCGACTGCCGCAAGCCGAAGACGTACGGCGTCGAGCAGCAGTTCACGGCCGATTGGGACGAAATCCAATGGCGAGCGTATCTGTATTCCTATTACCGTCTGACGGAACAGGTCGACCGCCTGGTCGGCCGCATCCTTGATGTGTTGCGCGAAAAGAATCTGGATGACAACACGCTGATCGTCTTCACCAGCGATCACGGCGAGGGTGCGGCAGGCCACCAATTGATCGTCAAGTTGACACCCTACGACGGCGCGGCGGCGGTGCCGCTGGTAATCGCGTGGAATGGACGGATTCCGGCGGGACGCGAGGATCAGACACACCCGGTTTCCAGCATCGACATCGTGCCGACGGTTTGCGATTACGCGGGCGTGACGCTCGCGAAGCCGGTCACAGGCGTGAGCCTGCGACCGATCATCGAAGATCCCAAAGCTCCGGGGCGAGGCTACGCGGTCTGCGAACTGTCGCCGTTCCGTACTCAGCCGCACCGCAAGGCGCGCGTCCTGCGAACGATGCAGTACAAATACATCGCTTTCACCGATGGTCAACGCCCCGAGATGCTGTTCGACATGCAGGACGATCCAGGCGAGTCGCGCAACTTGGCCAGCCGGGCGGCCCATCGCGACGAGCTTATGCACCACCGCCAGTTACTGGCCCAATGGGTCGAACGGACGAACGACCATTTTGTCGCACCGTGGATGACAACCACAGAAAAGGAGAATATGCCGTGAAGATGAAACCATGCTCCAAGAGTCTCATACTCGCCACGGCTACTGTGCTCGTGATCGCAGCACGAGCGGCCGGCGCCGAGCCTTCCCCTTCCGCTGATCCACTGGTTGCCGGGTTTCACGATCCGCCCAAGGAGGCTCGGCCTTCGGCCTACTGGTTGTGGTTGAACGGCTACGTGAACCGCGACTACGTCGAGCGCGAGTTGAAGGAAATGTGCGACGCCGGTATCCGCGGCGTATGCATCTTCGACATGGGGACTCGCGGCGACAAAGCGACAGTGCCTCCGGCGGGACCGCCGTTTATGGGCGACCGATCCGTAAGCGATATCGCTCACGCGGTAGGCGTTGCCGGACGGCTGGGCATGGACGTGGAGCTTTCGGTGGCCAGCAGTTGGGACATGGGCGGAGCGTGGGTCGAGCCGCATCACGGCAGCATGGGCCTGTTTCAGACGGAGGTCAACGTCAAGGGTCCGGCCGCGTTCGACCAGGTTCTGCCGTTTCCAACGCTGCCGGCAAAGGCGCCGCGCGACGCGGACGGAAAGCCTGCCTTCTACAAGGACGTAGCAGTGCTGGCCATTCCGGCCGACAAACGAGTGCCGGGCCACGACTTTGTGTTCAAGCTGGATCCGCCGGGAGTCCACACGCTCAGCCACGCCGTGCTCTGCAACACGACCAGCGATGATCCCAAGCGTCACGGAAAGCTGCATTTGTTTGCCAAAGAGTTTTCGATCGCCGTCTCCGAGACCACACCCAGCGGTGATGCCTTTCGCGAAGTACTGCGAGCGTCGCTGGAACCGAACGCGGAACCACAGCGTTTCGACGTGCCCGCGGTCAAGGCACGCTACGCGCGGCTCCGCATCCACAGCGGGCACAACGACCGTTGCGATCGAGTGCAACTCGGCGAGTTCGAGTTGTACAACACAGAGGATGTCAACGTCGTGGTCTCGCATGTTGCCGACCGCAGCCGTGACGGCGCCGAACTGATCGGCTACCGTTCCGCGCTCGGCCAAGACCGCACGTGGTCGTCCGGCAATATCAACGACGGCAACAAATCCGGCGCACACGGCGGTTGGTCGTCGGCCGGGCCGCCGCCGCTGCTTGTCGAGGATCCGGACTCGATCATCGACTTGACGGACCGCATCGATGCCGAAGGCCGTTTGAAATGGCAAGCACCCGCCGGCAAATGGGTGATCATGCGGTTTGTCTGCTCGAATACGGGCGAGCGGCTGAAGGTGCCCAGCCCGAACTCCGACGGCCTGGCAACGGATCATTTCAGCCGCGAAGCCACGCTCACCTTCCTCAAATACCTGACCGATCGTCTTGAAACGAAAATGGGCGATCTGAGAAAGACGGCCATGAAGTATCTCTACTTGGCCAGCTACGAGGTGCGAGGAGCGATCTGGACGCCGGATCTGATCGAGCAATTCTCGGGCTACCGCGGCTACGACATGAAGCCATACTTACCGACTTTGTCGGGCAGCGTCGTCGTCAACGACGAGGTCACGGCCCGGTTCATCTACGACTACCGCAAGACGCTGGGCGATCTGCTGGTGGACGCCTACTATCGCGCCGCTGTCGAGGCAGCTCATGCTGCGGGCTTAGGCATCGAATCGGAGGCCGGCGGCCCGGGACCGCCAATTCACCAAGTGCCGGTAGACGCACTGAAAGCACAGGGCGCGATTGATGAAGTGCGCGGCGAATTCTGGCCCAAACGCCCCAACGCCGACGGCATGTGGGTCGTGAAAGAGACCGCCTGCGCCGCTCACATTTACGGCAAGCGGCGTGTTCACATGGAGGCTTTCACCAGCATGCACCATTTTCAGGACGGCCCGATCGATCTGAAGCCGTCGGCGGATCGTGCAATGTGCGAAGGCACCAACCACTTCGTCTGGCACACCTCCTCCCACCTGCCGCCCGAAGCGGGCAAGCCCGGATGGGTCTACCATGCAGGTACGCACATTACCCCGAACCTCGTCTGGTGGCCCAAAGCCAAACCGTTCCTGGACTATCTGGCGCGATGTTGCTTCCTGCTTCAGCAAGGGCATTTCGTGGCCGACGTGTGCTACTACTACGGCGACCAAGGCTACAACTTCGTCTTGCCCAAGCACACCAAGACACTGGCGGGGCACGGCTATGACTACGACGTGACCAACCGCGAAGTGATCCTCACGCGTATGAGCGTGCGCGGCGGTCGCATCGTCCTGCCGGACGGCATGAGTTACGCCATCCTGGTGCTACCGGATCGGCCCGACATCGACTTGGACGTGCTCAAGAAGCTCGAACAAATGGTCCGCGATGGCGCGATCGTAGTCGGGCCCAAGCCAACGCAAACGAACGGCTTGACCGACTACCCGCGTCGCGACGACGAAGCCCGGCGCATTGCCGACCGGCTCTGGGGCCCATGCGATGGCAAAACGGTTCTGGAGCACAAGTACGGCAAAGGCCGCATCATCTGGGGACGCAAGCCGCGCGAAGTCCTGAAGGATTTGGACATCGGGCGTGATTTCCGCGTTGTGTACCCGCTTGACGATACGCAACTCGACTTCATACACCGCCGAACTGCCCACGCCGACATCTATTTCGTCCGCAACAAGATGCCAGTCAGCAAACAGGTCTGGGTTGACTTTCGCGTTGACGGTCGAGTGCCCGAGCTCTGGGATCCGGCTTCGGGCCAAATGACGCCGCAGTACGCCTACATTTCAGAAGACGAAATAGTCTCTGTCCCGTTGCGATTTGCTCCATTCGGTTCGATATTCGTAGTCTTCCGGGCGTCAGGCGACAACGACGGGCCAGTCATAGCAGGGCCTGTGCGTATTATTTCGCCCGACAGGGTAAGCTACACTACGGGAAAAGGCCTCATCGACCACCCTCGTATCATTGACTGGGACGGCAGCCAAGCCGAGCTAATGGTGCTGAAGACTGGGGACCTCATGGTCAACAGTCGTGGGCGAATTGCCCTTGTGCCCTCCGTTTCGCTTCCCAAACCGATCGAGCTGGCAGGACCGTGGAGCGTGCGTTTTGCCGACGGCTTCGGTGCCTCGCACACGGCCAGTTTCGATCGGCTGATCTCATGGACCGATCACCCGAAGGACGAGATTCGGTACTTCTCGGGGATCGCCCGCTACCAGCGAAGCTTTGAGCTACCCGCGGATTGGCTGGACGGGAACCGCCGCGCGTTCTTGGATCTGGGACGACTTTGGGCTGTGGGCGAGGCATTCGTCAACGGCCAGTCGGTCGGCGTGTTGTGGAAGCCGCCGTATGTGGTGGACATCACCGACGCCGCACGGGCGGGCCGAAACGAACTGGTCGTCGAGGTTGCCAACACTTGGTCGAATCGACTGGCCGGCGACGCCCGCTTGCCGAAAGACCAACAAATGACGCGTACCAATGTGCAGCAAACTGGTGGCCGCTCGTGGAAAGAAACGCCGCTACTGGAATCCGGTCTGTTCGGGCCCGTTCGCGTCCTGCCAGCCAAAATCGTCACCGTAACACCGAAATAGAGCAAATCGGAGTAGATTGGATGAATCGAAGGAGAATCGAGTTACTCGTGGGTTGCGTGACCCTAATGGTAGTGTGGCAGTGTTCCGTAGCGGATGAATCGGGGGCGGATTCGCGCGGCAAGCCGAAACCGGCCGAAGGCGTTCGGTTCGATCCCGTCGTGCAGAAGATCGAAGGTTGGACGGTCCACGTGGATCCGGCAATGCTGGACGGGGAGCACAAAGAGGAAGGGGCTCGTGCGCTGGGTATGCTTGCAAATCACCTTCAGCGAATTGCTGTGCTGATGCCGGAAGATCGTCTGCGCGACATGCAGAAGCTGGAAATATGGATCGAGCATCATCATCCGACGCTGGGGTCAATGCAGTATCATCCAAACATCGGGTGGCTCAGGTCCCATGGCCACGATCCACGCTTGGCCAAAAAGGTCCATATTACGCGGGCAAGCAGCCTGTTGTCCCGCCAACAGATGATCAAACATCCGGCGGTCGTGCTGCACGAATTGGCTCACGCCTATCACGATCAAATCCTGAGTTTTGGCCATCCCGAAATCATCAAGGCGTACAAGAAGGCGGAGTCAGATGGGACTTACAAAGAGGTTCTGCTGTATACCGGCAAACGCGTTCGGCATTACGCGTTGAAGGACCACAAAGAATACTTCGCGGAAGGCACCGAAGCGTACTTCTACCGCAACGACTTCTATCCGTTTGTTCGCGCGGAGTTGAGGGAACACGACCCAACGCTGCACGACCTGTTAGTCGAGATTTGGGGCCCGCTGGAATAACTGTATACGAGGAAAGAAAACTCACTCATGCATAAGACGAAACGAATGCTGATCATCGCCCTGCCGACCGTGGTTTGGGCGTGCGCTGCCGTTGCGGACGGAGCCGGTGAGGACCGCAAGCAACTTCATCATCTGCCGGCTGCCGAAACGTCGCGCTTCGAAGTGACTGACCGCGTGTGGCCCGAGCAACCAGGAGACGCACACGTTTGTCTCTGGAAGGATGACAAGCTGTGCGCATTGTCCATCACCATCGACGACAATTGTGCACCGGATCATCAGTGGTGGATCGAGCAGGGAAAGAAATACGGTTGGCACTTCACGTGGTTCATGATTACCGGACGTGCGGGCACTGGCGCCTACTGGGGCACGTGGGACGAATGGCGGGAGATGCGGCGGTTGGGCCACGACGTGCAGTCGCACACGGTAACGCATCTTCACTTCAAAGACGAAGGACGAGCGGAAGACGAAATCAAAGACATCGACGCGGAGTACGCGATCTCCGTCCGTCACATCGAAGAAAATCTGAACGACCACCGATGCGTGGTTCTTGCCTATCCCGGCGGAAAGAACAGTCAACTGAACGACCGGGATGTCGCAGCCAAGTACTTCATCGGCGCAAGGGGCACCGTTGGGCACATCAACAGGGCTGATCAGATTGACTACCTGAACACATCCAGTGTCGGAGGAATCAACATCGGCGGCGCGCCCTGGAGCGAATTCAACAATCTGCTGGACCCGGCCCTGTACCGAGGGCGCGGCTATCGCGGCTGGTATTGCACTCATTTCCACGGTGTGAAGGAAGATCGCCGACAGGAACTGGGCGAGAAGCTCGAGTACATCAAGCAGCGCGAGGATCAGGTATGGGTAGGGTTGTTCCGCGAAGTCGTCATGTACGGACAGCAGCGGGATACGGCAAGACTGAAAACGCTCGACAGCAAGTCGCAGGAGATTCGCTTCAACCTGTCTGACGACATGGACGACACGCTATTCGATTTCCCGCTGACCGTAAAAGTGCGACTGCCGGACAATTGGAAAACGGTTCGTGCGACGCAGGCGGGCACCCCGGTTGAAGTATCCCAGTTGGAACACGATGGCAGCCCCTTCGCGCTGGTCCAAGCTGTGCCGGACAAGGGCGAGGTCGTGCTGATCGACGGGAGGCAATAGCTTGGTGAAACCGGAGTCATTCTGCCTCACCTTCCCCGTTTGTTCGGGTCTGGCGGCAGAATAGTTGGCCGCAGAATGTCGACAGCGCGCCGGTCATAATCCAATGGACTTTTTATCTCCAACTCCGTCACTTAGCGATAACTCTTATTCATCCAGTCTCGTAGGCCCTCACTCGTACGCCGAATCCAGGAACGGCGAAAGGCTCTGCAGTGCCCGCGTCAGTCGCTGGCCGACGTGCCAAGGATCAAGCTGAACGGGGCATAGTGTTTCAGTGGTACGTCGAGCGAGCTTTCGTGGACACGGATCGGATTGCCCAACGGCCTTCCGCGGAGATCGCATGGTTGGGCTTTGGCGATTCGGAGCCCGGCGGGCAAACGAATGCGACAGTCGCAATCGCGCCCGGCCTGTTCCCAAAGGCGAAGCAGAATGCCGTCACCATCGGGATTCGGGCCGAACGCGGTTACCAAGACGCCTTTCTCCGATAGCTCAAGACCGGTTTGTTCGGGCGGCCGTTTCCCGGCCGATCCGTGGAACACGACGGCAACCGCGCGGTTTCGAGTTTCCCAGGACGGTGTGATAAGTCCTCGTTCCGCCTCGCCGCCGTCGACCGACCAAAGGCGAACACGCGACGACCACGAACCGCCGATCCACTGCTGGAAGTTGGTGCCCCAGACGTTGTTGAAGAGGTTTACGAACACAATCGGTTCGCGCTCGCCGAACTCCTTCGAATGCCGCCAAATGCCGGGACGGCCGATACTGACCAGAGGCGAGTCTGCCGGACACAATCCGATTCCCTTTCCGTCGGCGCCAGTGATGGTCATTCCGCCGTTCAGGCAGAAAACCTCGTGGTTCGCTCCACGGGCCGTATCCTTCGAAGGATCAACCATCGCACCGAGTCGCCCCAGGCGGAACTCCGGCTGGTCAATTGCCATCGGTAGGCACAGCCAACCCGCCTCGGGCCACGTGTCGGGCTGTTTGTCGGTGATCTTCCGTTCCAGATCGACGTAGGGCAGATCGCGGTACAGCGTGACGGCGAGCGCGACGGAGTGCGGCATTTGCGGTGAAGGTGCGGCGATCATCGTGGCCGTCGTGGAAACGTCGCTCCGTTGGACATGCAATGAAAACTCCTGCGGCGAGGTGGCCGAGTACGGGATCTCCTTGGCCGATGGCATGTCGAATCGAGAGAAGTGGCCCACCCAGCCCGGGATGTACTTGCAGTAGCTCTTGATGTACCTCTGGTTATCGTCGGCGTCGAAACGCTCGTACAGATACTGGCCAAGGCCGTAAGGAGAGGTCGAGTCGACCAACTCGCGACCGGTTAGTTTGTCCTTAACCGACGCAATCACGCCGCGCGCAGCGTCCAATTGCACTCTGTATCGCGCGTTTTCGATCACTCCCGATGCCGCATCGCCAGACACATCGCCACGAACTTCATTGGATGTTTCCGGAACGTACGTGCGGTATCCAAGCGGCGGCAACTGCCGGACTAGCAGACGAACCGAGTCCCCGTTGCGTTCCACCGGTACGGTCTCGCCGGTTGTCGCGTCTTTCCAGGATGTCCCCAGGCTGGCAGCACCTTCGACTGCAACGACATCATCTCGCTCCCACGGCAGAGGATTGAACACAACGATCCGCAGGCCGTCGACCTTCACCGAACGAGCCAATGCCTGCATGTTTGCGGCCAGTGCTGGGTGAACCAGGTCTTGGGCGTTGCGGATGTAGGCACCGTGTTCTCGCCACGATTCCTCCATGTGCGCGTACTTCCCTGCGGCAAGCTCTTCCTGCCACGCCTTGCCGTAAAGACGTTTATCGAGCGGCACGCTGGCGCCCCAGGTATGTTCGCCGTACATCAGGCTTCCTTCGTAGGCCGACGACACGGTTTCTCTCGCCGGCTCTGTATCGACACCCCAGCATCGCAGCAAGGTATTGAGCGTCTCCAGGGCTGCAATCTTCGGTCGCGTGTTTCGAGCGATCTTGGTTTCGGGGGGCATGGACATGATGCCGTGGATCCAAGTGTCGGGCATGTCGGCGCGAACGACCGGCAGTTGGGGATTTTCCGCAAGAATCGCGTCACCGAAATCGGACAGACGTCCCATGCGAACCTTGACGCCCGGGAGATTACCCTGGGCTTGATCCAAGAGCTTCTGGACCGTGCCTGGTACGGGTGGACCGTGGTTGTCGCCCGTGTGAATCAAAGCCAGCCATGTCTTGTGCGGCCAACCGTCGGGCGGCTGGAGTCGGCTTCCGTATCCACTGGCCTCGTACATCGTTAGCAGTCGAGATCCGTCCGGCCCTTCCCACCAGAACAACAGAGGCACTTCGGGCGAAGCGCTGGCCGAGTTGCATCCCAAGTGCAGAAAGTCGACCCCCGCATGTTTCAGAATCGTCGGCAGCGCCCACGCGTGGGACGGCACGTCGGTCATTTTTGCATCGCGAGCGGGCGGCGTGTCGAACGTGCGTGACAGGCCCGACGAGAACCCGAGCCCACGAACGATGTCTTCCAGTTCGAGCGATTCGGTGTGCAAGCTGCCTGGCATCGCGTGCCAAACCAGACGTCCCGAGCCGATGGCTTCCTCCAATCGCTGCCGCCGATCGGGCGTCTGCCCAGGCCAAAGGATCTGGTGCATGGGCCAGCCGGGCAGCGTCCATACAAAACGATTCTCCAGCGGCAGTTCCTTGGTGTCGTCACACACCGCGAGCGCCTTGTCGATCATCGACGTGCGGTATCGCGTCACGACATTGCGAGCCAGATCGGTGTATCCGATATCGAAATGGGTCTTGAAGACGACAATCACCTGCTCCAACTCCGCAAGTCTGCCGCCGGCCGGCTGGTCAGCCCGCGAGTGACCAGGATTGGCGAATGCAATCAAACATACGCAGCAAACAACTCCGAATGAGTTGGCAAGATGCCCGCGTTGCATAATCAAGTGCATCCGTTGAGAAGATTGCATGATCCTCCTCCCATGTTGTGTGACGCGCGATCTCTTCCCGACGCAAATCTACGGGAGAGTCTGTCAGGGTGGGTTCCGACTGTCAAGCAAACGAGGAGGGTGTCGCTGGTCACAATCGGTCGGACGGCAACTGATGCAATTCTGAGACGCACGGAAGCTGGGAATCCGCAATTGTCAGCGGCGATTGAATATCTCATAATGAAGTGGGCTGTTCGGTGGTAGGATGGCGACACTTGTAGGCGAGCGTGTAGAGCCTGATGTTCTCACTGCATTTCCTTGGAATGGGCCGCAGATAAATGACCGAGTCGCCGTTTCAAGGTATCTCGCAATCCGGTTTGAGTGACGCATTCGCCGCGGATGAAGCCCGCAAGTCACGACTTATCCTCGAAGCTCGGCTATTGCGCGAGCAGCAGCAACCGGAAGCGGCCGCTGCGAAGTTCGCGGAAGCCGCCGCGATCGAAGAACAGTTGGGCGAAGCGTGTACGAAGCAACAGTTGCGGGAAGAATCGTTCGTTCACTACTTCAGTTCCGCAAGCTGCTGGGCGCAAGCAGGCAATTTCTACGAAGCCATCGCCCTCTGCGATTTACTCCTCACGGAACAGGATCTGCCGCATTCTCTTCGCACGCGGGTTGAACAGTACGCCGACACGCTCCGCGATCGCCGTGCCCAATGGTACGGAGACCTCGTCGATCAGTTGGCGGAGAGTTCGTAGTCCGAGGATCGAACTGGATGGCAACGTCCGTCAGTCCGGCAACCGCCACAAGCGGATCTTGCCGCCTGTGATCAGGCCGTGGGGGTTGGGCAGGTAGACGTTCGGAAAAGGGAATATTTTGTTTTTTCAGAAAGTAGAATGTCCCCTTTTGTCCATCGTAGATCGCCCTTCGCGCATGACTGGCACAGCAGGAAAACAGATTGCGTTTGATGCGTTTGGGGACTACTGCGATCACTTCCCCTCATACACCCAGACGGCGCGGAGGATATTCAGCTTCTGTCCACCGGAAGTGTATTCGAATTTGATGAAAACCTGGTTTGCGCGGGGCGCTTCTTTGAGAGCGGAGAAGTCCACTCGATGCCAATTCTGTCGCCCAGCGGCTGCCTCCATGTCCGACTTCGTCCATTCCCCAATGGGTTGCCATGTGTTCCCGTCCAGGGATAAGGAAATCGTACCGTTTGTGTCATGCGCGGCAGCGCCGTGCGCTTGATACAGAGTCGCCGTTTCGCTTAACGGGAAGGGACGTGGGCTCGCAAAGGCATAGATGTTCTTGGCACTGAAACGTCCCGACTCGCCCGCATGATTGTCCACCGCGATCACCGTATGCCGCCTCGCAAAGATGTTGGGGGCGGCAGGCGACTTGTCTCCGCTAGACGCCCCCGGCTTGGGGGCAGCACCGACTTTCGCTGACACTGTGGGTTCCAGCGGCGCGTCGGTAGGTGCTTCGGCCGTAGGGCGATCCAGTCTGGCAATCTCGTCCAGTCGCTATTTCTATCTTGTCCAAGGTCAAAGCAGACGACAGCCCCGGCTTGGCCTCGCGGTACCAGCGGCCGGCGTGGAGGAGTAAGGTCTCCCGTTGGCCGCCTTGTCTTGTCTGTGCCATGTCCCACCAGCCGTCACCCAATTCGGCTTGCTCCTCCGGCGAGCCTGCTCCTTTCAACTCTTTCTGGGCCAATACCTTGAGGGCCTCGTCGCTGCCCAGCGCGAGCATCGGAATGCCTTTCTTCCAATCGCCCTTGACGAAACAGGAATACTCTCCCGCCACTTGATTTGCATCGGCATCAGCCGGATCGTTTTCCAGCGTCGCAAGCACCTTCCGGACTCTCCCATAGGCGTCTGCCGCCTCCTTGACCTCCTTGGCGCGATCCGCGATCCGTTTGACAAGTTGCCAATCTCTTGCCTTTCGAGCAGCCGCGAGGGCAATTTCCGTGAGTTCCGCTGCACTCTCGTAGTCGTCGTGGGCAACAGCCTCGCGAACCAGTTCAAGAGCAACGGCCGCCAACGCCGTTCTCTGTGTGGAGGATCGCACGAATCCGACAGTCGTCTTGACCGTCGCAACTCTTGCGCCCAGAGCATTGACCTCGTACACGCCGGCAATCTGGTCAGTGATGTGCATTGCCAGCTTCGCATCGCCCGCCTGAGTAGCAACGTCCCAGGCAACTCGAAGAAGCGCGTAGTGATTCGCCGCGCCCTGGTTGGTCGCCTTGGCTGTCTGAAGCAGTTTCTCGGCGAACGCAGTTTTCTCCTCTGAACTCTCGGCCTTGGCGTGTTCATCGCCGTAAACGTCCTTCACCAGCTTCAAGGCTTCGTCCAGGGCAGCACCGGACGGAATCGGCGGCTTGTCGTCTGCATGGACAGGTCGGCCATGAAGAAGCCATATCCCCGTGACCAGAGCCCCCCAGACGACGATCGAATGGATTCGCTGAACAGATTGCATAATCCTTCTTCCGTGTGTGAGACGCGGCCACTTCCCGACGCTGACCACCGGGAGAGTCTGGCAAGGTGGGGTGCAAATGTCAAGCAAACGAGGAGAACCTCGTGGCCGGCCACAGACCGGACTCGCGGCAGTCTTTTGCCTGCTTTTCCGCGGTTGCTGTGCTACTCGCTCTTTGTCCCAACGCCAGTATTGGCTACGCGGTGAGGATATGACCTTCCAGGGTTGAAATGCTCCACCCGCAGTGTGCCATCGTCAACACGTAGTCGCTCCAATTTCCCATCGCCAAGATTAAGCAGGACATCGTTTCCATACAACGCCAGTCGTCCTTGGCCACGGAGGCGTCCTTCGTAGTAAGATGCCACAATCCCCTTTGCGTCGATGACGTAAATGCGGACGGTCTTGTTGTCGTACTTGATCACCCAACGTCCCAAGAAATCGCGAAAGTCGACAGTCCCCGGTTTCTTGTTTTCGCTGGGTGATATCGTGGTCGTCTTCTCGGGCTTTGCCGGACCATCCTGTGTGGCCTCATCGATTTCGGCGAGCCGCCTATCGACTTTGATGCGCACCAATTGCGTGAGTCCCGGTAAGGCCCTGCGATACCAATACGCAGCCCGCTCGACGAATGGTAGTTTCGCTTCTCCCTCGCTCCCTTCCGCCAACTCCCACCAGCCGTCACCCAATGGGACCTGTTCTTTCGGGTCCCTTGCCACTTTCAGTTCTTTCTGGGCCAACGCCTTGAGAGTCTCGTCGCTGCCCAGCGCGAGCATCGGAATGCCCTTCGTCCAATCTCGCTTGACGAAGCAGAAATACTCGCCCGCAGCTTGATTGGCAGCGGGATTCGTCGGATCGTTTTCGAGCGTGGCGAGGGCCTCTTGCGCTCTTGCATGGGCCTTTGCCATCTCCTTTATCCGCTTGTCGCGCGCTACGATCTGTTTGACGAGTTGCCAATCTCTGGCCTTTCGAGCAGCCACCACGGCTATCTCTGTGAGTTCCGTTGCGCTGTCGTAGTGATCGCCGGCAACGGCTTCTTCGGCCACCTCCGAAGCGACGGTCGCCAGCGCTGTGTTCTGCGGCGAAGTTCGCACGAATCCGGCAGTCGTCTTGACCGTCGCAACCTTTGCGTCCAGGACATTGACCTCGTACACGCCTGCAATCGCGTCAGCGACTTGCAGTGCCACTTTCGCATCACCAGCCTGAGTAGCGACGTCCCAGGCAACTCGAAGAAGAGCGTAGTGATTCGCCGTACCCTGGTTGGTCTCCTTGGCGGCCTTAAGCAGCTTCTTGGCGAACGTGGTTTTCTCCTCTGGTTTCTCGGCTTTGGCGTATTCGTCGCCATAGACGTCCTTCACGAGCTTCAACGCTTCGTCCAGGGCAGCGCCGGATGGGATGGGCGGCTTATCGTCTGCGTGGAGAGGTCGGCCATGAAGGAGCAATATCCCCACAACTAGCGTACTGCAGCAGATGCTCCAGTGGGTTCGCCGAAGAGCCACCATGTTCGTACTCCGGTGTGTGGTTGACGGTATGAAATGACAGTCTTGCGTCAGAGAAACGCGACATCAGTCCATTCTAACGTCACCAATCGAACGAACCCAACCCTGGACAATCGAGAATCCCGGTTCGGGGATATGTTTCGAGGTGAATCTGCGTCTCTCTTGATCCTTCGACGAGACTGCAGATTCCGCCTCACTTCCGTCAAGCAAAGGAGAATGCCGTTCGTCGGGCACCATGCAGGCACCGATCACTGCAATTCCACCAGACGTAGAGTTGCCTTCGCGATGAGTTCGTCGTCCTCGGCCTTGCGGGCTGCGGAAAGGGCCGTCGATACCATTTTCTTGGCGGTTTCCATCCTGCCGTCTGCAGCAGCCAGACCGGCCAACGCAAGCCCGATCTCGGCGACGGCCGCGGAATCCGCCGGCGTTTTGGCGGCACCACTGAGTTGCTCCAGTGCGGTTGCCGCCGCGTCCAACGCCGATTCACTAGCCGGTAGGCGGTCGATCGTGAAGTCCTGCTTTGCAGCCTCCATGATTTCGTTTGCGAGCGTGACATCCGCAGCCGCGATCGCCAAGTTGTATGCTTCTGTAAGGAGCACAAACTTGGCGGGGGCTTCCACGCTGTTGTCCGCCGCCGCCTTCCATATGCGCCGGGCAAGTACGCCCCGTTTCACGCTCGTTGTCGAACCTAAGATCTCTCCGCGATAGCTTTCCAGGGCCGACCGCCTCGCGCGTTCCTGTGCCTCGGCCGATGGCACCGGTTCCGGTGAGTGAACAACCGGCAAGGCAACGGGGGTCTGTTCGGTCTCCGTGGATTCATCTGTCGCTGATTCCGCTTTCGACGGATCGCCAGGCTCCGCGGTCGGGCTCGTGTCTGTGCCCGCTTCGCCGGTTTTGTCTTCCGGTGGGCTGTCGGCGGACGGATCCGGTTTTGGCTCCTTTGGGGATGGAGCCTTTTCGAATGGTTTGACGGACAATAAAGGATCCGTCGGCACGATTTGCTTCGGCTCCTCGTCACTGGCTGACCCTGCAACTGCGGGGGCTCCAGCATCGGATTGGCCGTCTGCCACCGCCATCTGGTCGGGTTGACCGTCTCTCATGGCAAACATGACCACAATCAATATCAGGACTGCCAGCACGGCAACTCCACTGCCTACTGCCAACATCAGCCAATTCATACCCCGATGGCGTTCGGGCATCGGCGAGGTTGCGACAATGGCCACTGGCGAAGGCGGACTGGCCGCCTTCGGGGCCTGGGGCGTTGTGCTGGACCGTGACACGCGCGGAGGCGGCGGTTGCTTCGCCGAGAGCCTTTCCCTTAGTTCGGCGTCGTAGGCTGTTTTTCTTTTTGGGTTCAGCAGACATATGCGCGCCTGCATGACCTCGTTCATGATTCTCTGCGAGTGTGCGGCATCGTCGCCAGTGGCCAGTTCCTTGAGGTAAGTCATGACGCGGTTGGCCGCAGAGTCGATCACGTCACGATCATCTTCGAAGGCATCAATGCCCAGCAGACGATAATGGTGTGGCGGCTGGTCTTTGGGAGCAATTCCCAGCCACTTGTGATACGGATCGAACTGATCTGACATCGCTGTGTCGCGTGACGAATTGGAACACGAGGAGTTGCCGGCTTATCGCGTAAGCCGCCGCCGACCTGTTCATTGTACGCCCGCGGCCAAGATTGTCAGTATCTCGTAGGTTCCGGCTGCCGGACGGGACCTCTTGCCACGTTGCAGTCCGCCTCAGGTCACGCTCGGCAAGCGGGACCTACCGGACAAACCAAACCACGGGCGGTACTACGAACGAGTATGCGTCATTGACAGCCTGTTGTCGATATAAGGTCCAGAGAACCCGACTTCCTTTTCTGCCGTCGCTCGTATCAGCACGCGGTCGGGTCTGAGCACCATCCACGGACTTGCGTGACTTCTTAATCGTAATCGTGCTCTTAATCTTAATCTGAGACACGTTAGCTGATGAGCCGGCTCGGAGCGGGTTTTTTGTTGAGATTGTCGGCAATGGACTGGTGAGGGAACTCGGAAAGAAGCGATCCCGCCGCTCTAGCAGTTTCTGAATCTCTCAAAAGGGACCAGGATTAAGATTACGATTAAGGCCAGCGTCCACGGAATGCGTGAACGGTTCGAGATTGCCTTCCTTCATTCCATCCTCGCTCGTTCTGTTGCTCCGTAACGACGTTTTGGGGCTTGCACAAGTCGGTTGTATATAGCAAGTCAACCCCTTTGGCAGGCGTTCCGCCAGTATCCTGGTTGTCGAAATACTGTGGGCAATACCGACAGCGCGCGTGGGCTAGCCTTCCACCGACAAAACTACGCGTGTTGTTGTTGGAGGCAAATCGAGTGCAACGAGACGATGAGACCAACAGTTCGACGAGGGCAACGAAAGCAGTGATCCGGCGGCGGCCCAGCGACTTTTCTGGCCGTGGCGAAGTCCTGATGTATATGGGCACGACCTGTTGCTGCTGTTGCTGCGCACATTGGGTGGGGGCTGGAATCGGCGGAACTTGGGGGATCGTCAGCGCATTTCGGGACGAAAAGGAGAAGGATCCACCGCCCATTGATGCCAGGGCAAAAAGGTACGTCAAGATGGGTGCCGCCGTTGCGGCGGGGGTGACCGTCGCGTTGGTTGTACTGTCTATCCTGATCGCGTTGTCAGTTCGAGGTGCCGACGATCTGTTCGGGATCCCACTGGTCATTCTTGCATTTGTCCCCTCGGCGTTTTTCATCCCCATCGGCATCGGTGCCATGATCGGGGCATTTGTAGCGAAACGTCGACTTGCGAACAGCGGCAATGAAGCCGTGAAGCAGCCAACGGTTGGTGGAATGCGCCTGGCATGGCGAATCACGTGGAAATCGTTTCTGTTATCCAGTTTCTGGGCCGGCATCGGGTATCTGCTAATCCTCCTGTTCTTTGTCATCGTGGACTGAACAGAGGCAAATAGATGAAACGGTGTATTCTGCCTTATGTGTGACGTGTAGGACCTGGGCAAAGCCGAGAAGACAAAAGCAGAATGTCCCCTTTTCGGGCCGGCGGTATGCGCGAAGCCTCGGACAACCGGAAGTTCTACCTCAGACCGGATCTCGCGGTGATTCGTATGGCGACTGGCGTCCAACTTCGCGCCGGTGATAAAGAAATCTATGTGATCGAGACCGACAGTCCTGAGGTGGTCGAGCGAGTTCTGACTCTGCTGGCCAAAGGTTGCGACCGTCGCACGCTGTACGACAGCGTCGGCGAAGTGAACCGAGATTTGACCGATGAGGTAATCGTCCAACTCGTTTCCGTCGGAGTCCTGCTGGACCAGCCTATCGAGCCGAGTGACGCCGTTTCGCGATATCTTGCCCACTTCGTCAAAGACGGCGCATGTGCGTCGCGAGAACGATTCGGGTCGGTTGCCGTCGTTGGGCTTGGGGAGTGCGTGCAGTTGCTCGGGCAGGGAATCCGTGAACACGGAATCGAAGTTGTTACGGTGGATACAGACTCGCTGATCGAGCATGTCGATGATTCCCATTTCGATGCCATCGTTTGCATTTGGGAGCAGCCGGACTTGCGGCGAGTGTTGGACGTGAACGCGGTGGCTTGCCGCCGGCGACTGCCTTGCCTGTTTGTCGACCTTTCGCACGGTCAGCACATGACGGTCGGTCCGTTCTACGTCCCTGGCGAAGGTGCTTGTTACCAATGTTTCCGGCAACGCTGGCGAGAGAATACAGCGGCCCTGGAGGAATTCGATGCCGCGGAGACGGCGATGCTCGATAGCGGCCAGCCGTTACCGGCGTACGGTATCTTGCCCGCATTTCGCTACGTGGTCGTTGGATTGGCGTGCGCGGAGCTGTTTGCGCTGCTCGCCGAGCATCGACCGCTGCGGACGCTGAATCGCGCGGTCACCGTCGATCCGGACGGGATGAAGCTCTGGGCCGAGCCGTGCTGGCAAATCCCATGGTGCCCGACGTGCGGGAACGAGGCATGAACGTAGTAACCGTGCAACGCTGCCGACAGATGTTCGACGCACTGGTAGGACGGCGCACGGGCATCGTTCGCGACGTACGGTTGGTCGCCACAGTCGACGGCGACGCGGATCTTCATCACGCGGCGGCCGCCACGGCCAACGCGCACCCCGGAACGCCGACAGACATGAAACGCGCTGTTGGTGGTGCCGGGACGACACGAGAGGCCGCCGTGATGGCATCGTTGGGCGAAGCGCTGGAACGTTACCTGGCTTCGTCATATCGCCGCGGGCACGCGCCCGTGCGATCAGAAGCGGAACTGGATTGCGAGGCCATCCCGGCCGCCGCATTTGCCCAGTTCTCGCCGCGACAACGTCGCCAGGAAGGTCTTCCGTTCGAGCAGGCGACGCAGCAGACTCCACTGCGGTGGGTCAACGGCAAACGGCTATCAGGCGATTCGCCTTGCGCCGTACCAGCGTTTGCCGTCTACCTTCCCTATGTGCCCGAGCCCGGCGAAGCGCCGATCGCACCAGGCATCAGCACGGGACTCGCGTGTGGCGATTCACAGGAGTCGGCACTGCTGGGCGCGGCTTGCGAGGTGATCGAGCGGGATGCGCTGGCGCTCACGTGGATGACGGGGATAACCCCGCCTCGGATCGAGCAGGAAGCGTTCGTCGACTTGGCGGGCGACCTGCTGCCACCGCGCGATGAATGTCGCGCCTTTGATTTGACCAACGACGTTGGTGTGCCGGTCGTGCTGGTAGTTTGTCGGGGCCAAGGACCATCGGGGCGGCTGCTGAGCGTCGGCAGTGCTTCGAGACCGGATCGTGATGCGGCGATCCGCAAAGCCGCGATGGAGGCATCGCAAGATCGTGTATACGTTCGGCATCTCGTCGGGCGAGACCCCGATTGGCGACCTCGGCCGGATTACTCGAATGTGACGGACTTCTCCTACCACGCCCGGTTATATAGTGTTCGACCGGATCTCGTGGGCGGGGCGTTTGCGTTTCTTGATGACATGGCGACGGATAGAATCCTTATCCCAACTCTCTTCCGGGGGGAGAGTGGGCCGATGGCCGAGGCATTGAACCGAGTCATTCGTCGGCTGCTAGATTCTGGCCATGATGGCGTCTGGGTCGACTTGACGCCCGAGTGGGCGAAGTCACAGAGGTTGCACGTTGTGAAACTGGTTGTTCCTTCGTTGCTGCCGCTGCATGGAGACCACCGTTTGCCCTACTTGGGGCATCCGCGACTTGCTGACTCCCACAGGGCAATGCCGCATGGATCGAAGAACCACGAGTATTCACTGTGGCCATACCCTCATCCATTTCCGTAGCGTGACGATGGAGCCTACGATGCTTGATCCACCGCGTACGTTTGACGAGTTGTGCCAGGACGTGGCTTGGCCTTTGAGCCGACTGTATCATCAGCACAGTAAGCTGTCCGGGCATAATCTGCTGGAGTTCCAGGAACGCATCGCGACGTTTAGCCAGGACGCAGAGGCGGTTCGTGAATCGAGCCGCGCATACAAACGGTACCCAACGCGACCTTCGATCACACTGCCCCGTGCAAAAAGGCGTCTGGGTGGGCATCGCCTTTTCGACATACTTCGGTCACGGCGCACCCGGCGGGGAACCTTCTCGCGCAAAGCCATTACGCCGAAGCAATGGGGTGGGCTGCTGGAATCTGCCTGCGGTGTGACGGGTCACGTAACGCATCCCGATTTTCCCGACGTCACTCAAGATCTTCGTGCGTGGCCGTCCGGTGGTGCTATGTATCCGATCGAGACCTACTTGTGTGTACTTCAAGATGGGGAATTGGAGCGTGGGCTGTACCATTACCAAGTCGAATCACACGCATTGGCACACTTGGGGCCATGCCCGGAGGACGAACAACTGCATCGTCTCGTATACGCGGACGGTCTGTGGGAGAATGCCGGCGGCTTGATAGTCTTGACCGCCGTTTTCGACCGCACGCAAACGAAATATGGTGAACGTGGATATCGGTTCGTGTTCTTGGATGCAGGCCACCTTGCGCAGAACATCCTGTTGGTGTGCGAAGACCTGCGTTTGGCGGCGATTCCACTGGGCGGTTTCGACGACGACGGCCTGGCGGCAGCAATGGACGTCGAACCGCTGACAGAATTGCCGATTTACGCCATACTGATCGGGACGGAGTAACTGAAGATGAACTACGATAACGACCGATCGCACGCAACGGGCCTGCAGCGGTACCAGTTCAGCTTGAAAGCACTGCTATTGGCCGTGCTGTGCTTCAGCGTAGCGGGAGCGATGGCTACGTGGCAGCGAGATGCCTTTGCGGCCGCGCACATGGAGACGCCGATTTGGCTGTTCGTTTGCTTCCTTGGATGGAATGCGGCGATTGCGTGTCAGTTTGCTTTCGCGACATGGGGATGGATAACGCTTTGGCAATTCGCCGCGGATGCCGTCGCGCTGGCTGGTGATGGTAGCATGAAGGACTCGGACGCCGGCCAAGAGTACTTGGGACTTCGCCGAGTCTATCTTGTCGGTGTTGCCTGGGGAGCCTTGTCGTTTGTCCTTTGGCTATCATTTGCGATCATGTGGCTGTCGCGACCTTCTCAGGCATCCGACGAGGGTTTTGCAGCGGCGTTCTGTTTCACGGTGTGGCACTTGGTACCTTGGACGATCGTCAGCTACTTGCGTTTTGCACTCCGGTCAAGATGGAGAAAGACCGGGCCAATTGCAGCAATGCGGCTGGCGGCCTTCGTAGGCGTGGCAGCACCGGCGACCGGATTCGCGGCGTACGTGCTGCTGCAGTGAATGAGACTGAGATATGATTTGGCAATCTGTGGCTGTGAGACTGCGACGAGGTCCCAATTGAGAAATTCATTCAGGAGCGTACGCTGAAGAAAACGAGGGGTGAGCATATATGTCTTGTCAGCATCGACGATCCGTGGTTCTGGTGATGATCGCGTCTGCAACAGTAACGCTGTGTGCCCGTAGCTCGAGTGGAGACGCGGCGTGGCCGGTGTACCGGGGTGATAACACGCGATGTGGTTATGCGGCACAAGAATTGACTCCGCCGCTGCACCTTCAGTGGACACATGTGTCCCGGCATCGTCCGCGGCCTGCCTGGCCCGAGCCCGGCAAGGAAGTCCACCGAATGACCTTCGATCATGCCTATCAGGTGGTTGCGGCGGACGGGCGGATGTACTACGGATCCTCGTCGGATCACAAGATTTGCGCCGTCGACCTGGACAGCGGTGAAGAACTTTGGAGTTTCTTTACGGAAGGACCGGTCCGGTTCGCACCTTGCGTGTCGGGCGGGCGCGTCTACACGGCCAGCGACGACGGATGCCTGTACTGCCTGAACAGCCGCGATGGCAGACTCATCTGGCAGTTCCGCGGCGGTCCCCGGGACGAACGGATGATCGGAAACGGGCAGATGATCTCGCGCTGGCCGGGCCGGTCGGGCGTCTTGGTCGATGCGAACACCGCGTATTTTACGGCCGGCATGTGGGGTCCGGACGGCGTTTCCATCTACGCGCTCGATGCGAAAGACGGGTCGGTGATATGGAAGAACAATACGTCGAACCAGCAGTACATGCTTTTGCCTCACAATAATTTCGAAGGCATCACAGGCGTCTCGCCGCAAGGATACCTTGCACTGGCCGATGGCGTCCTGCTGGTGCCGACCGGTCGGGCGATGCCCGCCAGATTCGATACGGCCACTGGGAAACTGCTGCCATGGAAAATCGCCTGGGGCAAGCACCACCGCCCCGGCGCCGCGTGGACGATGACGGCCAAGGGAGTCTTCTTCAGCGCTTGCCGCAGGGGAACGGGACTGCCCGTCTCGTCGCTGGGGCCGGATAGCCTGCTGCGACCCGAAGGGTTGATGGCGTGGGAGGTCCGCACGGGCAAACCCGTGTTTTCGCTCGACGACGTGTACAGGGCGGCGTTCTCCGACGAGACGCTCTACCTGACCGCTGGCACCTATTCCGGCAAACAGGGGTCCGTGTTGGCAGTCGATTACGACAGGATATCAAAAGAAGTCCACCTCTCCCCACCGCACGCGGGTGGCCATGACGGCGCGGGCTTCGCCGCGCAGAAGGTTACGGACAAGGCGAAATGGCAGACGCCAACCGGGCGGATCACGGAACTGATTGTGACCGGAAACGCGCTGGTCGCGGGAGGGCCTGATGCCGTGATGCTGCTCGATGCCGATTCAGGCAAAGAGCTTTGGAGGGCAGAGGTCGACGGCCAGGCCCGCGGACTAGCCGTGGCCTCCGGACGGCTGCTGGTCAGCACATCGACCGGACTGATTTACTGTTTCGGCAGGGAGAAGGTCGTCGATGCGCCGATAGTAAAGGCACCCGTCGTCGATGAAGAATTGTCCTCTCAGAGCGTGCCACGAAACCGTGTACGATGGCCTTCCAAGGCCGTCGAAAGCGCCAAATCGACGGCCTTGGAAGGCCATCGTACGGTTGAAATCAGACCGGCGAACGAGATCATCGAACGGTCCGGGATTCGCAGCGGGTACTGTCTGTGTATCGGGCTGGACGACCCATGGCTTGCTGCAGGGCTTGCTGCGCACTCAGACCTGTACGTCATCGTTTTGGAGCAGGACGAGAAGAAGATCGCCCAGGCCCGCCGCCTTTACGATCGTCTGGGGCTCTACGGCGTGCGGATCGCCGTTCATCGCGGGAGCCCGAAGCGTCTGCCCTACGCCCCGTACTTCGCCAACTTGATCGTCGTGCCCGACCCCTCGTCGTGCGATCCGACGGGTGTGTACCGCTGTCTCAGGCCGTGCGGTGGTGTCCTGGCGATACCGGGTGCCGATGTGGGAGCAGCGCGGAAATGGTTGATTTCTGCGGGGGCGGAAAAGGAAGGCATCACCGTGGATGGCGACGTCGTCCGCGCGGCAAGAGGGCCCCTTACGGGCGCCGGCGGTTGGAGTCACCCGTTCGCCAATGCTGGGCGGACATCCGCCAGCCGCGACACACACGTCCGCTTGCCACTAAAGACACTGTGGTTCGGCGGCCCGGGACCGGCTCGTATGGTCGACAGGCATAGGTTCCCGCCAATACCGGTCTATGCCAACGGTCGCCTGTTCGTCCCGGCTCAGGACCATGTCATCGCTGTGGATGCCTACAACGGTCGAGAGATGTGGTCGCGCGAGTTGAAGGGCGTGGGCCGCTTCCCCGGAAACGACCGCGGTCCCAGTGTCGTGGCGGATGACAATTTCGTGTATGCGCCCCACGGTACAACCTGCCTGCAATTGGACGGCGACACGGGCAAGGTCCTGCAGACATACGAGCCGCCAACGGAGATTAAGCATAGCTCGAAACCTGAAGCGGTCGCGAATGTGGAACCGGGTCCGAAGCGGAGGAAAGGGGCGAAAGGTAGGGGCGGGTTGCTATTCAACGAGGTCGAATGGAACTACCTGGCCGTGACGGACAAGGCGATCCTCGGCACGATCGGCGAGGCGCACGTCAGGAGGTCACTAGCCAACTGGCCGCTATCGACACCGAAAGGAAGATACCTGTTTGCCCTGGACAAGAAGATCGGCGGAACGCTGTGGGTCCACAAGTCGTTGTACGCGATCGCGCCGAAGGCGATCGTCGCCGATGAAGAACGCGTTTGTATCTTGGATCAAGAAAACGACATGGGAGGGATCGGGAAGACGATCGTGAAGGCGATCGACATGAACACGGGCAGAACCGTGTGGTCGAAGCCGATCGAGGACCGTTGGGAATTGCTGCTTTCGGGCGACTCTCTTGTCGCTGCTGGGACGGGCTATACGGTCTACGACACCGCGACCGGCGGCGAGCGGTGGTCCACAACGGTGCCGCTGAGTCTGTACGATACCTACGGCCCCGGCATCGACCACTATCAATGGTCGATTGCGCTTCGAGACTTCCCCGTCGTGCCGCCCATCATCGTGGACGGAACGATCCTCGCGCCGCCACGCGCGTTCGACTTGGAGACCGGCGAAGAGCTGAGCCGCACGGACCCGTTGAGCGGCGAAACGATCCTGCCCTTCGGCGTGGGCAACGGTGGCTGCGGGACCTATTCGGCTTGTCCGGCGGCCATGTTCATGCGGTCCGGCAGCCTGGGGATCTACGACATGGCCACGGATACGGGAATGCACTGGCTCGGCCAGACGCGCCCGGGCTGCTGGATTAACACGCTGCCGGCCGGTGGGATCGTGCTCATGCCGGAGGCCTCCAGCAGTTGTACCTGCGCGTACAGCTTCCAAACGTCGCTGGCTCTGATTGCCGATGATCGCCACGAACATTGGGGAGCCTACACGTGCGAACCGCCGAAACGAGGCACCAAACTGAAAACGGTTTCGTTCAACTTCGGCGGTGTCGGTGACAAGCGGGACAGAGATGGAACGCTTTGGCTGGGTTTCCCGCGGCCGTTTTCGCCTCAGAACCTCAGGGTACCACTGGACACGTGCGCATCGGCGGAATACTACCGCGAGAACGCCGACGAGATCACGGTCGAAGGCACCGAGCGGCCTTGGCTGTACAGTTGCGGTGTGGAGGGACTGGAGTCGGCAACGCTGGAATTGGACTTGGCGCGGCCAGCCGTCGCCCTACGGGCGAACGAAGCCCCGCAGATCGACGGCCGGCTCGACGACGCATGTTGGGACGGAGTTGAAGAACTGCGGCTCGTAGATGATTCGCGGCGAATCTCCTCGGCGCGCGCATGGCTGCGTCACGACGCGAAGAACCTCTATATCGGTTTTCTGCGAAGGGCGCCGCTCGAGGATGGCAAGCCGCTGCCTTGGACAAGAAACACCCAAGGCGAAAACGCGCCGGCCTGGCGGGACGACAGCCTGAAAGTCCGCTTCCAGAAGGGCGTGGACCAGTACGAGTACATTTTCCTTTCAGCCTCGGGCGGGCGGGTCACGGGCAAGAGTGACCTTCGATGGATTATGCGAGGGACCGAGAAGGAACTCGACTGGAAAACGGCAACCCACCTCACGCACGAGGCTTGGTCCGCCGAGATCGCCGTTCCGTTCGATGGCCCAGCCGAAGGACAGGAGATTTTTCTTGAGAGCTTCAACAGGACGGGCGCTGGGCCCGAGCGAACCTTCTACAAGTTCCGTTCGTGGCGGCGATGGTTCGTCAGCGGCGGCGAAGCGGATCTGGCCTTCGAACGGCCCGCAACGCCGAGTGAAAGAACCTTCACCGTCCGCCTGCACTTCGCCGAATTGGAGGATGTGAGGCCGGGCGAGCGGGTATTCGACGTCAACATCCAGGGCAAGACGGTGATCGAGCGTCTGGACGTCGCAGCCGCGGCCAGCGGTTGCCGGAAGGCACTGACGCGAGAGATCAAAGGCATCCAGGCAGCCGACACGATTTCCCTGGGCCTCGTCCCGTCTCCAGGCAGCAAACGCCTCGCCATCCTCAGCGCCGTCGAGATCGAGGAGGAGTAGGCGTCTGGGTGTAGCGACCAAAAACTCTGGTAGCCGGATTCGCGAGAATTCGGGTGTTTGAAGCCAGATCACTGAAGTCTTGCGACTTCAGCTACAGCGGGACTACGAGCTACTTTGTGCCTCGACTGTGCTCTTCTGCCAAATGCCGAAAAAATCGCTTGACATTCCGACGCGGACTGTTACTATAAAACCAAATCTAAAAAACCAAACAAGCAGAGAGAGAGTCTGACGAATGGCACGACCGCGGGCGAAAGAGCTGACCGAGCGTGAGCTGGAAATCATGCACGTCTTCTGGAACCAAGGCGAATTGACTGCGGCGGAGGTGCGCGATCGGTTAGCGAAATCGGGACGCGATCTGGCATATACCACCGTAGCAACGCTGATTCGCATTCTGACCGAGAAGGGCTTTCTCAAACAAGCCAACATGACACGGCCATTCCTGTACCGAGCGATTCGTTCCTTCGAGGACGTGTCCGGGCGATTGGTCGTGGATTTGGTGCAGAAGGTCTTCGGCGGCTCTCGCGAGCAGTTGCTGATTCGTTTGATGGAGCAGGAGAAACTCACGGCCAAGGAGCGAAAGGCCTTGGAAGCCATTCTCAAGGAGCAGCGGCGATGAACGAATTCGGGCTGGTGCTGGTCTGGTGTGCGATTCAGGTGACCGTGCTCTGTGCAGTATCGGGGCTTCTGTATCTTCTGGTTCGACGTATTGGTCCGGCGACTGCCTCGCTGACGGCCCTGACCAGCTTGTCCCTGGTCGTTGCATTGTCGGCCTTTGCGTTTTGCCCCTGGCCTCGCTGGGCCGCCGTGCCTGTTAACAACGACTCGAGCACAAACGAATCCGACGTAACACCGGCGGTTCCAAACACGGTTGTGCGCAACGAGGCCGCGACACCGAACAACATCGATGGCGTCTCCGATGGGCCAACGACATCATCAACCGCAGGCGAGTTCTTTGCCGCGTTCTGGGACGAGTTGCAGCGGCCTGCCGCCTCGACCGAGTCCACCCATTCCGGATGGCGATGGTCTGCGTCATTCGCCTTGTTCTTCTTGATTGGCAGTGCTTTCGGGTTGATTCGCCTGATCGCCGGGTTGATCAGCGTTCGAGCTTGCCGCCGCGAGAGCCAACCAGTGGTCCATACGGAGTTGTTGGAACTCGTCGAGCGGTTGAGAACAGAGCTACAGTGCCGAAAAACGATCGACTTGCGTCAGTCCAATTCGCTGACGACCGCCGCAACCATTGGCTGGCGACGACCGTTGATTCTGCTGCCCGCTGACTGGATCGAGTGGAACAGCCGCGAACGGAGCGTAGTGTTGGCTCACGAGATCGCTCACATCCGGCGGAACGATTTTCTGGCATGGGTGTGTGCCCAGGTTGGGCTTGCGCTGCATTTTTACCATCCGCTGGTGCATTGGCTGGCCCGGCGGCTGCGACTTCAACAGGAGCTGGCCGCCGACGCCGACGCTGCACCTTTTGCGGGAGGGCAACAACCTTACCTGACGACGCTGGCGGAAATGGCTCTCCGTCAACGAGACCACCGGCTTAGCTGGCCAGCTCGGGCTTTTCTGCCGACTCGCGGTACTTTTCTAAGGAGAATCGAAATGCTCAGAAATTCCAAGAATGTTATTCCGGCGACATCCGGACGCAGGCGTTTGGCGATCATCACGGCGTTGTTTCTGGCGGCTCTGGCCGCCGCGGGCTTTCGCGGGACCACGTCCACGCCATCGCATGAAGTCCTTGGCGGCCAGGCATCCGCCGCCGAGGCCGGACGTGCTCCAGCCGAACGGGCCGCTGCAGAGGCGACTCCGCGGCGTCCCAAGGGAGACGAGCCGTTTTCTCTGGCCTATGTTCCTCGCGATGTGTTCGTTGTGGGCGCAGTGCGGCCGGCGAAGCTGCTAAGCCATCCTGAATCGCGTGCGTTGGCCGAGACGCTGGGGCAAGATGACATTCTCGAGAAACGGATCGGAATCCCGTTGGATCGGATCGAGATGGCGACGTTTTTCCTGCTGCGGCGTGCTACGCTCCGCGGCACCGCAAACGTCGACCTTGCGGGAATTATCGCACGCACAAAGACAAGCGACGATGCTAAGAAAATCGGCAACGTCTACGCTCCCAAGGCGGCCAAGGAATCTTACGCCGACCAAGAGTATTTCCGAAGCGACACGAATCCCCGTCGCTTCTACTTTCTGCCGGATGAAAGGACGGTCGTCACGTCGAAGGATGTTGGATTTGTACGGCGGATCATCATTGCCGGAAGAACAGGGGCATCCAAGACGGGTTGGGCGGAAACTTGGCAACGAATGGCACGCAGCGATGCCGCCGTCTTGTACAACCTTGGAGGCTGGAAGGCCGAGATTCAAGCCGAGATGGAGCGTGCCCCTGGACCCATCCGGCTGCAGTTGGCGACGTTTGCGCCACTTTGGCAAAACACAACGGCGGCGGCCGTCGGAGTGAAACTTGACAAGCAACTCACGCTACAGGGTGTGGCAGAATGTACCACAGCGGATGACGCCAAGAAAGTGCGCGACACACTGGCTGCCGCAATCACGCTGGGCAAGAACGCGCTGTCCCAACTCCGCGAGTCCGCCAGTGTTCGGTCCGACGCGGACGGACCGATCATCCTCAGAGCCGCGGATGCGGCCGACGCCGTGCTAGATAACGTAACGGTCGAACAGAAGGAGGAGACGGTCACTCTCGCGGCAAGAACCAGTATCGAAGACACAGCGACGGTTGCAGCCGCCTTGTTGGATGCCGTCAAGGCCGCGAGGTCAGCCGCTCGACGGGCTCAATCGTCGAACAATCTGAAACAACTGGCTCTCGCGTTCCACAACTATCACGACGTGCACAAACGCTTCCCGCCGGCTGTTGTCATCGGCCCGGACGGAAAGACGCCGCACAGTTGGCGCGTCGAAGTGCTGCCCTTCCTGGAGCAAAAGGCTCTGTACGATCACTATCACATGAACGAGCCGTGGGACAGCCCGCACAACAAGAAGGTGCTGGAGACGATGCCGCCAGTCTTCCGCAATCCGAACGTCGATCCCATTTCGACCAACACTTCCTACTTCGCTCTGACAAGCAACGGAACGGTGTTTTCGATTGAGGAAGGAACGCGAATCCGTGATATCAGCGACGGCACTTCCAACACGATCCTGTTGGTCGAAGCCAAACGCGAAATTCCGTGGACCAAACCGGAAGATATTCCCTACGATCCAGACAAGAAGATTCCCCAACTGGGCGGTTTCGAGGAGAAGACCTTCCTGACAGCCTTCTGCGACGGATCTGTCCGGACCATCGTTCAATCGGTCAGCGAAAAGACCCTCCGCGCGCTGATCACAATCGCCGACGGACAGAACCCCGGGGCGTTCTGAGAGCCAGTCTTCAAATGCGTAGTGGTGGCTTCCAGCCGCCATTGGATGACCTGAAAATCGCCGGAAAACGTGGCGGCTGGAAGCCCACCACTACCAAGCTGTGACCCGTGGGTTTGCATCCCGAATGGTCTCCCGTTAGATTGATGGACGCGTCACACGGGAGGCCGTAGATGCACATTCTACTGATACTGTCGTATGCATTCTCCGCCTGGATGCTTGTCGACGCGTACCAGCGACGGGCCGAGCACTACTGGTATCTGATCATTTTCTTCCCGTTCGGCGAATGGGTGTACTTCTTTCTCGTCAAAGTGCACGACTTCAGGGGCGGACTGTTCGCGTACGGATCAGATACCGATTGCGTGTCATGCCGGTACTGCGTGGAACTGGACGAGGATGGCGTGCAATGTGGTGTCAGTGGAATTCCGGTTTTCAGGACGCACGTTCAAAGCGGTTACTGTACCGATCATGAGAGGCGGTAGAGTACATACCATGCAGCATCCTCTTGTTTGCCGAGCTGGCATCGCGGCGTTGCTGATCGGTTGCGCGTCATTCGCCAAGTCCGAACAGCCTGCCAGCCCCGAGCAGTTGAACTCGTCCGCCTGGTGGTTGAATCGAGCGGTCCAGTTTGCCAAACAGATCAAAGACGCGGAGGCTCGCAGCCACGCAAACTACAAGCTCACCTACGTTCATGCCCACGACGGCGACTTTCCCCGCGCACTAGAGTCCGCGGCCAACGTGTCCGGACCTCAGATTCGTGTCTACGCCTTCAGCCGCATCGCGAAGGTTGCTCACGAAAACGGGGACAAGCTGACCTGCGATAAAGCCTTGCGAGTCGCTCGCGAGGTTGCCATTCCTGCCGAAATCGGACAAACCAACTCGCACATGGTCCGGCTGTACTTCGAGCTGGATCGTTCCGACGAAGCGGTCACTTTCGCCGCAGCTCTACCGCATCAACATCAGAAGCGATACGCCTATCAGAAGGTGGCCCGTGGGATGGCGAAGGAGGGCAGGATCGACGAGGCGATTGCCGTCATCACCCGCCACACTCCAGCGAACTGGCGAGACTCGGGCTACATGTCGATTGCCCAGGCGTGCGCGACGGCGTCCCGTTTTGATCGGGCCATCGAATTGGCCGAGAAGGTCGGGAAAGCGAACTTCCGCGACTCGGCTTACGACTACATCGCCGAGAAGCTGATTCGCGCCGAACGCCTGGATGAAGGCAAATTGATCGCTCTTCGTATACAGGATGAACGCAAACGCTCGGACCGCTTGGCCCATCATCTTTCGACATCGGTCAAGTTGAACGGCGGAGCGAAGTCGATCGACGCCGCCATGGCCGAAGCGGCGACCCGCGAGGAAAAACTCTCGGTCGGGATGCTGAAGTTCGCCGAGTTGATCGCAGATCGCGACGTCCAGAAGGCCGAAGCGTTGATCGTCTCCCTGGTAAAGATCGTCGAAGACTCGCCGCGCGAAGCCCAAGTCAGCAAGTTCGGATCGTTCGATGATTCGTTGCGAATCGCTACGATCAAAGCCGGCTACATGGAAACCGCCAAACTGCTGAAGGATGCAGGTGACGAAGCGGGCGCCAAAGACCGCGTCGCGAAAGCCATGGCAGCCGCCAAAGCGATCGAGTCGCCCAGTCTCGGCAAGATGTTTCTGTCCGCCAAACTCGTGCGCGGCCAGGCGGCGCTCGGAGATACCGAAGGGGCTCAAGCAAACACGAGTCTGTTTGACACCGAGCTGATGCTTTCCAACTCGAAAGGCGACTTGGCCGCCTCCTGCATCCTCGAAGGAAACGTTGGCAAGGGGCTCGTGTTAGCTCAAGAAGTGGTCAATCAGAAGCACTACGCTCACGGCACTCGATGCATCGCCACGGCGTTGATTCGTGTAAAGCGGTTCGACAAACTGGCCGAGTTTCTGCCGCTCATTCCCGACACGGGACACGATGTTCGGACATTTCGGGAGATCGCTCAAGAGTTGGTGAAGTCCGGCAACGTCAAACTGCTCGACCAACTTCTCGGCACCCTCGTTTCCGACGCTGCCCGCACTCAAGCCTGCCTGGGCGCCTACGATCAGCTTCGCGTCGAATAGCCATCGCCAACTCGGCTGAGCCGCAACCAAAGCAGATCGGGAAAGGTCGCGATCACAAGATAATTTTGCCCGACAGTGATTTTGCCTGAAGAGAATTAGGCAAAATAATTTGTGGGCAAAATGATTCTGGATCCGCACAGGCTGTGCGGTCCGTCACGCAGGCCTCCAATTCGCCGATTATTTTCACGAGCCCGGAGTGTAGGGCGACTCATGGCTCAGTACCGCGCGCGGGAATCCGGCCTCTCGCGCGCCGGGGGCTTCGGCAATAGGCCAAGTGGCTCGCTCGGGCGAGCGGTACGGTCCGATTTCGTCGACTGGAATTGGCTTGAAACCAAGTTTCAGCGCCGGTGATTCGGGACGCAACCGGTAGTTGTCGTTTTCGGCATCCACAAACAGCGGATCGGCAACCATCGAATTGCGATCGAAGCCCAAGTCCTTCCACGCTTCCCACTGGTTTTCGGCTGGCGTATCCGCCAAGCCTGTCAGCAGTGGCAGATCGAAGTGATAGATCAGGTTCCAGTCGCATTCGAAGTGTTCGAACCGCAGTTGCCGGTGTTTGTACAACATTGCGTTGGGATCACGGTAGTAGATGATGTTGCGTAGGATGCGGTTTCCGCCCATCGGCACGGCGTCCTTCGGGTGGCCACCTCGCTGAAAACCCTCGTATTTCTTCCATGCCGGCAGCTTGATGTACTGTTCGTAGTTGGGCCCCATCCGATCCAGGAATCTGGAATAGTCGCTCCAGCCGTTCATCTCGATCTGCTGCAGCATGCCACCGACAAAGACGTTGTTTTCCACCAAGTTGTCGCGGGCGCAGTGGAAATGCAAAAGACCTCGAAGAGCGCGGACAATGATGTTCCCGTAGACGTGCACTTCCGCCGAATTGTCGTCCAGGTAGATGCCCCACGCGTAATGAGGCGTCGTCCAGCGGCCGCCATGTTTACCGAAGCCGAACACATCGTGGATGTAGTTGTACCGGATCACGGTTCCGCGTGGCGACAGCCAGTCGCGGCCGCCGCTGTACGTAGCGCCGGTGTCGGCAGTTTCCAGGTCCACGTGGCGAATATGGTTGTACTCGATCACCTGATCATTGCCGGTGTGAAGGACGCCAAACCGCGGGCAATCGTGAATCAGATTGTGGCTGGCTCGGTTGCCAACACCGGACAAGACCACACCCACACCCTGTTTGTAGAACACGCCGGTGTGGTGGATGTAGTTGTTGTCGGCGTAATGCCCGGCGGGCGTGAGCGTCTGGCGGTCGCCGCCGGAAAGGCTGACGGCATGACTGCCGACTTGGTAGATGTCGTTGCCGACAATCCCGCAATTTTTCCCGCCGCTGACGGAAACGGCCGATATTCCACTTGAGCACCGTCCACCTACGTTGCGAATCGTGCAACCAGCAATGCAACAGCCCGTGCAATTGGCCAACTTGATTGCGGTCCCTTCACAACACTCGATCGTAAAGCCGTGCAGCGTGACATTCGACACGCCGTTCATCGTGATGATGGTGTCGAGTGTCGGCGCGTACACGGCCCGCTTCCCCACGTCGGCCGGCGGCCAGAAGTAGAGCGTCCACGTCTTGTCGTCCAAGTACCACTCGCCGGGCGAATCCAGTTCCTCGAAGAGATTCCGAACGAAATACCGATCGCCGGGCCGGATCTCGTACGACGCGTTGCCGGCCAGCGTCATCGTACGCGAATCGCGATCGAGCGACTTGATGCGCAGGATGTTGTTCCACCAGTTATAGCGTGGGAAGATCATCACCTCGGCTTCCGTCGAACGGGCCCAATCGTGCAGATCGTCTGGTTTGACCCTCAACGTACGCTTGTCTTCGCCGGGAACCTTCGCCCACACCGAGACGTCTTTGCCGTCGACGTAAGACCAACCACCGGCGTACGGGTTCTTCGGATCATGGTTGGGGAACCGAGCCAGATGCTGACGTTTGCCGTCGAAGAACAGTTGACGGAAATAGACGCCGCGGAGACCCTGGCTGCCTACGTCTGCCTTGAGGATCTTGGCCTCGTGCGGCGCGAAACCTGCGATCTGTCGTCCGCCAATGAGCACGGGCTGCTCATCCTGGTAGGCTCGGTATTCGACGCGTGCATCCGCCGTACCCGAGTCCTCGGCCGAAAGCGTGAAAGCCTCCTTCAGCGAGTAGATTCCTTCGCGCACCAAAACGGTGAAGCCGTCCTTCACACCGTCAGCCTTTCGTCTGCGGATCTCGTCACGAGCCCGAGCCATGGTGGCAAACGGGCCATCCGACCTTTCAGCCTTTGGTGACGATATCGTCCCCGACCACGTGTCCTTGCCATCAAGTGCAACGTAAATGACCGAGTCGGCCCGGGCATCGGGTGCCAATCCCAACAAAAGAAGCTGGACGGCAATGCACATGGAAAGTGGAAGAGTCGTTGAGAGTTTCATAGGAGGAACCTATTTCGGCTCAAGGTTGGTCTTTGGGTCCGCTGTTGAGTGGGGGCTCCAGTATATCTCACAACTAGGGAGGGCCCTCCGAAGTCCCTCGATGCCTTCCTCCGTGACGTGTGTGCCATTGAGGTCCAGATGCCTGAGTTTTGTCAGTGCTTTGATATTCTCCAGCCCAGCATCCGTGACTCGCGTCTCGCTAAGATATAAGCATTCGAGGTTCGTCAGCCCCTTGATGTGCTCGAGCCCAGCATTCGTGACTTGCGTGCCCGCAAGCCCCAGCCAATCGAGCCTTGTCAGTGCTTTGAGCCCCTCCAGATGAGCGTCTGTTACTTCCGTTCCCGAAAGATGCAGTAAGTTGAGGCTGGCCAACTCGTTGACATGCTCCAACGCTTTATCGCCACGTTCAACAGATCCTGCACCAATGACGTCCGAGAAGAAATCTACGCCAACCAGTCTCCTCAGCCATGCAGGGGCAGGCGGTTCTGCCCGCATCGGCATACCTCCACCCTCGGTGCGGTGGTAATCATACAATACCCAGCCTCCCGCGTTCCCGATAGCCTCCACAGCCTTTCTCTGCCTCTCTGCTTCTCGCATCTTGAAACCAAACCAACCCATCGGCAGGCTTAACAACACGACCACGATCAGCAATGTCCGCAGGCTGAATCGAAATCGGCGGCGCCTGGTAGTGGATTCGGGCATGGCAGCAATGTCCCTTCGACCAAAGCGGACGATATCAGTTTACCATGTTTCGTCCACCGGTAGGAAGAAAGCATCGTCTTTGGCTTTGCACAAAGTTGATGCATCGGAGACAATCTGCTGGTAGCTGGAGGAGTCGTTTGCTTCAAACTGATTGGAGGAGAAGAAATGGCGCCAACCAACCGCATGCGTCGCTTGCTCTGGATCGCACGCTCACACGAAAGAGTCCCGTGGCCGTCGTGCTTCCTAATGCTAATGGTGCCGTTGTTGACCTGGTCCGCTTTGGCCACTACCGCCCATTTGGTTGCCGGCGAACCGCCCGCCGATGAGGCAGTCGTTGCCGAACGGCAGGCGTCCGACAAAAAAGAGGAAAAGGCCGCCAAAGTGCCAAAGAACGCCTTCTTCACCGCGCTCGTCGTCGACGCCGCGACTGGCGAGCCGATTCCCGAGTTCATAGCCCTGGCCGGTACCAGTCACATGGACGACATCGGTTGGCAGTGGCA
>JACKQG010000437.1_pt1 | contig 60875 bp, 36 predicted proteins | sample 8237621 | NCBI WGS metagenome assembly JACKQG01 (sample SAMN15677084, study PRJNA649215) | marine metagenome | biome: marine; feature: Black Sea; material: saline water; isolation source: suspended particulate matter (SPM) from the Black Sea western gyre | collected 2013-06-09/2013-06-10 | depth... | reverse complement strand
ACCAGTACTCGTATCGGTCTTGACCAATGATCTTCTCATAGGGAATCGAATACGGTTGTGAACACCAGATATCGATGTAGGGCCGATACGGGGCGGCATCGGCGCCTGTGGGGTCTTTCGTCGCGTACGTACGAATCCCGGCCGCTTTCACCGCGGCGTAAACCTTTGCACCGAACTCCTTACGCGCTGCGGCTACCTCGTCGATGGGACAGCAAATGAATTCAGGCCATCCTTTCGCCTTGCGTTCGATCTCGAAAGCCTTGAACGCTGCTGTGATCCTCTCGTAGAATTCCGGTGGCGGCAGCTTGCTGATGTTCCAATGCGAGCCCCGCTCTCCGCCAGGAGTTGTGTCGCGGTAGAAACTTGAGATGACGTTGCCGGCCGTGACTGGGACCGGTCCGGTCAAACCTGCCTTTAGCATCTGGTTGAGTTCGTCAGGGTAAGGGAGATAGATCGTCTGACCGTCAGCGCAACCAAGATACAGGGTCGGTGTCATATCCAAACCATACGCGACCATCGCCCGGTATTCGTTGGCGGCTGCTTTCCGAACGAACGATTCGGGTTTGTCCGCGTACTGAGTTCGGTTCCGCACATAGTAATAGGCCGAGTAGTGCTTTGCGGGATCCTTGTGAAGCTTGAATGCCAGGACTCGCAATAGTACGGGGATCTGAATTGACTTTTCGAAGCCATCGTCCCATACGGATACGCTTGCTTTGTATAAACCCGGTTTCGCGTCGCTGGGTACATGAACTTGGATCCAATAGCGCTGGCACTCGCCCGGCGGAGACGAGTGAACGCTGACATGCTCCAAGAGTTCGGGCGTACGCCGGTATGTTGACCGAGAGGTATAGCGCGGATATCCGACATTCCAATAGGTGACTAAGCGAACGGTGATTTCGGCGACAGGAATCTCGCCGGCGTCGCATGTCAACGACGAGCAACGCACCTTGAGGTTCTGCAGTTTTCTGACGGGATAGATGCTGAACGTCAGCGGCTCGAACTCTCCGGGTGTGGCGAAAGCAACAAGCTGTTCCAGACGCTCATGGGCAAGAGGCTTGGAATTCGGATACACTGGCTCGGTGATAAGACGATGGAACAACAAGTACCCGCGCTGCTTCTCCACGGATGTCAACTCGGGCTCGGCTGCTGCTTCAACGAATGGCATTTCCTTATAGGTAGATGGCACAGTGGGCTGACGTCGCACGCGGCGATCCGTAGTGTGGTCAATGGGCTTCGGCGCAAGGCGGATGGATGTCAGCGGCACCGCCGAGGCTCGCGGGGATGTCGAAGCCAGCAGCACAGAAGACATGAGTACTGCAAGAGGCAGGACTATAATTCCACGCATAATTCAGGTTCCTTTCTGTTTTAATGATTTCGTTGAGAGAAAACTCTACTCTGGAGGCGGCGCCGAATCTGGGATTCATAGAGATTGCGCGGGTGCAAACGCGCCGGTTCAATGGCCTCAAACCACCGTCCGTCGGTATCGGTGACGGACTCTTGTCCGGGCTGAACGGCAATAAAATTCATCAGATCCGGCCCCCATCCGTCGGGCCATTTCTGGGCGTGCTGGGCCCGAATGCACCAGAACGTTTCCCAACTGGCTGAATGGCGACCGAGCGCTGCACCGCCGCCTGATTGGAACATTCGTGAGCCTTCGCCGAGGTCGATATCGGTGAAAAGGTTTGCGTGAGGAGCATAGCAGTGATGGTCGAAGCAGATGTCCACACCGCGGCCGGAAGCAGCGACGTTGCCCGCCGATCCGCTGGTGACGGTAATATCGTGCATGAAGCGGGTTTCGAATTGAAAGTTGTCCAGCAGGTTGTCCTGGCCTCCGATTGTGATGCCGTGATGACCCGTCGCTTTGCGCTGCCGTTCCCTGGGGCGCTCGGATGTCAGTGATATCTCGCGAAGGGTAATGTTGTTGCCCGAGATAAACATACCGCTGTCGGCGTTGTGAATCCTGATGTTCCGGACCCAGCAGTTCCTAACGCTGCGCATCGCAATGGCGTTGTAACCGAGTTCCGTAAAGTGCCCTTTGTACGGTGTCACCGGGAACTCGAAGCAGAGGTTTTGGATACCGACGTCCTCGACGCTGCAGGATGCATCATACAAACGAGGTCTCCACTCCAGCCGAACGTCCGACCGCAGGGGGCGATCGAATTCTATTTGCTTGCCTGCCGTATCTATTTTAGTTATACGACACAGGAAAGATACCTGGGCACGCGACTTGAGGTTTGTGATCGGACCCGGATCGTCGGCGTAGAGATACTTCGCCAGACTCTGCCGCTCGGTATCCCGCAAGCTCAATCGCACGTCTTGCCCAACTGTGAATGCCTCGGGCTTTGAGATGGACAGCGACCGCTGCCCTCGCTTGGTCTGAGAGGTCACTTCGGCCAACACATCCTGCGATGATGAGCCCGTAACGAAGACGAATCCGCCGGACCACGAGTAATTGGAAGTGGGCTGGCCGGAGGTTGTGGCTCCCATGTTAGGCTTGATCGTGTGCAGAGGCGTTGGAAAGAACAGAATGGATCTCACAGGGCTTTCGCCGAGCAGGGACGTGCCATTATGGCGGATGTAGAGAAAATCGGTGATGCGATACCGGCCGGCCGGAACGAAGATCGTCTTGCCCGGTGATTGTTCAATGGCTTTCTTGAAGGCATGTGTATCGTCCGTTTCACCATCGCCAATGGCACCAAATTGTTTAACACTAACATCGGCTTTGAGCTCCCGCAGGGGGTGTTCACCCCGGCTATAACCGGCATAGGAAAAATCGGGCAGACGGCTGGTCGGCGACCAGAGTTCGCCGTTGCGTCCCCACAGTTTGGAATACGTCACCTCCTCGGCGATTGCCGTGAAATGGGGTGCTGCGAAAACCAACAGAAGCATAACGGAACCCAGCCTTGCCAACGTTGCTTTTGAGAACTTGCGTTGATTCACTTCTCGATACATGATGATGTCCTTAAATTTGGAATCCCAATCAAGCCTTCATTCGACCGGCTGCAATGCGCACGTCGCCTGGTTCAGATAGCTGCAGGTGCACCAACTGGCGGCGTCGGCCATCAATATCAGCCCCCCGGCCGGAATGGTGTTGATCCAGCAGCCCGGTCGGATGCCGCCGTAGTTTTCTGTGCGGTAGGTCCCAGTTAAATCAAAATAGCCAAGCGTGGCGGAACGGAACACCAACATCCTATTCGAGCCGACCGGGATGCCACAACCGTATGATCTTGTAAAGGTAAATGGCAATTTTTCACCGCTCAATAGGTCCCACGCTCCGGGTTGGGCATAGATGGTCCGGTCGTTAAGGATTGGCCGGGATTCATACTCGGCCCTGACATCCCACAATCGTGTCCCATCGCTCGAACGTATGCCAGCCATTCGATCACCCCTCTCGGATAGCCGTGATGCTTGATGGACAGGCTGGTAGCTCATCAGTAGCACGTTGTGCTTTGTGCTGAAAGCCAACATCGTTCCGAATATGTCATCGCTGTTATTCCACAAGACCTCGCCGGTTTCCAAGTCTAAAGCAAGTAAACGGCCGGTAGGGTGTTCTCTTAATCGGAGGTATTCCTCTTCTTCGCTTTCTCCGCTCGCAGCAGCTTGCCGTTTTGCTTCATTCTTACCTCCGGCTGTATCGAACGACTCATCTGCCGGCGCATGCGGCCGGTCGATTAGATACACGCATCCCCCGCCGATTGCAATGGTATTGTGGCGAATGGAATGTTCCGGCTCAAAAGTCCACTTGAGTTTCCCTGTTCGGGCTTCCATCGCGAAAAACAGCTCTGACTCGGTGAACTGATCGCTGGTATCCCACTTGGAAGCCCACCCCTTGACTATGTATTTCTCATTAACTAACGTGCCGAACAGCGTCCCTTCCTTACAGGCGATATATCCCCACTTTCCTGGCTTTCCGTTGGGGAGTGGAGGTGGCTTCAGTTCGGCAGTTTTCCGCCCGGTCTTCACGTCGAGACAGAGACATTTGTCTCTGGAGTGCACATAGACTCGATTGTCGCCTATGCAGAAGTTACTACCGGTCCAGGCAACCCCTATGCTGGATTCACCCCTGTGATACGGCAAGAGGATACCTTCGAGCGGTAACTCCCACAGCGTTCGTCCATTGTAGATATTCGTTGCCCGAAGTGCGTTTAGGCCCTCGACAAACATACGTCCCTTGTCAACAAGCGGTGCCGGCCCGCGATTATGGCGGTTGGGCATTACAAAATCAGTGTCGCGGAACCAGAGCATCTTCAGTGGGCCATGAACCAAAGTATCATTGGAGCAGAGCGTGTTAGCGGCGTCGGTGTTCTGATGTGTCCAATTTCCGACACCATCCATTGGAGGGCGAGTAAATTGCTGCATGGAACCCGGGCAGCCAAAGCATGCAATTCCGCCAGATGGGCACTGCATACGCTGCACTTCTTCGGTGGAAACTACTCTTGGCCCTTCAGTGACCGACCGGCCTGACACGACCAAGTCGGCGAAGTAATTCGGATATGGAACCTTAGTTGGATCGGCCTGATGGACTGTCACTCGCACGCCATAGAGTGCTGCCGAGTCGAACAACTGCCTGGCGGCTTGGACCTTGGCCGGGTCCTTCTCAACACAATAGATTTGAAGCTTCGTACGACGGGCCAATTCGAGCGCTAATAGGCCATCTCCGCAGCCCAGATCAAGGCAGTATCCTTCGGTGACACCGGTTCGTTGAATAATCTCTTCGACCGCTGTTACGTAAACCGGATTCTCAACCGTTGGCGGCTTCGTACTTTTGGCTTCCCGGACTCCTGGACTCCCAGCCCCGCCTCCAAAGCAATAGATCATCCCCAGATTCGTACTCACATAAAGCCGGCCGTCAGCCACTGCCAAACCGTAGACAGTTCCGTCCACCTCGGCATCCCACACCACTTCGCGCGAGCGGATGTCAAGAAGCAATACCTTGCTCTCCCCGGCGGAAATGACATTGTCACCAGCTACGATCATTGCACTTGACGCGTCAAATAAAAGCGGGCGGCTCCAGGCCGTTCCCCCCATAAGGTCGCCCCTAGGTGGTTTGGCTCCCTTGTGAGTGGCCGGCGGCGCCAAGGCGCCAGGTGGAAGATCAATGCTCCACACCGATGGGGCAAGAGCTTTGACGATCTGCTTATTACCCTTGCGGTCGGTTACCTCTTTGTCAACCAGCAGCTTTCGTCGGTCGAAGGCGATGATTTTATTCTCTCTCGATGAAATAACAAAATCAGGATGCATGGCGATCTGAACGCCGATGTGGTCCTGTCTAACACCGTTACTTGCGACGAATATCTCACCACCATTGAAGAAATGATCATCAACAGCCACCACATCCGAACCCCCAACATATTGGTTTTGCTGGAGACGGAAATAGTTAAGCTTGCCGTCGGTTCGATCGAATACTGCTGGCACAGCTCGACCGGTTGGAATAAACAGTGAGTTGCCACACGCGGCCAGATATCCCTGGGCGGCGATGCCGCTTTTGGCCCGGGCGGTCGGATGAGGTTGATCCATCTCGATCCCTCCCGACGAGTCGTTGCACCAGAGCACCTTGCCGCTGGCCGGGTCGATCGCGTAGATGAAAATCCCCTCGGTCGGCCAAATGCCGGCACCGAAGTAGAGTATGTTGTCGACTACTACCGGCCCCCCACGCGCTGGCCAGCGTGAAATCATCCGGTCGTTACCCAAGAGCATGTCGATTTTCGGCCCACCGCGCAACTTCCAATGAAGCTGACCGTCTGTTGCGACAAGGCAGTACAGGTGGCCGTCGTCGCTTGCCACGAATAGACGATCTTGCCAAACAACCGGTGCGAAACGCACCGGGCTATCGGTGAAGAATGTCCAACGTGTCTTGCCCGTGACTGCGTCCAAAGCGTACACCTTGCAATCGGCCGAACTGCCATAATAGAGCACACCGCCGGCAATCACCGGCTGATAGGCACGATCGAACTGCTGGCGATTGCGTGTCGGCCATGCAGGTGTCGGCGCGTGCGGCGATTGGTAGCTCCACCACAGCATAAGCCCTTTGGGCAGTTGTTCTGACGTGTAACTGCTTCGTGCGGAATCTGCTCGATACGTTGGCCAGTCAGAAGCCTGTACATCGACAACAAGTAGCAGCCAAACGATCGCTATAAAAATTGTTCTGTTCATATTAGTCTTTCGTACTTGTCCAAAGCAAAATCTTTTCCCCAAAGTGTTTATTTTAAATCTGATCTTCTGAGAAGTCAAGAATAACACAGCTCAAGCTTAGGGATTGTGAGCTAAGCTTCTCTGTCATGAATCTTTATGAAGCTCGAAACAGACGCTTATGTATGACAACTCGTAAACAACTTCTGATTTTCCTGAAGTGGTAATAGTGATTCCATAAAAAACGAGAATCTGATGCAAAAAAAGAACGGCCAAGAATGTTGAGGGGCGGATGACTATGTACAACAGCTGTAACAATAGTTGTAAGATTATTTGCTAAGATTGTAGCTCCCATTTGCGACAATTTGAAAATTTAACTTGTGCAGGGCAGATAGCCCAAAGCATGTATAGCAGAATAAGTAGCTGTTTAACCTGACATTAGGAATGATTCTGTTTAAAACAGTTGTCATTGCGAGGAGGCCGTTGAGTTTACCCTCGATGTGAGCTAACTTGACTTTCTGTCGGGGGCGGCAATCTTCATTCTTTGTCACCCCGAGCGCAGTCGAGGGGTCTGGCCTACGTATATACTAAACCTTACAATCCGTCACTAAGATCATGCCAATCAGGGTTTTCCTTGTTAATTAAAATAATCTTCTTTTTTCGTGTCCGGTTTTTCATCTGCTTTTCTCGTGCTATCGCAGAATCAACATCGCTGAAGGTCTCTACATAAATATGCTTTTTAAGGTTATAACGTTTCGTGAATCCTTCTGTAGGTCCGACTTTATGTTCATTAACTCTTCTTCGTATATTATTAGTTACGCCAATGTAAAAATTACGTGATTGGTTCGTCATGATATAGATGTAATAAGTCTTTTTCCTTGGCATTACACAATTATAATCCGGATTTACAATCGATGCCAGATTACTCCATTAAGATTTGCTCGTGTCCGAATGACAGAATTTCATTGAATTCTCACCAAAATCGCCCAATTTTCGACAAAAAACACTAAAAACCAATCCAATTCATCAAAAATCAACAAAATCAACCACATTCTTGCGTCGTACAGTTGCTTTTTGAATTTTGATTTGTAATTTTGCTATTTACATTTTGACTTTATACGAGATACTCTTCACGAGATACTAAATACGAACGAAAATTCGAATAATTTTCGTTCAAAAACGCTCACTCTTAAAAACAAAAATATAAATCTTCATAATTTTTTATCTCCTTTTCCCACATCGAGTTACAAGAATCCAGCATCGAAATTCGTGACTTTTTTCGGTTCAAAAGTGCACATTGCTCTAATTATAGAGGGACGACTTTTTCCCCTCATAGGAGATGTCTGATGCCGAATGTCTTAAATAATGTGTTTATGGCAGTTGCAATTTAACACGGTTTTTTATATCATAATTGGACTATAGACAGCAAACTTTTGAAATATTAGGAGAAAAGAGTATGAAAAGGTATCCTTTTTTAATTATGCTGATAACAATACTGGGAGTTTCCATCGTCAATGCCGATTGGCTTCAGTACCTTGGCCCGAATAAAAACGCCACCTCTGACGAGAAGGGCCTATTGCGGTTATGGCCGTCTGATGGGCCGAAGGTTCTCTGGATATTGGACCTGGGACCCGGTTACGGCGGGGCGGCTGTCAGTGAAGGCAAGGTCTATCTTCTCGACCGCATCTACGGAAAGCAGGATTTGTTCCGATGCATCGATTTAAATAGCGGAAAAGAACTTTGGTCGTTTGCTTACGATGCCAAGGGTCGGCTCAGCCATCAGGGCTCACGCTCGACACCGGCTATTGATGGCAACTACATATACACCTGCGGCAGCTTCGGAGACGTCTATTGTTTCGACGGACGCACCCGTAAGCCCGTCTGGAATAAAAATGTTTGGAAAGACTTCGGGGGCCGTACAGTTCCGGGATGGGGTATCTGCCAGAATCCGCTTATCTACAAGGATCTACTGATACTTGCTTCCCAAACTGACCGGGCAGGCATCGTAGCTTACGACAAAACCAACGGCCGTATCAGGTGGGTATCCGAGGCTCTGCCGGGCCTGGTAAGTTACGTTACACCTGTAGTTGTGAACATCGATGGTCAGGACCAGATTGTGATGATAAGAGCTACAGACCGGAGAGAACGTGGTGGCCGTTCAGCACCGGCCGGTGGCTGGGAAGGTGAAACCGATGATGGCGTTGACGGTGTGATCCTCGGAATGAGCATTGAAGACGGCGGGACTCTCTGGACATATAAGGGCTGGCAGTGTCGCATTCCAATTACTAACGTTACCGCTGTCGGCGATGGGCGTCTTTTCATTAGCGGCGGCTATATGGCCGGCTCGGCAATGATCAAGGTCAAAAAAGACGATAGCAGATACGTAGTTGATGAACTCTATACCACTCAGGACTTCGGCAGTCATGTCCATCCTCCTGTAATCTATAAGGGACACTTTTATGGCCATTGCACGACTAATACGCGCAATGATGGTATGTCATGTATGAGTATTGACGGAAAGCTTAAATGGAAGACCGGACGTGCACCTGTCTTCGATAAGGGCGGCTTCATTCTTGTTGACGACCTTATCCTGAGCGTTGATGGCGTAGATGGCATCCTTTATTTGATTGAGCCGAATTCCCAGGGCTTCAAGAAGCTGGCAAGTGTGGACCTGCTCGATACAAGAGAATGCTGGGGGCCGCTTGCACTGTCCGACGGCAAACTGCTCATCCGGGACCAGGAGCAGATGAAGTGTGTTGCTGTCCGATAGTCGCTCGATTGGCTCGGCTCTTTCAGAATTTGTCATTATTTGCCGCTAAAACTATCTACCGCGTACCTCAGCGGCTTGAAAGTAGGCAGTTCATTTATTTTGACCGCACCCCAGGTCGTATTTAGATGCCCTAACATACGAGCGTTGCCGTGTCTCTTGGAATAATCCACAAAGGCCATGACGGCGTCGATTTTCTTCCAGCTTGCCGGCCAGACGTGAAAACCTTTCTCAATAAACATTGGTACTGATTCATATTCTTTTCGCAGCTCGTAATGCCAGTCACAGATTATTATATTTTTGCTAATCAGATCGACAGCTTTAGCCGTATTGTTGTCACTGGCTTCCCACTTGCCATAGCTGATTTTTTTCGCGTCGATCAATCTGTCGCCCCACATCAGCATTTCGATTTTGTGTTTGCCTGCAATGTGTTTGTAGTAATCGTTAATTGCTTTGGCCAAAAGTATAGCCTTGTCCTTACCCTTACATCTTGTGCAGGCATCTTCCCCTATAAGAAATACCTCATCCAGGCCAACGTGCAAAGCGTCCGCCTCGAAGACTTCTATCAGCTCGTCCATAAGCGCAAATATAATCTTGTTAACTTCCGGATGTAGTGGACACCAGCTTCTGCAGTAAATGCCTTCATTGTCCGGATACTTGCCCGGCGTCTCATCAAACTGGGGATAATTTATAAGCAGCGGCGCCGTGTTCTTCGACCACGACTGGTGACCCAGACATTGAAATTGCGGAATCAATCTGACTCGGTGTCTGCGGCAGGCGGCGAGCAGGTTCTTTATCTGCATCGCGCTGTTTGCGTCGTCTCTTGCAAGCTCCGGGTGCGATTTATATTGATATCCATAATTAATCTCACCCACTATCACATTAACGCCGAGCCCGGCCAACCTCGGGACGACAGAAGTCAACTGTTCAACAGCTTTTTTGTTACCTATACCAAGATGGACACCTCGCCACGGCTCGATACCTTGTGCGGAAATTGCTAACTTTTCTTTAGCCAGGCAGGCCGTCGATAAAAGACAAACAATTAGAAAAACACATTTGATTTTCATAATATCTTCCTGTTATATCGAATTAAGTTTATCTCTGTTCTCATAGACTTTTTCTATAGCGTCAGCAATATCGTCCATATCACTTCTGCTCCCGAGCAAGGGACCTGAAGCCCAAATCATGACCATCTCCCGACAAACCTTATCACAGTTAGGACAATCAATCTGGTCGCGGTATTGCCGCAGCCTCTTTGCAGAATACATCTTCTTATAAACCTTTGTTTTCAATATATTCTCTATCCACGGCTCCCTATGTAATCCCTTCGCTATATATGGGCTGAGACTGACACCTTCTGCGGCAACGGCCTTTAGAAACTTGCTGCGGTCGGCATTGTTAAAGTGTTCTTTTCGATATGTCATTGCATAGAGATAAAAAGAGCCGCTGGCGGTTCCTTCGTATAATTTTTGCGGAACTATGCCGGGAACATCTTTTAGTCTGTATGTCAAATGGGCGGCGTTTTCATTGCGGCGTTCGAATCGTTCCTCGATGCCATCCCACTGGCCGAGCAGCACGGCGGCCTCGAATTCATTCATCCGGTATTTCGGGCCGGCCACTTCGGTGAGTCCCCGGCGCGATGTGCCGTGGTTGTGGACGGTATAGCATTTGTCCATCAGCTCTTCATCGTTACCCGTGATTGCGCCGCCTTCTCCGCAGGCAATTGTCTTGCTCGACTGGAAGCTGAAACAACCGAGGTCGCCGATAGTGCCTAATTTCTTCCCCTTGTACTCGGCCAGATGAGCCTGTGCGGCATCTTCAATCACTTTTAAATTGTGCTTTTTGGCAATCTGCATAATTCTGCCCATATCACAGGGCTGGCCCATCATGTGAACGGGCATAATCGCCCTGGTGTTTTCGGTAATCTTTCTTTCAACGTCATCGGGATCGAGCTGATAAGATTCAGTGTCCAAATCAGCCAGAACGGGCAGTGCTCTTGCAGATAAAATGGAAGCTATAGTTCCCGGGTCTGTATAGGGAGAGGTGATGACCTCATCTCCAGGGCCGATTCCGAGGGCTTCGACGCAAGTGTGCAGGGCCTGTGTGCCGGAGCCGGTGGCCACGCAGAATTTCGCTCCTATCAATTGGGCAAATTTCTTTTCGAGAGTTGGGACAGTACCGGTTTTGGACTGTATTCTGCACCATATTCTGCTTTTTGTAGTTTTTACAACAGAATCTTCGACCTTCTTGTCCCAATATGGCCAGTCGGGCCACGACTTGTTTTTTCTAACGGGATTGCCGCCGAGGATTGCGAGTTTACTCGCTTTTCCGGTTAAGTTTGCATAGGCCGGAATGGTTCCTGATGTTACGGCGGCGAGTGAGCCTGCTGAGGCTGCGGCTATGAATTGTCGTCTTGTTAAGTCGTTCTTATTCATTTCCAACTCCTTTCAATTGGTGTTCTCTGGGAACATGATATTTGGCTGAAACCTCTATTATAATATCGCGCGGTGCTTGATGTTAGCGGAAAAAGCGCGATGGGCAAGAAATTCTTCTTTTTAGCTATTTGGGGGTGTTTGATCCGGCTTTGCTCGGGGTTACGTCGCGACAAATTGGGTTTGAATTGGGTTTGTTTTGGCTTTGAATTGGCTTTAATTGGCTTTGAAATTGGCTTAATTGGGTTTGAATTGGCTTTGTTTTTTTGGCCCTCCAACGGGATAAAAAGCTTGTAATTCATTGTCATGTCTAAGGTTATGTTCATTTTAGCATTTCCAAAATTGGCTTTGTTTTGCATAATTAGTGTATTTGGAAATATGTTATAATTGGAAGAGTGCCTAAAGTGACTAAAGTGCCTAAAGTGAGCTAAAGTTGGGTTCTCTATGCTCATGATGCCCATAAATTCTAAATCCTAATATCTAAATCCTAAACAAGCTCAAAATCCTAATGAATCAAATTCAAAACTCCTTAAATGAGGGCAGAAAAACACTCCCTCTATAATTAGACGAGTGTGCAGATTTGAGTCGAAAAAAGTCTCGATTTTCGATACTGGATTCTTGTAACTCGATGCAGGATAAGGAGATAAAAATTTTGGAAATATTTTATTTTTGTTTTTGACTGTGAGCGTTTTTGACCGAAAACACCCGCAGATACACCTCTGCATAGGCACAAGTTGATTGATTTTTCAGTGCTTAATGCTGGATTTTGGATAATCACAATCTCACTACCTGTCAATGACATCTAGCGCTCGTGGGGAATGGTTAATTTTGGATGCAGGATACTTGGTGCTTGAGAATTGCTATCCACTTCGCTAACCCTTCGGCTCCACTCATGGCAGGCTTAGCTTTGGTCTGCGATGTGAATATTTGTATTTCAGGACGACCTTGACATTGGTTGCTCCAGCCCTGGAGTGTTTTTGACCGTTCCATCCCTCCATTGGATCATCTCCCCGAATATGAGCGTTGATTACAACCGGGCCTTCGAAGATTCCATAAACAGTAAACTTTCCCTTTGTGTCAGTTCGGGAACCAATACCAAGCTGGTTTTCGCCTGAACAGTAGACCACGGCATTAGCTACTGGTTTACCTTTTTTGTCAACAACCACACCTGAGACCGAGAACTGTCCCCTGTCCAGGATTATATGGCCTTTTTCTATTCGATTACTTGGTGTTTTCTTAGTCTGAAATTCGAATTTTTTTTCTGCGGTATCCCGTTGCTCTGGCAATCACACTATATTTATGTCCCAGAGGCAAGGCCTTGATTTCGAATTTACCTTCCATGTTGGGTTCCATGATGACGGGCGAAAGGGGTTCGCTCCAATCGAAGGCCTGCAATAGCATATGAATTTGTGCATTTTGAATTCCTTTATCGTGGGGATCCACAACTTTGCCGGCGAGAATCGCGCCTTGTTCGAGCCTGATGTCGAGGTTATTTACATCTTCATTAAATTCCATAAAAGCGACGAGATTCCGCTGCGGGTGTCGAGCCAAAATGTGATATTTAGTTCTGCTTGCTTTTGAGCTTTTAGTGATTAGGAGTACTTCGAATCTGCCTTCGGGATACTTTCGAAAAAACCATTCCCAGCCCGGTATTGTTCGTATATTGACTCCATCAATCGGTGTACCTGCATCATCCCTTATTATACCTGTAAGGGCCATGCGGGCAGGATGTTTGATTTTGGACTTCGACTCTTGATGAAAGTTGGGATCGGCAGTCCCTTTTGGGAGGGCGATTTCCATGACTTTTTTACCGTTATCGAGATTACCAGTAAATACAACTCGAAATCCGGTTAAATCAGAACGACCGCCTTCGAATTTGATGAGTTGAAACGATCTTTCCGTTGATTTTTGGAACCAATTACTTCCGCGACGTATATGGACCACGTCACTACCAAAAACAAATTCATCTGAGCACCATTCCGAGACATTACCATACATGTCATAGAGACCCCATTCGTTCGGTTTCTTTTGGCCTACCGGATGTGTTGAACCTTTGCTGTTGTCGTAGTACCATGCGTATGAATCAAATTGTGAGTAATTGGGATCATCACCGTAATATAAACGAGTTTTCGAACCGGCCAGGCAGGCGTATTTCCTCTCAGACTCATCCGGTAAACGAAAATTGGTGCCGAGTCTTTTGCAGAATTCGGCCGCTTCTTCCCATGAGACGTAATAAATCGGATGGTTAGGGCCGACTCCTTTCAGGTGCCAGAAAGAATTTGCCTTTTTATGTTGCTGATTTACTGTTGTTCCCATCACTGTTTTCCACTGGGCCTGTGTTACTTCGTACTTACCCATATAGAACGGTTTAATGAATTGAACCTGGTGGGCAGGTTTTATATAAAAGCTGCCGGCAGGAATCCGAACGAATTCCATCGTGATTGCACTCTGGTTCGGGTCATTCTCTGACGACCGCGCGCTACCGGCAGCTAATAATATTATGGTTGCTATGACAGCACTTCTGTGGCTTTTTGGATTTAACATAATCGAGCCTTTATAAATCGACCAACATTTAAAGTTTTTCGCTTTCAGTAAATAATACGCACAACAAGCCAAAAAAATCAAACTTTTTTAAAAGAATTGATCTGATACATTTTTAATTCTTGTGCAAATCCCTATTGTACAAAATTGCGAACGGGTGATTGGAGTGGTATCCAGAGGTGATTTTTGTTAGAATGTATAAAATAAGCTTAATGTAATTAGGTAGTGCCAACTTGTGTACGTAGAAGCGTGGAGCAGGGGCCTACAGGCAAGAATCTGGATTCCCGCTTTCGCGGGAATGACAGGTAGTCGTTATACGAGGAGTTGATAACAATGAGAAAGAATATTACAGCAAAGTATATATTGTTAGTTTGCGTTGTATTGTTGTCCATGCCTATCTTTTGTTTGGCCGGAGAGGTTGCTTCGGTTTTGCCGGGTGAAACGGCGGGGGGGCTTAGAGCCGGTTCAGCAAAGGTGAATATTACTCCTCCTTTGGGGATTACGCTTATCGGCTCTTATGGTAAACCGAGTGATAGTATCCTCGATGATCTTTATGCCAAAGCTTTGGTTCTTAGTGACGGGAGCACTACTTTGGCAATCGTATCGCTGGACTTGTTGTACTCGCCTTTGGAAGATATTACTCAGCCGGTACGAGAGATTATTACGGAAAAAATCGGTATTCCCGCTCAGAATATTCTTGTTTGCGCGACTCACACTCATTCGGGGCCTGAAGTTTTTAGAAGATCAAAACTTTTACCTGAAAAACAGACTAACGTTGACGATATCGACCAGTTCTATCTGGGGTCGCTGATACGAAAAATCGCAGGTTCGGTATCTATTGCTTATAACAACATGCAGGATGTAAAGATAGGTGCGGCGAAAGGCGACCTGCCTGAAATAATTTTCAATCGAAGGCCGAAAAAGCCGGATGGTTCGGTGGAAATGGCATATACACTTCCGGTGGAAGTTACGGCGACTAAGAAGATAGTGACAGATGGTGAAGGCAATGTAAAAGTGACATTCACCATGCCTGATAAGGAGCTGGAATTTGGTCCTGTTGATCCGGATGTTTCTGTGCTCAGAGTCGAAGATCTGGAAGGGGGGATTGTTGCATCGCTTGTGAATTTCGGCTGTCATCCCGTTTCTATATATCCGCATTTGAGTACTGCTATTTCGGCTGATTATCCGGCATATACAACGAAGGTCGTCGAAGAGGCCGAAGGGGGGGTATGTCTTTATGCTCTTGGATTGGCGGGGAATGTAGTTCCTATTCAAAGAGGAGTAGAAGCCCGAAAGCAAATAGGAAAAGCCATCGGCGGTGAAGCGCTGCGAAAGCTACAGTTTGTTAGTACCAGCGGTGATGTCACTTTGAAGGCGCTGAAGAAGGATGTCAGATTTCCCACGAAGAAAACTTCTTCGCCGGAGAAGGCTGAAGATGCTGATACGACAAAAGACTATATTCTTACAGAGATTCAGGTTTTGAGGCTTGGTGACATTTATATTCTGGGGCTGCCGGGAGAAGTGCTGGTGGAGGTAGGGATGGAGATTAAAAGAAGGGCGGGCGTGGAAAAGCTTTTTGTTATCTCGATTTGTAATGACTCAATCGGTTATGTGTGCCATAAGCGGGCCTATGAGGAAGGGGGGTATGAGCCGACTTCCGCGACCAGACTGGCAAAAGGGGCCGGCGAGATTATGGTAAGTGAAGCCCTGAACCTTATTAACGGTATAAGATAAAACGGGTATTTGTATGCTTGGCAAAAGAAAGAAGATTTCCCGCCGTGATTTTTTGAGACGTAGCGGTCAGGCGGTCTGTGGGGTGGCTGCTGCTAATATTTCAGGTTCGACTGTTTGTGCATTCGGACAAGAGGAGCCTGCTTCGAATTCTTCCAGACGGGTTTCGGTTCATGGCGCTATCTGCTTAGGGCAACAGTCAACGGGGTCCGAGATATGGCAGGTTACAACGAAGGAATTCGGGCAATCGAACATCTACTGTGAGATTCCATACTGCAGCGGTGATGGCCGGTTCTTCGTTTATGAAAGACGCAATCCAAAGCTTTCGGGCAGGAATAAAATCGAACTGATGGTAGTGGAGACGGGGACGTGGAAACAATACCGGCTGGATGTCACCATTGGAATGGTTGGCACTGCGATTACAAATGATGGCTTATTTTACTATCTCAAACAGACCGAAGGCGGGAAGCTGGACCTGATGCGGGCGAACCTGTCGAATGGAATGCGGGAGAAAATTTATCAAATAGATGGCGAAAGAGACATTATCAGCTTTGGTACCGTCTCGGCTGATGGACGTTACTATGCCTGCGGTAAAAGATTAAGCAGCGACTACCAGATGTTCGGCATCCTGCTGATTGATCTTAAAGAAGGCAAAATGAGGATTATTGACCGGGATCCGTTTATTCTTAATCCTCATCCTCAGTTCGAGCTTGGCGGGGGTAGGGAATTAATGATTCAGCACAACCGCGGCGGCAAATATACGTCTGAAGGCAAGCGCATTCAATTAGTTGGCCCGGAAGGGGCCACGCTATATTTGCTCTCGGTGCCTGACGGCAAGCGGACCGAGCTGCAGGTGGGAAAGCCTTATACTACGGCGGCCACCGGTCATGAAGCGTGGGTCGGTAGTACAGGAGAGATACTGCTTTCGGTTATGGCCGAGGATGATTACGAGCCGGATAAGGGCAACCTTTTGGCTGTCCGAGCGGGAGAGCCTGCAAGGGTGGCGGCCAAAGGATATAAATTTAACCATGTCGGCGTTTCTCGCTGCGGGCGGTTCTTCTGCTGCGATGACTGGCAGGGAACAGCTAAATTGGTAATCGGTTCAATCAGCAGCGGCAGGACAGCCGTGGTATGTGAATCGAAAGCATCGAGAAGCGGCGCACAGAATACGCATCCTCACGCTTATCTTACACCGGACCTGAAATGGGTGATATTTAATTCGGATCAAAGCGGGTTTCCACATGTCCATGCGGCAAGCGTTCCGGATGGGATGATCGAAGAGATATCAAAAGCTTAATACAAGCTGAATAGCTTATAACCGGCGGCTTACAAATTGAATTTCCAAGTCTCAATTGCTCTTCTGCGTTCGCACTTTTTCCACTAAGCTGTGTACCTTATCTACGACAAGTTTCTCGACCGATGGCGTGAAAGGCCCGGGGAGGTCTGTGTAGAGCATTGCGCCGCCGCCTTCATAGCCACCCTCATTCAAAACACGCAGCGAAGGCAGGTAACCGAAAACATCGTTCGAGTAGCCGGCCACCCAAACATTCGAGCCGGGCAATTCCGCTTTGAAACGGAGCGAATAGTCAACCACCACTTCGCCGGCGAGCGCTATCATTGTCAAATCGCCGCCGAATTGAACAACCTGCACCAGATACGGATATGTTGCGCGAATCTCGCCGTTTTGTTCCAGCTCCTTTAACAATACTTCTGCATGCCAGCGTTCATACTTGTTAGTGGACTTTGCCTGCTGGGCAAGTTGTGCACGGCTGGGCGGCTGGGCAAAATCGAGAGTAACGGTTTCCAGTGCTGACTGAATCGGCCCGCGGACAGGTGAGGCTTGCGAGAGCAATGCTGTTTCGACGCCGTTGGCCAAGGCACGGCCATGCTGCTGCGCCAAGTCCAGAGTGCGACGAGGGTATGGATTTTGGTCGGCGCCGCATCCAGCGATGAACATTGCAGTTACTTCAGGGTGCGCCTCTTCCAGATATAATTGAGCGAAGCCGGCGTAGTCACCACAGAATTGAGTGAAGCTAAGCGTAGTGTTATGGCAGGCGTATCCGAACACTATAGCTTGTAATTTGCCATCCGGACTATCAACGCGGAGAACGGGGACATCGTGGTCAACCGGGCCATCAGGATATGGATGGTTTTGATAACCTTGTTTAGTTGGTAATCGCCTGTTCATGGCAAAACCGGCGCGTGCGTGGGTGTATGACAGACGTGCCGGGGCGAGATTCTCAATCGCCTGACCGATTAATCGCAGTAATTTTCGCTGCAAATCTTTCACATACTGGCGATTTTCTTGAAGCTGCTCTGGTGACAGGCCGTAAAAGGTATTTCCATAGATAGAATCCTTCGCTTCTTCCAGAACCGGGCCGCAATGAGTATGTGAGGCGTTAAGCAGCAGTGACTCTGGGGGGAGATTGTAGCGTTGGTTGGCTCGCTTTTCAAGCCAGTCGCGTGAGGGGCGGGGAATACCCAGCAAATCGACAGTGACAATTACAAAACGTGTGCCCTGGCTGTCTTCCATGGCCAGGGCCTTGGCACGCAGGTCATGGACTTTTCCCTCTGAAGGTTTCGTTCTCGCTGCGTACCCGGACATCCACATCGGCTTATCGGGTGTGATAACGGTTGAGGCAACTCCCGCTCGAAAGTTTTCCTGTGCGTATGAAGAGGCTGTAAAACCATCAACAAAAACCGTTAGGGCATACAAACATATCGATAAGCAAAAGAAACGACGTTTTTTTGTCATCACCATTTGGCTGCTCCTTTCTGATGAAGTTAAGTAAACTATTGTCGATATTATATCATATTATCGGTGAGTGGGCAAACTTTGAAGGCCTGTATAGGAATCAGGGATTCTTTTTTATCGTTTTTTCACTACCGCAACTCCAGACTAACATTATAATGTTCATCGTAAAATGATGTCCCACAGGGTCAAGCATCTTTGTCATCCTTATGCCGGAAACCTTGTTGGCTTTTCTATAATGATATAGACACATGAAAATTGTTATTGGCTGAACAGAAGCTGATAAAGCAAAGAACATGAGGTGTATATGTTAGGAATTGAAGCTTTTGACTGGTTGGTTATTATTGCTTACCTGGTAGGTATCACTTTCATCGGTCTCTGGGCGGTAAAAAAGGTCCGCAGTACCGCCAGCTTTTTCATGGGTGACCGAAAGTTCGGAAAAATAATGATGGCCTTCTTTATGTTCGGCTCCGGGACCCATTCCGACCAGGCGGTCAGCGTTGCTTCCAAGACCTATAGTTCGGGCGTCTCCGGTATCTGGTACCAGTGGCTCTGGCTTTTTGTGACGCCGTTTTTCTGGCTGATTGCCCCATTTTTCCGGAGAATGCGGGCGCTGACAACAGGAGATTATTTCGAGGTCCGTTACGGACGCAGCGTTAGCGGTCTCTATGCCGTGATGGGGATATTGCCGCTTCTGGTTGCTATTGGAGTAATGTTAAAAGGTTCCGGGGCGATGGTAGAGGCCGTTTCAGGGGGTGCGATAAGCTCGAAGCTTGCTATTATAGCGATGACGATTATGTTTGTCATCTACGGTGTTGCCGGCGGACTCAGCGCAGCTATAGCAACGAACCTTGTCCAGGGACTTTTAACTGTTGTTCTGTCTTTTATAATACTGCCGTTCGCATTGGTCAAAGTCGGGGGTATGAGTGGTCTGCGGGAGTCAATTTCCGACCCGGGTATGCTTTCCCTTGTTTCTCCGGGCGAGATTACCCTATTTTATATTATCATCATAGCTTTTAACGCCCTTGTCGGCTGGGTGACAATGCCTGAGACTATGGCAAACTGTGCGGCAGGCAAAACGGAGATGGAGGGGAGAATGGGCGTTACTGTCGGGATATTCGGCAAGCGTATATGTACCATTGCCTGGATGCTGACGGGTTTGTGTGCGGTGGTCATATATGATAAGCTTTCAGATCCTGATCTTGCTTATGGTACTATGGCGCGTGACCTGCTGCCGGATATTGCCCCCGGACTGATTGGATTATTCATTGCGGGAATGCTGGCTTCTATTATGAGTACCTGTGATTCTCTGATGGTGGTTGCTTCGGCGTTGTTTACGGAAAACATCTACAAAAAATTCTTTGTTGTAGGTAAAGCGGATAAACACTACACCCTTGTCGGCCGTATCGCATCGGCGCTGGTTGTGATAATGGGTATCTTTGTTGCCTTCAACCTGGAAAGCGTCGTAAAGGGCCTGGAATTTTACTGGATGGTATCAGCTCTTATGGGAATTGCCTTTTGGGTCGGGCTTTACTGGCGCCGGGCAACTGCAGCCGGCACCTGGGCCGCGACACTGACCAGTTTGGGTGCATTTATTTTCACCAGTACACAACCCCTTGGAATCCCATGGGATTTCAATACGCATTTTGCCGATAAGCTGCCGGCCTTTATGATATGGGATGGCAAGCTCTCTCTTCCCTGGCAGATGATTATTTATTTAAGTGCAGGTTTTATTGTTATGATTATAGTCAGCTTGTTTACAAAGAGGGTTCCGACGGAAAACCTGGACCGATTTTATGCTTGTTTACGGACACCTATCGGTCCTGATGAGCCGGAGACAACGCCGTTTACGCTGCCGGCGGGTGTGGAACCGGCTGAGCGAAATACTCTTATTGACCACCCTGACTTTGAAATACCCAAACCCACTATGATTGGTATTTTAGGATTCCTTGCCGCCTGGGCTGGTGTGGCTTTATTGATTGGCGCTGTGTACTGGATAATCGGTTAGATTTTTCGCTGCCCAAAATAAAAGGAGTTCGGTTATGGTAAGAAATATCGTTTTATCTGTAATATCTATTTGTTTGTTGACAACGTTTTTGTCCTGTGCCGTGCAGCAAGAGGGAAAAATGGAAGATACTGCTGCCGGCGGCAAAGTTAAGCTGATGGTTCTCAATCCCGGCCATTATCATGCGTCCCTTGTGCAAAAAAGTATGTACGACCAGGTTGCTCCCGCGGTTTATGTGTATGCTCCGGCCGGTGCCGAGGTGCAGGAATATCTAAAACGCATTGAGAGTTTTAACGACCGTTCGGAAGAGCCCACAAGCTGGCAGGAAAAAGTTTATACCGGAGACGATTACCTCGAAAAGATGCTCACTGAGAAGCCCGGTAATGTCGTTGTAATGTCCGGCAACAATCAGAAAAAAACAATGTATATCAAGTCGGCTGTCGATGCCGGTTTGAATGTATTTTCAGACAAGCCGATGTGCATCGATGCGGCCGGTTTCAGGCTTCTGGAGCAGGCCTTTGATACGGCAGAGCAAAGGGGTGTGCTGCTGTATGATATTATGACCGAGCGTTTTAACGTACTTTGCATTTTGCAGAAGATGCTTGTGCTTAATAAAAGCGTATTCGGTGAACTGAAGAAAGGCTCAGTTGATGAACCGGCTGTCGTTAAGGAAAGCGTCCACCATTTTTTCAAGTATGTCTCCGGCACACCTATCAAACGGCCGAGGTGGTACTTTGACAGCACCCAGCAGGGTGAAGGGCTGGTGGATGTCACGACGCACCTGATAGACCTGATGATGTGGACGTGTTTTTCCGAAGAGCCGATCGATTACCGAAAAGACATATCAGTTTTACAAGCTCGGCGCTGGCCGACAATGCTCACACGAGAGCAATACGAAAAGGTGACAAGAGCGACCGATTTCCCGGAATATCTCAAAGGCAAATTAAATAACGAAGGTGCTTTGCCATATTATTCAAACGGAGAAATGGTCTTTGAAATGAAAGACATATATATGAAGCTGGCGGTTAGCTGGAATTTCCAGGCCCCGCAAGGTGGAGGGGACACCCATCATTCGTTGTTCAGGGGCAGCAAAGCCAACGTCATCATCCGGCAGGGTAAAGAAGAGAATTATCGGCCGGAGCTTTACGTGGAACCTGCTCCAGGGACAAGCGGCGTGCTATTGGCCGCTTCTCTAAAAAGGGCTGTCGCCGGGCTGCAAAGTAAATACCCGGGTTTGGCATTGAAACGACTGACCAACTCCTGGCAGGTGATAGTAGCTGATGAGCATCGAGACGGGCACGAAGCACACTTTAGAATCGTCACAGAAAAGTTTCTTCAATACCTGTCGCAGGGGAAGCTGCCGGACTGGGAAGTCTCCAATATGATAGCGAAGTACTATATTACGACCAGAGCGCTTGAGCTGGCAAGTCAATAAAGGAGAGCAGGCTGATATGACCCAAGAGGAACAAAAAAAAAACGAATTGGCACTGTTTGGTGGTGAAAGGGCGGTGAAATCGGAGCAGCAGGACATGTTCAAATGGCCTGTTGTTACCGAGCGGCATGAGCAGGCAGTGTTAAAAGTATTGCGGGCCGGTGGGATGTCCGGCTTTGATATAACGAAGGAATTTGAGAAAAAATATGCCCAGTTGCTTGGTCGAGAGTACGGCCTGGCGTATCATAATGGAACGGCTGCGATCCTCGGAGCCTTGTATGGCATGGGTATCGGCGTTGGTGACGAGGTCATCGTGCCGAGTCTTACTTATTGGGCCACTGTCACCCCGGCTTATAATCTCGGCACTACGCCTGTGTTTGCAGATGTTGATCCTGATACCATCTGCATCGATCCCAAAGATATCGAACACCGAATCACACCGCGAACGAGAGCCATTATAGTTGTGCATTATGCAGGCATGCCGGCTGATATGGATGCCATTATTAAGATTGCTGAAAAACACGACATCAAAATTCTCGAAGACTGCTCACATGCACACGGTGCTTTATATAAGGGCAAAGAAGTTGGTACCTTTGGTGACGCTTCAGCTTTTTCCCTGATGACCGGCAAATCTTTAGCCATCGGTGAGGGGGGTATTTTATTTACTGATGACCGGAAAGTCTATGAGCGCGCCATTTTGTTTGGCCATTATATACGACATAATGAGATTACACTGAAAGAGCTTAAACCTTTTGCCGGATTGCCCAGCGGCGGGTATAAGCATCGCATGCACCAGTTAAGCTCTGCTTTCGGACTTGTGCAACTGGAACTGTATCCGAAGCAGATGGCGGAAATCGACAGGGCGATGAACTACTTTTGTGACCTTCTCGATGATAGTGACGGCATCAAGCCAATCCGACCGGAAAAGGGCAGCAACACCACCAAGGGCGGCTGGTACTATCCGCATTTCAGATATGTTGCTGAGGAGTTTGAAGGACTTTCATTGTCGAGGTTCAGCGAAGCTGTGCGTGCCGAAGGAGCTATCTGCAATCCCGGCTGTAATAAGCCTCTGCACATACATCCGCTTTTTACGACAATGGATGTTTACGGACACGGCAGGCCGACGCGGATTGCCGGCCTTGATGAATCTGCCAACATTGACAAATATATTGAAAAACTGCCGGTGTCGGAAAGTATTAACCTCCATGTCTTCGAAGTCCCGTGGTTTAAGCGTTATCTTCCTGAAATAATTGAAGAACACGCCAACGCCTATAAGAAAGTCATAAAAAATTATAAAGCACTTCTGGCTGATGATACCGGCAAAGATGCGGAAATAGGGGGATACAGCAGCTTCTTCAGCAGCCGAAAAAACACGCAATAAAAGCTTACATGCTACCTTTGCAATTTTTATTATGGCAATTCACAGGATACTTCGATTGTGGAAAATAAATCTTTAGCGGTGGTAATTCCTTTTAGGTCTGTAATGATATGTTTAACATTTTGAAATTGCTCGGTCCTGCCTATTAATTGAGGGTTGCTTCGCTGGCCTGGGGATGAGGTTATTGTTCCTCTGTAAATAATGGAAGGCTGTCCGTTTCCCTGCCGGTCTTGTTTTCCATCCTGGCGTTTAACAGGAAAAGCATCGTTATAGTCACCAGAGACATTAACTTCGATGAAGTAGTTCAACGTGCTTTTAGCAGGAACTATGGTTTCGGCGGTAAGTTCTACTTTTGGAGTTGCCCCGGTTACTGCATCTATTACGGGATTTTCCAGAGTTGGATAACTCCGGCTCTGTGCTTCAATATTCCACCGGCTTACCCAATACGGCAGAGATACAGTGCGAACAACATCGCTTCCCCAGCTTCCTGTGCCTGTTTTGGATGTCACCCAGATTGTGCTTATTGTTCCTTCAGTTTCATCTTCCAGCCAGAGGGCAAACTGAGGAGGTTTTTTATAATTTGATTTTATATATATATCGGGATTCATCTTCAGAACGAATCTTAATATTACCTGTTCGGAGCTATTAATTGCTTCTTTGTCGGCGACTTTCAAATCCTGTTGCAGCGGCAGTCCGGCTAAAAAAAGAGCCTGTCGGTCAGTTAATTGGGTGTTTGCATCTTCTCTCTGTTGCGAATACAGCTTTACAACCTTTTGGAAGTCCCAGTGTGTCTTCTGGTCCGGTCTTTGGACAACTTCAACACCTTTTAGCGGTTTAATCAGTCTGCGCGACTCCGGCAGATGAAGAAAAATATGCTTTGGCGGCTGTCGTCGGGGCGGGTCAAATTTCACCTGTACACCTTTCTTTGTGCCGGTCACTATTAGGTTCATCGGTCCAAAGTGAGTTGGTGCCCGCTTGATCCGAATTTCTTTACCTTCGGCCAGCCACCAGTCGGGTATGGCTTTTAGCAGATGCAGCTCATCGCCTTCTTCGTGTATGAGCATGTGCCGGAGCATAATTGCATAATTGGAAGCTCCCAGAGTGTGTGGGATGGTATCGTTCCACGCGATGCGCTGTTTGTAATAAATACCTTCCGGGAAGGCATGTGCTGCGGTAGAGTGCAGAAGATACCAATAGAAGTCTTCGACAACCTGCTCGTGTTCTCCTCTTATGAGGGATGCCATAGTGGTATAAGAAGACATATAGGGATGTATGGCATCCGGATGACCAAGCCACTGAATAGTACCTTCGATGAAGCCCCCACCGTGGTTTTGCCGTACTTGCCTGATTAATGCGGTGACTCGCGGGTCGTGGGAGGCGAAAATCTCCGTGGGCCATAGTGTTTCAGTATTACTCCAGTGGGTGCCTACTTTTTCCCAACTGGGCGGGAAATAATCGAGCCCGGTTTGTTTCCAGGCGTTATCGATGGCATTGCGATATAACTCGGCTTCCTGCAGCAAGTCCTTTGCCTCATCTGTTCTGCCCAATATCCGTGCTGCATCGGCAGTACATAATAAAGCCCGCAGGTTCCAAAAATCGTAGCCAACAATATGATGTTTTCCATCCCATAAATACTCGCCGTCAGCAGGGGCGTTCGGTAGCACTCCGAAAAAAGGCGAATCAGCAGGTACCTGACGTTTGGCCTTCAAAGTCCAGTCCACTGCTTGCCGCATTTGAGGATATACTTTTTTTAGCCATTGTTGGTCGCCGGTGATTTTATAGAACTGCCAAAGTGCCCAACATGCCTGGCCGTTAGCGTCGAACTGGTTTTTCTGTGACTCAAAGCGTCCATCGGGTCTTTGATGAGTCAGGAAGCTTTCCATTGCTTTTTGTGCGGCATCTTTCAGGCCGGCTTCTTCAAATTCCATTATCTGGTACGCACCATCACGGATGTAGAATTCATCATAAAATCCTTCCCCCGGATGTACTTCACCATGGTCATTTGAGATGAATTGATACATATGTGAAGCCAGAAGAGCCTGTGTTGCTTTCTCGCAGGGAACCCTGATTTGTGCGGCTTTTGCCATGATGTTTTGCCAGTACTGAACAGTCCGGCCCAGCCAAAGCCCGGCATCTTTTTTGGTAAAATCTGATTTTTCTTTTAGTGGAGAAAATGGTATCGATATCACTGTTTCGGCAATTTCGCCGGGGGCCAATGACCAGGCGAAAGTATTTCCTCCTGAGCCGGAAGGTTCATTTGGTTCGACTTTTAGCTTTGCCTCGGCAATTTTTGGCCCTGTATTGGTGACCTTTACTAATATCCAGTTCAGATAATTCTCACCTTCAATAGGCCAGTCGAATGCCTTTTTCCAGTTTTTTACCGAGGGTAATGGTGTTGCCCAAAGAGTGAACTCGTATATTACCCGGCCATCTTCGGCAGTGATTAAAACAACCGGCAGCCATCCGTTCGTTAGCTTCTTTGTATGTTGGCGGTTTAGTGGAGTCAGTTGCTGCCCGAACCGGATTAAAACTCTCGAAGGTTTTTTGTTGCTGTCATGAACCACGAGCTGATTGTCAGGAGTAATGCGTGTCCCATGTGCATAATCTTTAAGCCCTATGACTGTCCATGAGTTGTCAAAGTAATCGAAGGATTCATCAGCTCGGAGCGGGCAGGTCAGAGCCAGCGCAGAGCAGATTAGTAATGTGGTGGTTAAACTTGTCGATTTAGTGTGATGTTTCATGAGTTGTCCCTCTTACCGGTAATACTTATCAGATATCTGCCGCCCTTAACAATCTTCCCGGGCTAAGCAAGTACTATAGTACCTGAAATTACTTGTTGCTGCAAACAGCAAAATAACTATGATGAATTCTATAAGGCCCAGTCTCGTAATGCATAAAAGAGCCTCAAAATAATTTTGGATTGAGCGGCGGATTACGATATCATAGGCTAAAAGTGAATAGCATTGAGGATAAACATGTCCAAATTGTTAGTATAGATTAAGAGGAAGGCGAACAGTCATGTTAAGACAAACCAGAAGAGAGTTTCTAATGGCCGCTGGTGTTGCCGGCATCGGCGTCTCAAAGGTATTTGCTGAGACTAACAAAGAAAATCCGGATGCCGAGCCCTCCAAAAAGAAACTGACGTCAAAAATCCGCGTAGCACAGGTAAAGGTTTATCCGGAAAAAGGAAATATGAAAGCGAACCATACGAGCCTGATGAAAATACTTAAGGAAATCGAAAGTAATCACAAAGTGGATGTTGTAATCACCCCGGAGGGTTTTCTGGATGGATATGTATCGACAGAAAAATCTGTAACAAAAGATGATATGATTAAGTATGCAATTAATCCTATAACTTCAAGGTACGCACAGGTAGTCTCGGACTGGGCCAAACGAAACAAGGCCTGGTTTTTTTATGGTTGTACGCGTAAGGTTGCTGATGGAGTATATAATACCGCTTTGATATACAATCGCACTGGCGGGCTGGTGGGAATGTATGATAAGCTTCATATCCAGACACATGATTACAAGTATATGCCCGGAAAACACCTTAATGTATATGAGTCGGATTTCGGGCTGTTCGGTGTCATGATCTGTGCGGATCGTCGCTGGCCTGAAACAACACGGACTCTTACTCTTAAGGGAGCAAGGGTAATTTTCAATCCGACATATGGAATGCATGGGGATTTGAATCTCTGTATGATGAGAACAAGAGCCTATGAGAACGGGATTTTTATAGTATTTACTCATCCTGAACAATCGCTTATTACCGGCCCGAATGGAGCTGTTGTATGCAATAATAAAGACAAAACTCAAACATATACCGTTACTGAAATCGACCTTTCCGAAGCGCTGGCGGACAAGAGCGGGCATATTGTTGACCGCCGAACGGATGTTTACAGGTTATAAACCAAAAACGTTTGTAGTTTTGAAAAGAATTTGGTAATTTGGTGTTCTGGAAGGTTCGTGGTTGTCTCGAATCTATGCTTTGAAGGAAATTCCGGCTAATATCTTTTTTAGGAGGAAAAGAAATGAAGCGATGCCTCTTGACAGCAATTATCAGCCTGCTGGTCATTAATTCCCTGACCTTTGCGGCCAATCAGCAAAATCCGATTCTCAAGCGCATCGGAGCTGATCGCGGAATCTGTGTGTTGCTTGGTGATTCATCCTGTGAGCTTGCGCTGAAACTCGTGCGTGAAAGCGAGCTTCTGATATATATGCAGTTACCACAAGCAGAAGGTGTGGAAAAGGCACGCAAGATAGCCGATGATGCGGGTTTCTATGGTACACGCATCTTTGTGGGTAAGGGGGCGCTGAAGAAATTACATCTGGCCGACAATATTGCCGATGCCGTAGTTGCAGTGGGCGGGGCAAGGCGTGTTCCACAGGCCGAGGTATTGCGGGTACTTCGACCGGAAGGAAAAGCATTAATAGGACGGGAAGTTTTAAGCAAACCTTTTCCGGAAGGGCTGGACGACTGGAGCCATCCTTATCATGGCCCGGACAACAATCCGCTTTCGCAGGACAGCCTTATTCGTGCGCCATATATGACACAGTTTCTCGCTGACCCTCGTTATGGCCCTGCGCCGCAATTGGCAGTCACTGCCGGCGGCCGCCTGTTCAAAGCCTTCGGTCATGTTGCCTGGCACGAGCGTGAGGAAGCTTTTCTGAATACGCTGGCTGCGTTCAACGCATTCAACGGTACGATACTCTGGAAAAGACCCTTGCCTGAAGGCCTGATGGTTCACCGAAATACGATGATCGCCACGCCGGAAACGCTCTTCTTAGGTGACGACAAGTCCTGCAAACTTATCGATGCCGTCTCGGGTGAGACAAAAGGCGAGATCATTCCACCGGTGAGCATGGCGGGAGGCACGTTCTGGAAGTGGATGGCGCTGGAAGATGGTGTCCTCTACGCTCTGATCGGAGAAGCCGAACAGAAGGACGAAACGATGCGGTGGAAACGTCAGGCCCACGGCTGGCCCTGGGAAGGTATATCAAAGGGCTATAACCAGTCCGAACAGCCCTGGGGATTTGGTCGTAACCTCTTAGCCATCGATCCTGAGACAAAGAAAGTTTTATGGCACTACCGCGAAAATGAGCCAATGGATGGCCGTGCCGTCTGCATGAAGAACGGGCGGATTTTTGCCTTTCAGTTTGGGACCTATTTGACCTGCCTCGATTCACGAACGGGACGAGTTCTATGGCGCAAGACAAAGGACAACGCGCCTGAGTTGTTCGAGACGCTCGGTGAGTACCTTCCCCGTCAGAGCTGGCAAACGAACTGGCGGACAACTGTTTATTTGAAATGTAGTGACAGCGTTCTGTATTTTGCCGGGCCGCAGTTGGGAAAACTGCTGGCCGTTTCCACCGAAGACGGCCGGATACTATGGCAGCACCCATATGACAACTTTCAACTGGTCATTTATCCCGAGGCCTTGTATGCAATTAGTGGTCCGTGGGGTAACAACTTCAGCAAAAAGTTTGACCCACTGACAGGAGAGGTTCTTGCGGAGCTTCCTACGGGTCGGCGGGCGTGTACCCGCCCAACAGCTACTTCAGACAGTCTCTTATTCCGGGCTATGGGAGGAACGGTTCGTTTCGATCTGGCCAGTGCTCGTCCACGATGGCTGTCACCAATGCGTCCTCCCTGTCACGATGGGGTGACGGTAGCTAATGGTCTTCTTTACTGGTGGCCTTTTGCCTGTGACTGCCAGCTTACTCTGAATGGTTTTACCTGCCTTGGCTCGGCGGGTGACTTCGATTTCACTCCAAAAAGCTCCTGGTCGACTCGATTCGAAAAGGGAGCCGGCAAAATCAAACCGGTTCAGAGCCTGAGTGTATCTGATGCCGACTGGCCCACATTCAGGGCAAACAACCAGCGAACCGCGACGAGCAGGGCGGTCGTTCCTGAAACCAGCGGCCAACTTTGGCTGACAAAGTCGTCTGCTCTGAGTAGTGTTAGTCTTACAGCTCCTGTGACGGCCGGTGGTCTTGTCCTGCTGGCCGGTTCGGACGGAATTGTCCGTGCCCTGGACAGTGACACAGGACGTGAGCAATGGAAGGTCTTCACCGGTGGAGAGATTCGCATTGCCCCGACCATATGGAATGATCGTGTGCTGGTAGGTTCGGGTGACGGCTGGGTGTACTCCTTTGAGGCGGCCACTGGCCGGCTGCTTTGGCGTTTTCGGGCCGCACCAGCCGAACGCAATATCCCTGTTTACGGCAAAATCCTCTCGACCTGGCCGGCGGCGAGCGGTGTTCTTGTGGAAGATGGGACAGCTTATGTCGCTGCCGGTCTGGTGAACTACGATGGGACCTATGTATATGCTCTCGATCCGGCTACCGGAAGTGTTCGATGGTGCAACGATACATCCGGACATTTGGACGCTAAAGCTAACACAGGGGTTAGCGTTCAAGGGCATCTGCTGCTCCACGAGAATAAGCTCTATCTTGCCGGGGGGAATGCCGTTTCACCTGCGGTCTATGATATCGATGACGGACGGTGCCTTAATGATGCCGCCCCTCTGGCCAATACAGAGTCAACCACTCCACGCGGCTGGGAGCTTTTCCTTGTAGGCGATAGAGTTATTGCCTGCGGGAGCCCGCTCTACACGCGTCCTGAAATCCCGGTGTATGACCACACGGTGACGAAAAAGCTGCTGCATGCTTCAACCGGTCGGCGTGACGTAGTCTGGATAGACAACAGCAGGCTGCTTTGTTACGAGCCGCTGGACAAGGGCGTATTGAGCCGGTGTGTTACGGACGAAAAAATCCCGAGGCATATAACACAGGCATGGGGAGAATTCAAAGTTTCTGAGAAACCTCTATGGCAGTATATCTGCGCTGAGAGCATTGCTGTTGCCCTGACAACGAACGCCGTTGTGGTAGCTGATAAATCGAAAGTTACTGCGATCAATCTTCGTAACGGCGAGCCGCTCTGGAGTCAAACGCTTCCATCTGCTCCAGTGCCATGGGGTATGGCTGTTGATCGCAATGGCAGGGTAATTTTGAGTCTGATCGATGGCCGGGTGCTTTGTATCGGCCATGAGCAGATTCAACAGAAGGTTGCCAGCGGCAATTGGTAAAGTAAACAGTTTCGCTGATATCGTTCTTTATGGATTATAGGTTTTTCCGTGATTTAACGAACTTTTCCACTTTCTCTCGTGACAGTGGAGCGGGGCGCAGTATACCCTTGCTCCAAAGGTCATAACCGCTTAGTCTGTATGAGCCCTCAGATTGCTCTTAGAATAAGATTGACGTACTCGGCTGCCGGTAATATTTGTTGTGAATAGAAGGTAATAACATTCAGGTTTTTTGATGAGAAAGGATATTTGAATGATTTTGAAATCTATTATGAAATTAATATTTATAGTTCTTATTTTGGCTGCGTATGGTTGTGGTGATGTTTCCTCGGGAGGGCCTTATCAAGCCACAGGAATTAAAATCGGGGAAGTTACTGACAAGGAAGCTATAGTTTGGACGCGTCTTACTCGCCATCCGGAACGGGTGGGATTGGGAGCTATGCCAGAGGTTCTTTATAGTGATTCCGACACCGGCGAGCTGGTTAAGAAGCCCAAGGGAAGGCCGGATTCGACTCCGGTCGTTAAGTTCCCTGAGAATTCAACAATCCAGACAATTGAAGGGGCCGTGCCCGGTGCACCCGGAAAAGTCAGGCTTCTGTATAAGATGGAGAGTGCTTCCAATTGGAACATCACTAATTGGAATAACGTAGATCCTAAACGTGATTACACTCATCAGTTCAAATTGGCTAACCTCAAACCGAATGCCAGATATCAGGTACGTGTGGAGGCGACGGCAGGGGGAGGAACAAAAGGACAGCTTATAAATGGCAGCTTTAAAACGGCGCCTCGTGCCGATAAATCTGAACGAATTGTCTTTACTGTTTCAACGGGCCAGGCTTATCCGGATCAGGATGCTGATGGTGGCGGGTATAAAATTTATCCTGCTATGTTGAAGCTTGATCCCAGCTTCTTTGTCCATACTGGCGATATCGTTTATTATGACAAGCTGGCCAAGACTTTATCTCTGGCACGCTGGCATTGGTCCCGTATGTACAGTCTCCCGACTAATGTCGAATTTCATCGTCAGGTTACCAGCTATTTCATCAAGGACGACCACGACACATGGATGGATGATTGTTGGCCCGGGAAAAAAACCAAATTCATGGGAGACTTAACTTTCGAGCAGGGCCAGGCGATATTCCTGGAGCAGGTACCGATGGGCGAGAGAACTTATCGAACATTTCGATGGGGCAGGGACCTCCAGATATGGCTGGTCGAAGGGCGCGACTTTCGCAGTCCCAATACAATGCCTGACGGCCCGGATAAAACCGTCTGGGGCAAAGAGCAAAAAGAATGGTTTAAGCGGACTGTTCAAGAGTCGGATGCGACATTTCGTATTTTGTGCAGCCCGACACCCATCGTTGGGCCCGATCGAACCAACAAGCATGACAACCATTCGAATGTAGATTTTACACACGAAGGCGATGAGCTAAGGGAATTTATTTCGAAGCAAAAGAACATGTACATCGTTTGTGGAGATCGTCACTGGCAATATGTATCTGTGGATGCCAAGACAGGTGTGCGGGAATACTCGTGCGGGCCGGCCAGCGATAAACATGCCGGAGGCTGGAGTGATGACATGAGATATCCCGAGCATCAGTACTTAAGTGTGATTGGGGGATTCCTTGAGGTCGTCGTTGACCGTTCGCAAGGCGAGCCCACAGTGACATTTCGACATTACAGTGTTGATGGTGATATTCTTAATGAGGACCGTTTTACGGCTCAATAGAATAGTGAATACTACCAGATATAGTTAGAAGCAACTTTGCAAATGCTTCTACTTATGTTCGGCTATAATTCTGTCTGCAAATATACTCGTGCGCCCGGACATGTTGATATTGCCTCCTACTTCATTTGTCGTGAATGTGATTTCTGCAGGGCCTACAACCACTGTTACAGTCTGGTTGTCAATATTAAAAGCGGCCTTTTCTACTGATGTGGTCGCGGCATCTGTCGCTGTCAACACATGTAGGAAATAATCAACTTTGGCTGGTTCGGGAGGTGATATTTCGATGCGGCATTGAGGCGCAGGTCCCGTATCCCGGCCGGGAAGATATTTATTGCCGTCATAACTGTACAGTTTTGATTCCTTTACCAGCTTAATCTGCGGATTCTCAGGCAGTAGAGTCTGGATAAACAATCGTCCTTCACCGTTAGTAACTACCATGTTCTGACCGGTATCAGCGGGTTCCTTCATTGCCTGAAGCAGCCAGGTCTTTTGAAATTGCGGATTCGTGGAACATACACGATCGAAGATGACAAAAATACCGGGCCTGAGAAACACAATCTGGCGTGTGAAATACTCAAGCTTATCCAGTGAATAGGCTCGTGTGCAATCACCGGCCACATACAGGTATTCTCCCCGGTCTTCGAAAGCCAGAATATCTGCAATATCATACAGCGTGTGTTCTTTTAGCCATTGCTGCGGGTCCGTAACCGCTCCGTTATGGTGAGGCCAGGAATGCGATTGCCCTCCGTCGTTACCGGTAACGGTGCCGGCGCGAATATTCGGCCAGGTCTCCGATGGGTCATGGACAAGTATCGTGTTATGAGCAATGCTCCTCAGGTGATAGTTGACATCATGACTTGAACCGAAAGAGTCATAATGGCCGCCGTCGCCTGCAAGCTCCTCATACTTGTAAATAAGAAAATGTCCCACATCCAGATGCTGATGAGCGGTGAAGCGGTCTCCGCACTTAAAGAAGAAATAAGTAGCATCTTCATCCCACGAGCTGCGGGCATAGACATAGCCGGGCCCGGGACTTATATGCGAGAGCTTGAAAGCATTGATATCGCCTTTCTCGATGGAAGTGTCCCGCCAGAGAAAATCCTTATACGCATATACACCCACACTGGACCTTGGTGTAGTCTCATTGAAAGTGTGCACAGCCTGATGGTTCGGGTCGTCGTAAAAATAATTTACCAGGATACATCTTGCCGATAGTGTCTTGTCTCGGTCTCCTCCGAAGGTACGGCCGCCCCCATCACCCATTGGGACCGACCGGCGGGAATTGTATGTCTTGATCCCGGGGTAAGTTTCAAACATGCCTGCAATTGCCCGGTTATTGAAAAACTTCGGTGCGGCCGCGTAATAGTCCACTCCTTCACAATAGCGGGCAGCCTCACAGAAGAACAGCCATTCATACAACCAGTAGTGTATATAATATCCCTCAGCCCATCCGCCTCCATCACCGGCCAGTTCGAGGGCCGGTGCTGCACGGGTAAGCCAATCTTGTTCAAGGGCCCGAAGGATTGCTTGGGCTCTTTCGTTTTCATAATATGTTGCGTAGCAGGCCAGTCCGATTCCCCAGTGCTTGTATCCGTACCAGCCGTTGTGGAATACGTGGGTTTCCGAGCGTACATTCGCATCAACTGTTCTGTTCATGTATTCGTGGAATCCTGCACGTTGGTCCTTGCTCCAGTATTCATAACACAAATCGTAAACTATTGCACAGCGGGCCAGGTCGTGACCAAAGGTGACATGCCCGCTTCGTATGGGACTATTTATGTACGTCATTGCCTTCTGTACCGCGAGTCTGCCAAGCTGCTCATCAGATTCTATCGCACAGACAATAGCCATCGATATCATTTTCGCATGATCGTCTGCATTTGCCTGGCGTGCCACCTGCACAACTCGCTGATAAGCTTCGGGGCGTTCGGTGGCCAATCCCTGCAAACGCTCAAGAGAGCCCAAAAGCCGGGGATGTTCGTCCGGGACGGCGTGTCTTATGGTCTGGCCGGATGCAGATGAAATTGAAAAAAACAGGCAGGGAAAGATTGTTCCTGTCCATATTCCGATGGATAAGGTTAATGGTATTGCCGACCTCCTCACAGATAAATCTCCTATAACAGACTTTAATCTTCCAAATGACATTGTTCTTAGATTATACAGCAAGCTTATACCTTTATTATTAAGTATATCAATTCTGCCAGTAAGAAATACGAGCAATATAATTATACTTTTTTTGATTAACGCACCATAACACAATTTATTTTAATGTCCATATAAGACGAATAACAATTGAATTTTGGTGTGCTTCACAAGTAACATCGTGTTTCAACAGGGTTCATGAGACTCCTGGAGACTCCAAACTCAATAGAACCTGATAAATACCCGTAAACACAATGGCGAAAAGTGTAAATTAGAAGTGTATGTCGATATGTCTAATTTCCGGCGTGCTGTGTTTTCGGCTGCTGTTCTTCTTCTTGCAGAATGCGCCACAGATTCCTCATGTTGCGCTCGTGCATGCCGTAGGCCCAATCGCCGGGTGGTGGCTCACGGAAGGCGGGGAACTTCGTCCGCACGGCGAGTCGCTTCGTGGCTTGCTCCAGGGTCAGGCCCTCCTGCTGGGCCGCGTGCACCTCCGTGAGCATCCTCTGGTAATAGTCCCGCACGGGCCGGAGATCGTTCTGCCGCAGCGGTGGGCTGTGTGAAGTGATCACATGATCGATCTTCACCCCTTCGGCGAGAAACTCGTCCAGCACTGCCAGGAAGCGATATACGTCCTGGAGTTTCGACTCTTCGCCAATCTCGGGCAGGTGACGGCGCTGATACACAATCGCGCCCGTAACCAGCAGTCGCTCCTGCGGAACGTAAACCAGTGTGTCGGACAGACTGTGCCCTTTGCCGAAAAAAACAAGTTCAAGCCGAAGGTCTCCAAGGTCAAGAGTGTATTTATCGGAAAACGTTATAGTCGGTTTTACAATTTCGAAACCTTCCTTTATGTCCTGCGTGTTTAGTTCGAAGAACTTGATTTCACCTTGTATCCTCCTGGTCTGTAATCGATTTCCGGCGACCCGCGGCAGTAAAGCCTGCAGGTTGCGAATCGTCATGGCGTTATTATCAAGGTTCTTGCGTTTCCATGTTTGATCTACCTGCTTATCGATGAGCCACTGCATATCAGCGGGTAAATTGTCGTGGCCGATTACCACCGCGCCTTTGAACAGACTGTTTCCGCCTGCATGATGGATGTGGGCATGTGTATTGATGACATAAGCCCAGTCATTACGCCCAAATGCCTTTTCAAGCCGCTCTTTAATTGGCGCCATGATACGCGGCGACATCTCGGTATCGATGATTACCAGGCCCTTCTGTGATTTTATCGCCACGAAATTCGTCCTGCCGGTTCCAAGCCAATAGCCAATGACCACACGGTCAGAGAGCCTTTCGATCCTGACAAACTTCGCCGAACCGTTTCCGATACCGGATATGAGCAGGCAAAGAACTACGCCCCCGAGAATTGACTTAATCATTTTCGACCTCCAAATGAAATTAACAGAATTTATTCATAATCAATATCAATAAAGCTGTAATATCGCCTCTCATATAAATTCTATCATATTATAATGCGAAATTCACACCAGAAATGACTCATGAAAAATTTAAAAAAGTGGAAAAAATATCGTAAAAAGGTTATGTTGTGATTCAGCACAATGAGCTTCAACTGCGGAAATCCACAAAAAAAGCGGATTTAGAAAAAAAGCCCCTGCTTTTTGGAGGAGAATGTAAAAGCAGGAGCTTAGGCGATAGTGTATATTCGATACACTACATTATCAACTTCCCTCCATGGAATATAAATTTAGTAAAGATTTTATAATTATGTGCCTGCATTGATACTAAATGTAACGATTATTTCTGAAATTTTTCTATAGATTCACCTAACTTTCTGTAGCTATTGAGGTTGTATCACCTGCTCGCGTTTTATTTTGTAGATGTTATCCTTCCATCGAAGGTTTTCCGGCCCAAAGGCATGAAAAACGCGTATGCTACGAGAATTTTTCAAATCTTTATCGTCCTTTGCCTGAAGTGTAAACAAAGCACCATTACCGTACTCTTCTTTATTCCAGCGAAGCGCATAAAAAGCTGCAAAACGCGGCCCTTCTATTACAAATCCCCAACGCGGCAGGACTACATCTGCTCCCAGTTCCGATGTAACCCGGGCTTCTGCTGCTGAGAAATTCACGATGATTCTTGTCGCATTTTTCCCTTGTCCGTATGTCGCCTGCCGGAGTGTTTGGTCTTTGCTGAGAAATTCCAATTGTTTCAGGACATCGTGGGCTGTAACACTGTGCAGGGGTCCCAACACTTCATGAGTATTTTTCAGAAATACATCCATGGGATGCATATTTTCAGCCCAGCCGTTATCACTGCGGGTATAACAGGAGATATCCGACTTACTGTTTTCATTTGTTTTGCTCTGGTCAGATTGCCAGTAAAGGTGGTCGCTAAAAGAGTGATAATGCAGCGGGCGGGCGCATAAAACATGATGCGCGACATATTCAGCAGCCTTTTGGGCCTGGTAGCCGTACTTGCCATAGCATATCTGGCAGTCATGATAGACCATCTCGAAGAATGGAATAACCGTAGCCCCGATTTCCTCTGGTTTAAGGTTATGGTAGTACTTTCCACTTACACCCACGAGTCCCTCGAAGAAATCACTGTGTGGCAGTGCCCACTCGCGACCGCACTCACTGCCGAAAATTCCAAATACTTCCCGCCCATAATCGCTCAGGCGAATCTTCCAGGCGATGTCGCTGTTTCTCTCAACAGGATGATTGGGATCAAAGCATTCACGGGGCCCAACCGCGTAGGTCGTATCGATAAAGTAGCTCCATGGTGAGAATAGCTTATGGATAGCAGGTAGATTCTGCGGCCGTTTGGCAAGTTCCAATTGCTTCGGCGCGCAGACCATGTATGCTCGTCCGCCTAACCACCTGCCGCCGGTTATAAGCGAACCGTCTCGATGTTTTTCAATGAATGCCGGGTCCCAGCTCTTCGCGTCCCGATACATATCCTGCACATTATCGTGTAAGCATCCGACATAGCCCAATGCCTGGATTCGCTTGATTGCGTCCGACAGTGCTTCATTACCGCCGCACTCAGGATTAGCCGGCAGGTTATCGGGATGCCGGCAGTCATAGCCGCCTTCTGTCCAGCCGCCAACCATAAACAGGCAGCGCTCGATGTCAAGGTCGTTACGAAGATGCTCAGCGATTTTTGCGGCCTCATCGAAAGCCCAGCGAACTTTGACCGATTCTTCCTTAGTGCTTTCCTCATTCATACGCCGCGCAAGACAGGTCCACAATTTGGCATTCGATGCTCCGATCATCAGTTCTACGTGCTTGTCGCGGCGAATCTTTTCTCTAAGTGTTATCGCCAAACCCTGCTTTTCGGCATAACGCCTGTAGCCGGCAGCTATCGTATTCCAGTTGCCTTTACCTAACGGCGTAAGACGTACCGACTTTGCGCTGCGTCGTAACTCGAACGTTGCTGTTAATCTTTGGTTGTATGGTTTATCTGTGGGTTTTGTACTATGAAGTTCCGGAAAAACGTAAGCATCGTCCCATGTTGCAATCAGCGCCGAACCGCTCTTTATAAAACCGAGCATATTCATATGGCAGCCTTCATAATCGGATGTGCCAAATACTCGTTTAAATGTTTTTCCGCTGTTGGCCGAAATCAGTAATCCCTCCCGGCATGGTACGATAACATAGCCGTCTTCAACATCCGTAATAACCAGAGCTTCCTCAAGTACACGGATACTTCTGCTTGCCTTTTCCTCGTAATTAAGGTCTAATGTTTTTCCTTCATCAACAAGGGCAAAGACAACAGCCGTACCATTCTTCCTGTTGTGCAGATGTACGGTATTCTTGCTTGTGATGTCAGTCCTCTCAAAATCACCCTCAAGCCACTCTGCGCTTCCGGGCCCAGCCGTCCCATCCGAAGGCCATCTTGTTCCTGAACGTTTATCTAACAAGCTCCATCGCCCCGTAACATCATTTATCTCGGCCTTCAACCAGCGGCTTTCTAATGTTACAATATCTGCCGGGCTGATTGTTGATGTCAATAATATCAATAGACAGATTAAAATCAGCTTACGCATAATCCGGCTCCTTTCGAAATAAGATTTGATAACTTGCATATCCCATGTGACATTAACATAAAATATGCTTAGGCTCCTGTTTCAATACAGTAGCAGATTTTACTGAGAAATCAAATCTTCTTAATTGTATTATCCCGGATCTCCCACGTAGTGCATGAAAAATGAGTTGTACTCCTCAAATAAAATGGTAGAAATTTGATTTAACTCTGAAATAAAACGGATTCTCCAAACGTCTTTACATGCGGAATGTTAAATAGAGTAGGGGGCAGAGTATGTCCATACACATGGAGAATGCTTGTTTTGAAAGAAGTTACGAATTTTTTAGAATACTCTAAAAAATGATATTACCCCGGATTTATCAAGTAGATTTGTGCAAAAATTAATAATTCGATAGATTTTGGTGAGATTATTGACGTCGTACATAGAAAATTGCGTTTTTAAGCGTTCAAAGGGGATATTTCCAGATAATAATTTATTAGGAGTGAAGAAAATGAAGACTAAAGTAATGCTGATAGCAGCAATTATAACGATAACGAGCGGCAGCACTTTGGCTGCGGATTGGCCGCAATGGCGCGGGCAAAACCGTGACGGCAAGTCCGTGGACACAGGCCTGCTCAAGGAATGGCCGAACGATAGCCCCCCGCTCGCCTGGAAAATCGACAAACTCGGCGGCGGCTATAGCGCTCCGTCCGTTGCCGCCGGACGGATCTTCGGCATGAGCAACCGGGGTGAGGACGAAGTCGTTTGGGCCCTGTCCGAGACCGACGGCAAGGAGCTTTGGGTGACCCGCCTTGGCCCGGCTTTCGCGCAGCGACCGTCGCAGGGAAAAGAGGGGCCCGCATGCACGCCGACAGTCGATGGCGAACGGCTCTATGTCGAGGGCCTGGGCGGTAATGTGGCTTGCCTGCAGGTCAAAGACGGCAAGATCGTGTGGCAAATCAGTATGACAGATGATTTTGGCGGGCGCACACCCATGTGGAGCTACCGCGAATCGCCACTCGTTGATGGTGATAAGGTCATCTGCACCCCAGGCAGCGTAGACGCGACCCTGGTAGCCCTCGACAAGCTGACCGGCAAGACGATCTGGAAGGCCCAGGTGCCCAGCAGTTCCGACGGCGGGTCTGCTGGTCCCGGTGGTGGTCCGGGTGGTTTCGATGGCGCTCCCGGCAATGCCGACCGTGATCGAGGTCGTCCCGGCGCTGGTCCGGGTGGTTTCGGTGGTGCTCCCAGCGGTGCCGACCGTGGTCGAGGCCGTCCCCGCGGTGGTCCAGGTGGTTTCGGTGGTTTTGGCGGATCTGGAGCGGCCTATTCCTCGGCTATCGCGGTCGACTTCCAAGGGCAGCGCCAGTACGTGCAGCTCACCGGCAAAACGCTTACAGGGATTGCAGCGTCTGACGGTAAGTTCCTCTGGAAGTATGACAAGCCCGCCAACCGCATGGGGATTATCTGTTCCACGCCGATCTACCACGACGGCCATGTGTTCGCCTCCTCGGCCTATGGTGCGGGTGCTGGTTTGGTGAAGCTTAGCAAAGATGCCAACGGTGGTGTCAAGGCCGAGGAAGTCTATTCCACCAGCGAGATGCAAAACCACCACGGAGGCATGATCCTTTTGGGTGGCTACCTGTATGGCGCCACTGGCGGCAATGAGGGTGGCGCCCTCGTCTGTCTGGACTTCAAGACGGGCAAGATCATGTGGGACCAGCGTGAGAGCGCAGGTCGTCGGGCGAAGGGCTCGGTGGCACTGGCGGATGGCCGACTCTACTATCGTATGGAAGACGGTACTGTAGTCCTGATTGAACCGGATCCGAAGCAATACATCGAACATGGTCGCTTTGAGCAGCCGGACCGTAGCAGGGCGCCGGCCTGGCCGCACCCGGTCATTGCCAACGGTAAATTATACATCCGTGATCAGGATGTACTGCTCTGCTACGACGTCAAAGCAAAGTAACGAAACCCGTGTAAATGTTCGTGGATAGGTGACAATTACAACGGAACTCGGCATTATACGGATTACTGAGTAAAATGGTAAATCCCGGATAAGGAGGTAGAAATCATGTATTGGAACGAAGAGAAGTATGGAATCTCACTGAAATGCCGGACGATCATCATCACGTTAGCACTGACTTGTGCCGCGCTGGCCGCGGATTGGCCACAGTATCTCGGGCCTGATAGAAACGCAATCTCGCCGGAAAAAGGGCTTCTGCGCACCTGGCCTGAGAATGGGCCGGAAGTTCTATGGAATATTTCTGTTGGAAGAGGATTTGGCGGACCCGTAATCAAAGACGGTAAGGTATATTTGCTCGACAGGGATGATAAGGTAGGTGATAATCTTCGGTGTTTTGACCTTTCCAATGGTAAAGAACTCTGGAATTTTGCCTATGATGCTCCCGGATCTGCTATGTTTCCCGGCTCGCGAAGTGTACCGATTGTGGAAGGTAATAAAGTTTATTCATGCGGTCATAACGGCGATGTTTATTGCATAGACATAAACACACACAAGCCCGTCTGGAATAAGAATGTTTGGACGGATTTTGGCGGAAAACCCGCAAGCAGCTCATCGAGGGGATTTGGACGTGGACCCGGTGGATTTCCGATATGGGCCATTACTCAGTGCCCTTTGATTTACGGCGATTTGCTTATTCTGGCATCGCAGGCGCCTTAGGCGGGTGTGGTTGCTTATGGTAAACTCACAGGCGATATTGTTTGGAAAACGCCCAATCTTGGCAATGAATCATATGCCAGTCCTTCAGTTGTGAAAATAGACGGAAAAGACCATGTTGTAATGGTTATTTCATCTACTAATCCTATTGGAAATCGAGAATTGCCTCAAACTCTGGGTAATGTTGTTGGAATAGAACCCCTTACGGGAAAAATCCTTTGGGAATATGATAAGTGGAATTGTCACATTTCGGTACCGAGTGCTGTTGATGCCGGTGACAACAAAGTGCTTGTTGTTGGTGGATACGAACTCGGCGCAACTATGATAAAGGTCGAAAAAAAGGCAGATGGCAGCTACGGCACAACAGAACTTTTTACAACCGAAGAATTTGGCGATCAAACAAAACCGCCGATATTACATAACGGATATTTCTATGCTCAGTACGGAACCAATAATCGGCGTGACGGCCTGGTGTGTATGAGCATGGATGGTCAGATCATGTGGACAACAAGACGTTCACCTGATTTTAATAAAGGCAGCATGATTCTGGCCGATGGCCTGATTCTGGCTACCGACGGTAGGAAGGCTTTGTATCTTATAGAGCCTGATCCATCTGGATTTAAGCAACTTGCATCAGCAGAGTTACTTGGAGAAGCAGGAACAAACAGTGAAGGTATAGCTTTAAGAGTTGGAGGTGCAACCCAAAACTGGGGACCGATGGCACTTTCCGATGGTAAGCTGCTGATAAGAGACCAGATGCAGGTGAAATGCGTAGTCGTCCGATAGGCATCAGTCAAAAGAGCAATGACGTTGTGAGACACGGGGGTATGCAGGGCTTGCCGGTTTTGATTAGCGGACTTAGGCGAATTCATTTGACCAGTCTTGGGGTGTGCGTGTATGTAAGCGTGGATAAAGACCTCTCTTTGCAATGATATATGCCTGATCTCAGATTATGTATTTCTTCTCAGCTTAATTCATATCTTATATATCGATTAATTTGTATCAGCGAATTATTGCTCAAGGTATGACTCGAAAGTATAATTATTAACGGTTAAGATAAGTGCTGCGAGTATATATATAAAGGAGTGTGAAGCATGAGCCAAAAAATAACACGCAGGAAGTTCCTAAGACGTTCAGCGATTGGAATGCTCGGTGCTGCGTGTGTTCCTGTGTCAATGACTTCATCGTGTGCTGTATCCGGCGATCCCGGCAAGCGCCCCAATATTGTTATGTATATATCTGACGATCATGGGGTGGATTTTCTGGGCTGTTACGGGAACAAAGATATCAAGACTCCTAATATTGATGCCCTTGCGAAAGAGGGAATGCTGTTCTCCGGCATGTTTGCTGCTTCGCCTACATGTGCGCCTTCCCGCTCGGTATTATGGACGGGACTTTATCCTGCCCGTAATGGATGTATGGGAAATCACACAGTCTGCCGGGATGATGTCACCTCACTGCCGGCCTATCTGGGCCGTTTGGGCTACCGGGTAGTACTGGCAAACAAACGTCATGCCAAGCCACAAGAAGTCTTCTGCTTCGAATATATTGATGCCGGTTTACCTCGTAATCCTGCTAATCCCAGAATATATCGCAGAGAAGGCTTAAATATCGGGGCTATTGACGAGTTTCTTTCAGATCATGCCAAAAGCCGGCCAGAAACGCCTTTGTGCCTGATTCTTGGTGACAGCAGCCCGCATGTCACCTGGGAGCCGAACAAAACTTATGACCCGGCAAAATTGCAATTACCTCCGTTTATTGTTGATACTGAGCTAACCCGGAAAGCCATGGCCAATTACTACCAGGACATTACGACGATGGACAAGCGGGTTGGACAGACAAGAGCCATGTTGAAAAAGTATGGTTTTGATGATAATACCCTCTTCATTTACACTACAGACCAGGGTTCTGAATGGCCGCATTCGAAATGGACCGTATATGATACCGGTATTCATGTTCCCTTCATTGCTGTCTGGCCCGGAAAAATAAAGACTCATTCGGTCTGTGATGCGATGATTTCCTTTGTCGATATTACACCAACCTTTATCGATATCGCGGGCGGACAGCAGCCGGAAAGTTTGGATGGAAAAAGTTTTTTGGATGTGTTGCCTGGCAAAGCCAAAACCTTCCGCAAGTATATCTATGCCAGCCATACACGTGACGGTAATATGAATGTCTTTCCTCAGCGAGGTGTTCGTGATTCCCGGTATAAATATATTCTGAACCTTCGCCCGGAAAACAAATGGACCACGCATTTTACAAAAGTCCCCGGCATCCCGGAAAGCCACAAACAGGTCTGGGACACCTGGGTCGAGAAGGCAAAATTCGATACCAAAGTTGCCAAACTGCTCGATGTTATTGAGCATCACCCGGCCGAAGAATTATATGATTTGCAAACGGACCCTTACGAACTTAACAATATTGCCGATAGACCTGAGAACAGGCCTGTCTTAAGGGAAATGCGAGACCGGTTAAATAAATGGATGCTCTCACAAAACGACCCCGCTCTTTAGGGCAACCGGAAGAGTTCTCAAACAACGGACAATATTCAATTCAAAGTAACGAGGTAGTAGATAAACGCCAAATCAATTGGATATATGTTTCCTTTTTTATAAGTGCAACGATTCTAATAGGTTTCTATCTTAGCTCCTTCCAACAGCTTTTCCCCGTTGAACACATCGGGAGGATAATCGCCCTCATCAAGGACCTCAATGTTAATGGACCAGTTGGCTCCACCTTGGCCTGTACCTCTTTCCGGATCAGCATAGGTAGTCAGAAGACAACTGCTCGCATACCAATGACCTTCAGGCAGACGGGTGAAACCGGAAAGTTCGTACTGCCTTTCCTTCTCCCAGTTACCCGAGTGCAATTTCCACCATATCCATTTGACGCAGATATAGTCGTGGGCCGGGTCGATGTACATCTCCCTCCGAATGTCACCGGAATCGCTCCGCAACCCAATACATCCGCTTAACTCTTGCGACAAATCTTGTATGATCTCGAACTGCGCCGCCGCCTGCTTTACGTACGGCCACTGTTTATCATGCGGCCAACTGCTCAACATCAGAGAATTTTCCCTAGCGACTCGCACTTCTGGTTTGCGATGTTCTTTAAAAGACGGTGACGGATGAGAGTTACTTCTGCGGTATCTATTATCGCCATCTACCATCGTCACACCAATAGGTACTTGCGTTTGCGTCCATTGTAGTACTTCTTTCGCGGTACACGGAACGTCAAGATGATAGGGCTCTTTAATAAGACTAAAGTATCGAGACTGCCGAATTTTATCACCATTGCGCCAGATGATATCTATCTCATGGCTGCCCTTATTTTGCCAGACGATTACACGGTAGCGAATGGGGAATCTGTCAACAACCGCCTTAGCTGCCTTAAACGCTTGTTCAACAGAAGGACTTGCGATTTTGTCATAGTTTCGGACGACAGGTAAATCCTTCGGCACGCCTAAATCGTAAATAGAAAGAGGACCCATTTCAGGGAAGGAGAAGACGCCTGTGATATATTCTCGATTTTGCGTTTCTCGTTGCGCCAATGATAAACGTTCCCAAACCTTGACCGGCAATCGCGTCTGGGGATCAGCCCAAATCTGTTTAATTAATAATCGTCTTCCTGCCGCGTCGTTGTAATAGCGGTCAAACCGGACAAGCTGTTTACCATCAACTTGTTCGATATTCCTTTCAAATTCCCAATCATGCACTTTCACATTTTCAGAAATTATTCCCAAGTGTCCAACAATAGCATCCCACGCTGTTTTGGGCTCGTATGCAGGGATAATGTTGTCTTTATAGATTGTCGGTCTATTTTCTGTAATATGTTTACCATGTCCCGGAGCATATCGCTGGCGTAGATTATCTGTCCGGTTGATATAGACAAAGCTGTCTCCCCAAAAGTATATTTGTTTGTGGCAGTGGTCTCCGGTTTTCAAGTTGTACCATGATTCAGTATCATTGTCATACTTCAGGTGTACCCAGGACTGTGCAAGGAATGCTTTCTGTACATCCGCCCAGGCAACGTTTGTAACATCAATTTGAACGCCGAATTGATTTGTAACGATAAAAGCTGCTATGATTATCATCGCCGCAGCGGCTAATTTTGTAATTGGACTTTTCATTATTTTTCTCCATATAGATGCCGGGCTGATGTTTGGCCCGGAGGTGTGTTTGGTTTTTTCATTTTCCACTGCTGCGAAAATTGCCTGTTTGGCCGAATCACAAGTCTGCGCATCAGTTGACAATTCCCTTATACTTCCGGTGCATTTAAGTAATGCTTCAAGCCGCTTCAGTTCATTGCTGCACTGGGGGCACTCGATTAGGTGTGTTTTTACCTCAGATACTTGTTGTTGTGATAACTCTCCGAGAGCAAAATCCACTAACAATTCATTGATATTTTCGTGCTTACCCATAATTCACCTTTTTTTATTTCATCAGGTAGTCGCCAAGCTCCCGGGCCAGCTGCTTCATTGCCCGATGAAGATGAACTCTTACAGTTTCCTGTGAACAACCTAAAAGCTCAGCGATTTGTTCCGCCTTCAATCCTTCCATTCTCGATAAGACAAATACTTCGGCCTGACGTTTTGGCAATCTTGCAAGGCACCCGGTTAGCTTCTGCTGTAACTCGGCGGCCCGCAAAGAACCATCCGGCCGTTCCTGACTGGTATATTCCGGCTGTTCCTCGAAAAGCCGTTCAGCCCTTGACTTTTTGGCAAGATGTATTGCCTTTCTCACCGTGGCCCGATAAAGATATGCCTTCCAGTTTGTCTGGCCATCATACTTATCCCATCGTCGCCATATTCCAAGAAATACTTCCTGATGTACGTCCTGGGCTTTATGGGTATCGCCCAGAATCCGCACCGCAGTGTTCAGCACCTGTGCGCTGTAGTCGTTAATCAGTGCCCTGAAATCCTGTTTCAACACGTTTTACTTTCGAAATATTGGACTATGCACAGCTTAAAGATACGACTTGTCGCATATCTGTAATTATAGAGGCCCGAAACGAAATTTCGTTTACAAAAAAACCTTATGCCGATAATATTTTTTACATAACTTCTCATACACCATTCATACGTGACCCTTCTCAGTCCCCGTGAAATACGGATCGTGGTGGGAAATCAGAAAAATAAAAATTTAGCAAATTTATTTTGTCTTGATTTGTAAACTCCTAAAGCGATTTTATTGGACAGTGAAATACGTGCTCAACATAGGTTGGCCACTTAGACTATATATGGTAGTCGAAGTAAATGCGGTTCGGCTATATGGTGGTTTACGTTATGGGTCGTTACTCCGGCGCTTGTATCGTTGGCTAAAGAAAAATTATGTTTGCTGTCGATATTGCGTAGATTGATAATACTTTTTTACCACTTTTGAAGGAACAGTGCTTATGAGTAAAAGGGAGTTGATAGATTACATTTGTGAAATCAACAGAAGTGCCAAGCCGGAATTTCTCGCCAATTTTTCAGAGGAGGATCTCAACGCTTATCTTGAGCATCTGATGGAGCTGGATTTGGAAGAATTGGTTGTTTGCAGCTAAGGGTGGTAGTGCCGGATGGCACTAAAGTTGAAATACCCTCGCTTATACAAATTCAATTTTTTCAGCCTCACCCTATACGCATTGTCCACAAAGCGGGTTTGGTCGCAAGAAGGCGTAATTTGCCCTATGCCCCTACAATTCATATCCCCGGCGCATTTTAGATGAGCCGATTGAACTATTACTTTTCGCTGGGTTGCAAAGCGGTAGTGGACGTGCCGGGATCATCTTTATCAGAAACCCGAATCTGTGCCCGACTGTGCCAGGGGGCTGGATTTCCTTCTGTTCTTATTTACTTTTGGATGTATAGGTAAAAAGCACTGGTGGCGGTGCCTTGTCTGCTTTAACGATAGCTTTCGACGGTATCTCGACAATACTGTTTTGCTTAAACTCGAGCAGCATCGGCACATAATCCCTTGGGATGCAAAAAACAAAGTCAATCCATTGTTCCTTGGCGTCCCCTTTGAAGTAGTCTTTGCTGTCTATGTTTATCTCAGTGCTTACCTGTATCTGGTCTGCCGCCTTCAAATGTCCGATGGGGTAAATGTTTATTCCCGGTCCGGTTAATGGCTCATCGCCGTATCCTTGCCGTTTACAGATGAGCCTTAATTGAGAAAGCAGAAATGAGCCGCCGTTTATCTTTGGTTTGGAACTTAGTGCGATTCTATTTATTCCTACTCGAACTATTGTAGGTTGATAATCGTTGCTGACAGGCCCGGGCATAGATATTGACTTGCCGGTTGAGTCGTCCTTAAGTTTACTTTGACGGTTCAGCTCTGAAACAAGTTTGCTTATCTGTTCATTCAGGCTTTCGGGGGCCGGCCAGACAGCCGGCTCAGTCGGTTTTGGCAGGCTTATCGCCGGAGTTTTACTGGTGGCAACTGGGGTGCCTGAAATCTGCCTGTTCAGATGAACCTGGTCGAGGAAGTCCGGATGGATATTGGCGAAACTTCTTTCGCCGCTCATGCTTCCTTTACTTATGATGCCGAACAGGCCCGCCGCAAAGCCATCTGCATTTAGTAGAACCTTTTTACGTTTCCCGTCAAAACGCTGATAAGGGTACTTGTTTGGTAATGGCGCCATCCCAAGTGTCGTAAACAAAAAGCCCGACAACAAAAGGCCTAAGAGAATTCCGCAGACAACACGCCCGATTCGCTCAGGTAGAAATCCTAAATCAACTGGTTGATATTGCGTAAGAAATATCAGACCTGTTTGCAAAGCTCCGAAGACTATAATAAAGAGCAAAGCAAAACAGAGCGGTTGCGCCCATGGCACAATAGATAGGAAGTTACCGGCGTCACCCCGGCTGATGAAGACGTTTGCCAGAACCTCGAAGAAGCCAAACGCAGCTATGCCTGCGCAAATAGCGATTATTATCGTTGCAAATGCCCTGGTAAATGTGCCTTTGAAATACTGGTAAGCCGCACATCCCAATATTATTATCACCACTGCTAAGCTGGCCATTAAAATATCTCCTTTTTTTTAGCGATCCGTTATTTGACTATAATTCACGATCTACTAACAATTATTTTGTTTTTTTTGCCTTGCCTGTCGAAAGTACTCGGATCATTTCATTTATTGCTACGGTTCCACTGATAACTCTTCTTAGTGCCTGTTCCTGCAAATAGAGCATTTTGGCACGTCTGAATTGAGTGCCGATTTCCGGCAATGACCTCGTCTGTATCAGAGCCTTTCTTAATTCGTTGTTCAGTGTGATCATTTCGAAAATGCCAATTCTGCCGAAATGACCGGTTCCCTGACATTTTCCACATGTGGTAGCTTTACCCCGTTTGTCGTACAAGACCTTGCCTGTCCGGTAAAGAACTTTTGTTTTTTCTGCGCTGATATTAAACTTTTTCAAAAGTTCCTTGTCCGGTGTATATGCCTGCTTACATTCACTGCAAAGTATTCTAACCAACCTTTGATTACTTATGCCGAGAAGAGTTCCCGCAGCCAGATTCCTGTCGCCGACGAATTTCATCCATTTGGCGTATCCCTGGATCACACTGTCAGCTTTGATGGTAACATAAACAAGTTTTCCGTCAGCCGCGGCGGTACAGGCAACCTGAGCAGTCTCGGCATCCTCGCATTCGCCAATACCAATAACATCCGGCCCCGTTCGTATTACCGTTTGCAGCTTCTTGGCGAATGTTGTTGTGCCTGTGTCACTGAGACTGAAAGTGTTTTGAGATAGATTCGGAAGATGATGGGATGCCTGTCTTTCAAGAGTGCTTATATGGTTGATGAATGCGTCATGATTCCGCAGAAATGCATAAAGTGTCGTTGTTATGCCGCTTCTTGCCGGGCCGCTTATTATATATACACCCTGCTTAATCTTGTTGAATCTGGCTAACTGTTCGTACTGCTCGGGCATTAAGCCGATTTCGTTTAATCTTGGTAATTCTTCATGTGATATTTCTTTGAGTCTGACCTGTTCCCCTGCGGTTGAGCCGGCCGTGGTCACTTCCCACTCGGTATAAGTTTCACCCTTAGCGATCTTAAATGCACCTTTTTGAGGTTTTCGCTTTTCTTTAGTGTCCAGGTCTGCAAGGTTTTTGACGAAGCTAATGAAATACTTCATTTGCTCTTTGCCCATACTTGGCTGTTGAAGTACCGAGCCGTCAACATAATATGCTATGTTATAGTCTTGAGGTGTCGGGGAAAACGCTATACTGCTCGCCCTTCGCCAAAGGGCATCGCTCAGAATTTCATAAGCTGTTTTAAATCCGAAAAAGTCCGGTGTTCGAGGTTCAGGAATTGGAATTTCATTTTTGTTCGCTGTTATAAAGGTATAAGTCTTTAGTTTTGCAATTTTCTTTTCTTTGCTTTCGAGCAGGTTTTTGAGGTGGTCAACAGTAAGCACTTTGTCGAAATCCAATGCCAAAGAATTTCGGTGCTTAACATAAGCCAGAGATGACCCGCCGACAGCTATCAAATAGAGCAGCATCCCGATGATAAACACAGGAGTAAGAAGCCAGATTATTACCCCAACAGCTCCGGCGCCCAGAATAGTAGCTGCCCAGAAAACCTCTTTTGTCTCGATTGCTTTGGCGTCATGGAAAACCCAGGTCAGCAGCGGTATCCATGCAAAAAACATAATCAGGAAAATGACAAACTTGAATATTGAAATATAGCCACTGTATCCGATAGCTGCTAATAATAAATCCGGCATAAGATGCTCCGTTAAATCTTACAAAATGCCACTGGCTGTGGTCTTGATACCTTTTAGTGCCATTTTTAGTTCTTCTATATTTGGTGCGTGTTTATATGCGTCCTTCGGGTCAACATAACCTTCTTTTACCAGCTCGCAAAGATTATATGTCAGGTCCTGCATGCCTTCTTCTGTAGAGCTTCGTATAACACTGGGCAAATCGCCTTCACGGCCTTCGGAAATCAGTTTTCTAACCGACGCGTTTGCAATTAGAATCTCAAGTGCAGGCATCCTGTCAACCCCTTCTTTCAGGCATGGCACCAAAACCTGACTGACGACTGCTTTAATTGCGATACTTAAGGTCTGTCTTACAAGGTTTCGTTCGTCTTGTGGAAACAGGTCCAGGAGACGGTGAACACACTGGGCAGCATTCGCTGAATGCATTGTTCCAAAAACAAGATGGCCCGTTTCCACTGCTCTCATCCCTGCGCTTACGGTTTTAGCGTCCCGCATCTCTCCGATGAAAACCACATCGGGATCCTGACGCATCAGGTATGTCAAGGCCTCTTCAAAGTTTTTAACGTCAAGCCCGATTTCCCTTTGTGAGACTATTGCTTTGTCGTCCTTAAACAGATACTCGATAGGATCTTCGATTGTAATTATATGACATAAGCGGGTATGATTTATGTGGTCTATCATCGATGCGATGGTTGTGGTTTTGCCACAGCCCGTTGTGCCTACTACGAGAACCAGCCCCTGCCTGGTCTCACATATCTGTTCAAGTGCCTTCGGCAAGTGCAGTTCTTCAAATGGCGGGATAACGGTGTTGACCCGTCGGGCGGCAAGGCTGATCATTCCTCGCTGACGAAATATATTTGTCCGGAAACGATGTTCACCATCGATTTCATGAGCAAAGTCCAGTGTTCCATGCTCAAGAAAAGACTCTTTCTGGACAGGGCTTAGTATCCCGTAAACTAATTCCTCAATCCTTTGTGCCGTCATTACTTCGCCGGTAGTCTTTTTCAACTCTCCGAAAAGGCGTAATTTCGGCGGCTGCCCCGCCTTAAGGTGCAGATCACTCGCCCTTGTTTTGATGGCGGCCCTGAAAAACTTGTTCAATTCTGGCCCATGCTCAGAACTTATTTGGCTTTCAATAGGTAGTTTCATGGGTATAATTACCCTTAACTCCAAAGCTTATCAATTAATTGTTACTGCCACTACCGACTCAATTGACGGCATAAGTCTGACAGAAAACCTCTTACCATAAGATTTGTAAAGACAAACCTTTATACGACTATATTATAAAATTTTAAGCTCTTTGTCAAGCTTGATGCCTGAACAATATTGATTTTCATTGTAAATCACAGGCCGGGTTGACCCTCTCCTGGTAAATGCCTGCTTTACGGGCTTTTCCAGCCTCAATCGGCCAATGGCGTACCGGAGAAAAACTGAAATTCTTTTCAAATAAATATTTGACAAGCCGGTTATATCGTGTTAGAGAATTGGGGACATTACAAGGAAGTAATCTAAATACAGGGGTGGATTTATGGAAGTGGAGAACAAAGAACTTTCAGGCCGGGAAAAGGATGAAGCATCGATAAAACTCCTCAGAAAGCTTCGGGAGCAGTTGTACTCTTCCGACGCCTCGAACAGACGGAGGGCCGCTTATAAATTGTCCTGGATGCAGGAGGATGGATTAGACATCTTAAAAGCTGTCTTGTTTGGGGATTGTCCTGTACCATCGAAAAACGCTTCTGCTTATGGTCTTCGAAAAATGCGGGGCAGAATGAAAAAAATGGCTCTGGAGGTTTTGGAACAGGGCCTCAAACATCGCGATAACGCTATTAGGGGAATATGCAGAAATGCGCTGCAGATGTTAGGACAGAAGGTGCCAAAAATGGCTGCTCCCCCAAAAAAACCGGTATCGCACTTGGCAATTAGGGAAATTCCCAACAAAAGAGGCTCTGGCAGAAGGGTAATTACCCGGCGAACACGCAGATAACAGCTTGGAGTAAAGTCAGAAACTCGTCTTGAAACAAACAGGGCCTATAGTAACAACGCGCCCGCTGTACTCACGTTGCCAACAGCAGTGTCAAAGTCATGTAGATTGCTACACTTATCGAATCGTTTGCGGTTGTAACTAATGGCCCGGAGCTTATAGCCGGGTCTATATGGATTCGACGGAATAAAAACGGCAGAAACAAACCAAGCGTTGTCGCTACCATTATTGCCGAGAACATAGCTGTCCCGAACGCAAACACAAGCCGTACAGATTTTATTGTACTTTCCAGATCTTTCAGGTTAAGCAGGATTGCGCATGCAACACCCCCTATAATTCCACAGCTCAAAGCCACAAGAACAGCGATGCGAACTTCACGTGCGAATACTTGTCTCAAGCTCAATGCCGCAAGGTGGCCGGTTGCCAGTCCCGAAACTACAATCGCTGAGGTTTGCAGGCCAGCATTACCGCTAATAGCTGCAATCATCGGAACAAATAAGATCGCCGCAGTATAAACAATAGAAGAACCTTCCCCAAATTTATTGTAGAAAAACATCAGGACAAGAGCTGTTACTCCCGTGCCGATTAAACAAGGTAAAAGCCACGTCATCCGAATCCTGGCTGCGTTAACAACCGACGCCGTATCCAGCTCATCCGCGTCCGTACCTGCCATTGTGTACAAGTCCTCTGCAGCCTCTTCCTCCGCAACCTCGATGATACGGTCGGCGGTGATTCGTCCGACTAACTTATTATCGTTTTCCAGGACTGGCGCTGCAATCAAATCATTCTTGCTGAATATATTCCGAACTTCTTCCTGGTCCATATCGACGGTAACGTAAATCGTATCAGGATCAACTAAATCACCTATCCTTGTCCCTTCCGAGCGTGTCAGCAGAAATCTCAGCCGAACGTCACCTACAAATCTGCCATTCTTATCCACAACATATACGGAAAAGAAATTTTCATCAATCTCCGCAGAACGAATCTTATTGACGGCCTCAGCGACTGTTGCATCCTCAGATACACTTATGACGGCTGTGTCCATAATCCCACCTGCCGAATCCTCCGAGTAGCTCATCAGCTCTTTAATTTCGGCCGATTCCGCAGGAGGTATGCTTTCGAGCAGTGCAGCCCTTTCTTCTTCGGGAAGTTCCGAAAGAATGTCCGCCGCATCGTCAGGATCAAGTTCACTGACAATACTTTTCAGTTCCTCCTTTTTGAGCAGCTCGAAAAGCTCGTATCTGGTCGCCTCATCAACTTTTTCCAGAACCTCCGCCGAAGTCGGTTTGTCCATAGCATCGAAGATGGTACGTCTTTGCTCGTTATCCACAAGTTCCACGACTTCTGCTATGTCGCTGTTTCTCTGCTTGCTGAGCAGTTCCCTCAGCGCCGATTTGTCTTCGGATTCGAGAAAAGGCTCGATTTGATGCACTAATTGTTTTTGTTCATCTTCCATTAAACCTCTTTTGTTGTTTCTGTTTCGTTCGAAATACGGCTCACGAATTCACCCGCCTGTGGCATAAAATAACGCAATTTCTTTTACTAAGCAACAATTTAACTTAATCTAATAGGTTTTATTAAGCTTTGCGTTATCAGGAACGTCAGGACGAAAAGGTGGGACCTTTGATACTGGATATTTTTGGAATGATTAATCAGGTTTTTGGTACTTCGTCGAAGGCGTATGCTATTCGCTGGTATCGAGGATTGTCATAAACGCTTCCTGCGGTATCTGGACGTTACCAACGCTTTTCATCCTCCTTTTTCCTTCTTTTTGTTTTTTAAGCAGCTTCATCTTACGCGTTACATCACCGCCGTACAACTTTTGAGTAACATCTTTGCGAAAGCCTTTGATGGTTTCTCTTGCGATGATTTTGCCGCCGATAGCAACCTGCAAAGGTATTTCAAACTGATGCCGGGGTATAGCTCTTCGCAGCTTTATTATCAGCTTTCGGCCGCGGGCCTCTGCTTTACTGCGATGGACAATCAAACTCAGGGCATCTACTGCAACCTTGTTTACAAGAATATCAATCTTAACGAGGTCACTGGTCTGGAAACCTGTAAACTCGTAATCCATCGTTGCATAGCCTCGGCTGATACCTTTGAGGAGATCATAAAAATCATATACGATTTCGGCAAGAGGAGCTTTATACTCAAGCATGACCCTGGTCGTACTCAGATAATCTGTCTTTAAGAGCTTGCACCGCCTCGACTCCGCAAGTTTCATAATCGCCCCGATTGTATCCGTCGCGGTAATAATCTCAAGGCGGACAAAAGGTTCGCGAAGCTCTTCGATATGACTCGGATCAGGCAGTTGACCGGGCGATTCTATCCTCTTAACGACATCGTCCTTTGTCAGTATCTCGTAACTGACCGTCGGAGCGGTCTGAATAACCTCTATATCATTCTCACGTTCCAGCCGTTCCTGTACAATCTCCATATGCAGCAGGCCAAGGAAACCGCACCGGAAACCAAAGCCAAGTGCTGGTGAATTCTGCGGGCTGAATGAGAAGCTGGCGTCATTAAGAGTAAGCTTGCCAAAAGCGTCCCTCAGCCTTGAATAATCCGTATTATTACCCGGATAAAAATCTGAAAATACCATCTGCATCGGCGCTATATAACCGGGTAAAGGTTTTGATGCCGGTTCGTTATAATCTGTAATTGTGTCTCCTATTGTCACATCAGCCAGCTCGCGAATATTTGCGATAAGATAACCGACCTCTCCTGTGCCGAGTCTGCCAACCGCAATCATCTCAGGTTTGAATTTGCCCAGCTCGGTAATAGTATAAATTCTGTCGCTGCGCATAAAGCTGACCTTTTGCTTTATATTCAGGCAGCCGGCGAAAACTCTGACATAACATATCACGCCCCTGTACTGGTCACAGTGGCTGTCAAAGATTAATGCCGCGGTCGGCTTATCGCTTTTGTCCTCCGGCGCAGGAAGAAATGTCACAATAGCTTCGAGAAGTTCCTCAACTCCCAGTCCGCTCTTTGCGCTAATTTTAAAACACTCATTGGCACTGATGCCGAAAACATGTTCGATCTCTTCGGCAACACGGTCGGGGTCTGCTGCGGGTAAGTCAATCTTGTTGATTACGCTTAAAAGTTCAACATTGCTTTCAACCGCCAGATAAGCGTTAGCCACGGTTTGTGCCTCAACGCCCTGGCTGGCATCGACTACGAGTAAAGCGCCCTCGCAAGCGGCCAGGGCCCGTGAAACCTCATAATGAAAATCAACATGACCCGGGGTGTCGATCAGGTTCAGCATATATGTTTTGCCCTGATGTCGGTAATTCATCGTTACCGCCGAGGCCTTGATGGTTATTCCCCGTTCGCGCTCGAGATCCATATTGTCAAGAAGCTGATCGAGCTTTTGACGTTCGTTAATGGTGCCGGTCAGCTCAAGCATACGATCAGCCAGAGTGCTCTTGCCGTGATCAATATGCGCTATAATCGAAAAATTTCGTATATGTTCCGTACTCATTTCGTATGTCTTCAAATGTTATCGGGACCTGAATTTATATAAAACAATACCTTGCCCTGGCTGATATAATATTAAGAGATTGCACGCCCTTGCCGCCGCCTGTCTGCTTCTTTTAACAGCCTTTTGCGGATTCGAATTGAATTAGGACAAATCTCGACAAGCTCATCTTCCTGAAGATACTCCATCGATGCCTCAAGACTCATCTTTCTTGCCGGTCTTACCCTGGCGGCATCGTCTTTACCCGATGCCCGAACGTTGGTAAGCTGCTTGCTTTTTACGACGTTAACGGGTATGTCTTTTTCCTTGCAGTGTTCCCCGACTACCTGCCCTTCATATACTTTTTCTCCGGGTTCGACAAAAAATATTCCTCGGTCGTATAAGGCGTCAAGCGCATAAGCAGTAACTTGTCCTGCTGTGGTTGCAATCATAACACCGGCCTTTCGCTGAGGTATTGCTCCCCTCATCAGCTCGTATCTTTCAAACGTATGATGCATAACCGCTCTGCCCTGTGTCGCATTCATCATCCTGGCGTTAAGACCGAATAGTCCTCGCGATGGTATCAAAAATTCCATGTGAATAAAATCGCCTGCGCCGCTTTTGGGATCTATTTTAATTATTTCACTTCGTCTGTCGCCCAGAAGGCTCATCACGGAATTCTGGCAATCCAATGGGCAGTCCACAGCAAGTAATTCTATCGGCTCATGACGCTTATTATCGATTATTCTCAGAATTACATTCGGCTTACCCACACAAACCTCATACCCTTCACGCCGCATATTTTCCAGCAAAATCCCAAGATGCATCAGCCCTCTGCCCGAAACATTGAATTCTTCCGGACTCTGCCCGGCTTCCACCCTTAATGCGACGTTCTGCTGAAGCTCCTTTTCAAGTCTTTCACCAATCTGCCTGCTCGTTACATACTTGCCGTCTCTGCCCGCAAATGGCCCGTCGTTAACCCTGAATGTCATTGACATTGTCGGCTCATCAACAGGGATAACCGCAAGCCTCGAAGGTTTATCCGCACAGGCAATCGTGTCACCAATTTCAACAGGATTAAGTCCTGATATCGCACATATATCACCGGCCTGAACTTGTGAAACCTGCTTTCGGCCAAGCCCGTGAAACTGATGAATCTGCATGACTTTTTGCTGCGTATGCAGACCTTCTGAGTCGATGACAGTAACTTTCTGGCCTTCACTTAGCTGGCCTGCAAAAATCCTGCCTATTGCTATACGTCCGACATAATCCGAATATTCCTGATTGGTCACCAGTATTTGCAGAGGAGCGTCATGGATAATCTCCGGCGGGGGAACATTATTTATTATGGTGTCGAATATCACCTGCAAATTGTCGGTTTTCTTATCAATGTCCGTCGTCGCCCACCCGTCTCTTGCCGATGCATATATCAATGGGAAATCAAGAGCTTTATCATTGGCACCAAGCTGAACAAGCAAATCGAATACTTCATTCACAACATCATCAGGCCTGCTGTTTGCCCGGTCAACCTTGTTGATAACAATTATGGGCCGAAGCTTATGCTCAAGCGCCTTGCTCAGCACAAATCTTGTCTGGGGCATCGGCCCTTCGAAGGCGTCAACCAGAAGCAGCACGCCGTCTGCCATTTTCAAAACACGTTCAACCTCTCCGCCGAAATCAGCATGTCCCGGTGTATCGATTATATTAATTTTATATTCGGTATCTTCACAGTCCGTATAATTAATCGAGCAGTTTTTGCTTAAAATTGTTATGCCACGCTCCTTCTCCAGCGGGTTCGAGTCCATAATCAATCCATGCTCGCCGCCGGCCAGTTTATCAAGGTCCTCCTGCCGAAACATACCCGACTGGTACAGAAGCTGATCAACAAGCGTCGTCTTGCCATGGTCAACATGGGCGATTATAGCCACATTACGAATATAGTCTGAATACATAAAAAACTCTCAAAAGGGAATAGTAGGGATTACTGAACTATCCAGTACTTGGTTTAATCATTGCTGCCAAAAAAAGCTATTCTACAATATTCTTTCTCGATGTCAATACAAAACCGTTGCCTATTTAATAAATGAAAAAGGGGCCTATACCGAGTAGGTATAGGCCCCGAATTGACGTGAATCTGTGAAATCAATCACACGATCTATTTCACGCTGAATCCCGGTTTAAGGTGCAGGCCGATACAATCTGATATCATCGAAATACATCGTACCTGTACCGCCGGCCAGCGGATTGCTCTTGTTGCCAAGACCAAGACTAATAGTATTGACATTGGAAAGATTCACTCCCTGGTCTGCAAAGCGTGTCAGGTCGATAGTCCATTCCGTCCAGGTGTCTATCTGTGTTGCTGTAAGATTACTATGAGTTACTACCGCATTGCCGTTGAGTGCAACATACAAAGGCACAGCGGCATTAGCCGCTTCACCTCTGAACCAAATCGTCAGTGCTCCGACACTTTCCTCTGTCCAGTTTTTCTGGCTGGTCAATGTCAAGGTTGCTTCAGAGAGCCCCACGCCGTTATCATAGAATAACGGCATAGCCTGCATGCCGCTGTGAACGATACTTTGCTCGGCAAAAGGAGGACTTAAATGACCAACGGTAGAACCGTTTGATGCCGGGTTGTCGTATCCGTCCAACCACGTGTAAAATATCCTGTTGCTCTCCGGGTCGTCGGTATTAAGGTCATTGTAGCTCTCAAAGTCATCCACAATAAGATAATCAGCTACTGAAAAATTCCAGGTCGCACCTGTAGTGATAGAGCCGTCGTTATTGTTCTCATCAACTCGCCAGTAGTACGGTCCGCCGCCCCATTCAACACTGCCTGCAGGCAGTGTAAGGCTCGTACCGCCTTGTCTGCCCAGGTATATGCCGGTCGTGTCCGATGCATCGGCGTTACTTACGACGTTTTTATCAGTGCCTAAGTAAACATCATGCTCAGCAGCCTCATCTCCGGCAGACCAGCTAATGGGTTTACTCGCCTCTTTGATATCCACTGTCGATTTATTTTTCGGCTTCGGATTCCAGGCTGCTAATGGATCACCTCTCATAAGCTCCTGAACCTGATCTGCCGTCAGAGCCGAATTGTAGAAGCGAACTTCGTCCACCATGCCGATATAAAAGTCGCTCGGTGCAGAGTCCCATTCCTGGCCTATTGACCATCGTGTTTCTGAGGTGATATCGATTGAGGTTGTAACCGAGCCTACCTGTACTCCATCGGTATATACACTTATTTTTGATCCTTTCAGCACGAGCGTTATCATATGCCATTGGTCGTCATTGACCGCAGGGGGAAAGTCATTACCTGGACCATCATCCACCCAAATATTTCCATTGTCGATGCCAAACTGGAGAACGTGACTGCTGCCAGTATTAGATGCAATCACATTACCCTCTCCAGCCTGCCTGGTTCGGATCCACGCACTAAGTGTAATATTTTTCTTTGTTATGTCATCGACGACGCCGTCAATAACGACATAATCATCACCGGTAAGATCCAGCGCACCGCCTAAAATCCCTTCAACTCGCACTGGGGTACCGCCAAGCTCGCCGTCATTACCGTAACCGGAAAAATCAAGGGCTATATCTCCACTGGCTTCGTCAAACTTCCAGTAGCCGATAAGGTTCGGATCGGTAATGGAGATAATCGGTAAGGTGCTGAAACTCCAGACATCACCTTTGTATGTATTGATTGCATCGAACTCATCTACCCGCCAGTAATATATTTTGTCCATTTCGAGTGTGCCGGGGGTATAGGTTGCAGCAGCCTGTGGAAGACCACCGGTGGCGTTGTCCACGTCGTCGAAATTATCACCGAAATAAACAGTGTGTAATTTCGAACCGAAGCCAACTGTCCAGCGAAGCTGCACATCCGGATCAACATATTTACCACGATTAGCAGGGATGGGAAGGTAAGCCTTTTTGGAGGGAACCATAAAGCTCCAGACATCGCCTGCGATCTTAGTACCATCGGCCTCAACCTCATCAATCCGCCAGTAATATGTCTCTCCGGAAACAAGGCCTTCCGGATAAGGCATACCGGGAAAACCGGCAATTACCATTGCCGAGGCCTGGTTGCCAAGGAATGTGCTCTCCGCACCGGCCTCCACATCTCCTAAATTATCGCCCAAATACACATCGTGAGAGACTGCGGATTTTCCCGGGTCCCACATAAGGGTAACCCAGATGTCATCAATTATGGCACCATCAGCCGGGTCCGGTTCCGAAGCATATGAAACGGAAGTTTCGAAAATCAGCCGTGCATAACCGTTAGCCAAAGCACTTCGAATATCGGTGGATGGATTGGTTTCATCGTCCCTGATATATATAATCAAGGCATCGCCCTTGGTCCAGCCGTCCTGATTAAGTATTTCGCTGATAACCGAGGCGATATTCGGTGTTCTCGATGCCTCTGTCGCCTGGCTGGCGCTCCAGTCCGGTATATTAGACCACTTGACCTCCGCAGTTGTTTTGGGATCCCTATCTTCGTAGAATTGTTCGCCACTTCCAAATTCAACTGGATTGAGTTGCAGCAGGCCGTTAATGATAAGATTCACTGTCTCTCCGGAAAGTTTTTCGCTGTCAGCCGTGAACTGGACATAGGCACTCGAAATCTGTTCACCTTTTTCGAAGGGGATATCAAGGAAACGCAAACCTATTATTTGTTTGTTGCCCGTTGCGCCATCACCTTCATACGGCATCTCAAGGTCGCTGCTGCCCCGACTATCCGCACCGCCATCGACTAAGGCTTCACCATCATTATTGCTTCCAACAACCGTGCGTTCTATCACGATTGAGCCGAAGACTGCATTTGAACTGACCAGACTCAATACCAATACAACAGAGACCAAAAAAAACAATTTCTTACACATCATACTACTCCTTCAAAGTTAATAGGGATTTGTGCTTTGATCACACGCCAAAACATCTGATGTTATCAATAAAAAACTTTTAAATAAAACGACCGATAATAATTTAGGCACATGCTAAACATATCTGCCCGGGATAATTCTTACGGCTTGTCACTACCTCCTTCCTTAAAGCAGTTCAATGAGAAACCGAAATCTGTATTCTATCATTTCTATTTATACTAAATATATCATATTCACTATCTTCTCGTCAAGGCAAAATTAGGTTTTTTGGAGATATTCGCGTTCTCGTTTATGAGAAATATCTTTATGCCACCTCCGACAGGCTTTGTCCGCTTTTGTGGGTTTATAATCTATAGTGCAATAAATTATTGTTCTTAATGCGAATAAAAAAACGGAGCCTATACCTAACTGGCATAGGCCCCGATTTAATACATATCTTCAATATCATACTCACAATTTTAATTGTGGGTCAAGCCACACGGCTTATTAGTGCCGGTTCTTATGGTAGAGGATATAGACGAATATCGTCAAAGAACATCATACCCGAGCCGCCTGCAACCGGATTGGCCCTGTTGCCAAGGCCAAGTGTAATCGAATTGACATTGGCAAGGTTCACGCCCTGGTCTGCAAATCGCGTCAGGTCGATATTCCATTGAGTCCAGGAACCTTTCTGCGCTGCATCAGGATTATCATTATCGACACCAGCGCTGCCGTTTAGAACAACATACATTGTTTCGGCGGCATTAGAAGAACCACCTCTATACCAGATTGTCAATGTGTTGACACCATTCACTGTCCAGTTTCGGTTGGAAGTCAATGTCAAAGTCGCCTCAGATTTGCCAACTGCGTTATTGTATTCGAGGGGCATCGACTGATTACCGCTGTGAACAGTAGTCTGTTCGGCAAATGGAGCATTGGCGTAACCGACGATAGAGCCGTTTGTGGCCGGATTATCGAATCCATCAATCCATGCAAGATATATCCTGTTGCTTCCGGGGTCACCTTCATCAAGGTCATTGTAGCTTTCCATATCGTCAATGATAAGGAAGTTGG
>JACKQG010000435.1_pt1 | contig 60890 bp, 57 predicted proteins | sample 8237621 | NCBI WGS metagenome assembly JACKQG01 (sample SAMN15677084, study PRJNA649215) | marine metagenome | biome: marine; feature: Black Sea; material: saline water; isolation source: suspended particulate matter (SPM) from the Black Sea western gyre | collected 2013-06-09/2013-06-10 | depth... | reverse complement strand
TAGATGAATTGGGAACTGGTACAGACCCCGACGCGGGAGCAGCTCTATCACGGGCAATATTGGAATCATTGATAAAACAAAATTGTACAGTAATTGCAACCACCCATTTAGGATCTTTAAAAGTGTGGGCATCTGATGAAAAGGGAATTGTTAATGGGGGAATGATTTTTGATTCAGAGGCACTCGCACCAACTTATGAACTTCAGTTGGGCACCCCCGGTGCAAGTTATGCCTTAGAAATATCGAAACGAATGGGTCTAAGTGATGATATTATTAATAGGTCTAAAGAATTGGTGGGCGATGGATCGGTGAATCTTGAACATCTATTGGGACAGCTAGAAAAAGAATGGTTAGTGGCAGAGTCCCTAAGAATTGATTTACAAAAACGTGAAAAAAAACTTGAGCAAATTGAAAACAAAATATCCAACAAAGAAAATGAAATTAATATAGCTCATAAAAAAGCAGTTTCAACTGCTAAAACAAAAGCCGAAGAAATAATAATTTCTGCGAGAAGGGAAACTGAAAACCTTATTGCTGAAATACGAACCAATCAGGCGGGCAAAAAAACCATTAAAAAGGTAAAAGAACAATTTCAGGAAGCACTTGAAGAATTACAACATGAAGAAAATATTATAGAAGTTGAGAATAATCCACTCTTGGAAAGCGATGCACAAAAAGGGTGTTCCATTTACATTCCACATTTAAACATAGCCGGTAAAATTATATCCCCACCGGATAAGAAAAAAAGTGTCAGAGTAGAGGTTAACGGAATCACACTCACTCTTAAATTATCTGAACTACAATCACTGGAATCATCTAAGAAATTAGAGGTGAAACCTAAAACAAACTTTTCAATTAATAAAACCTCTACAATAGCAAAAATGCAAATTGACCTGAGAGGAAAACGGGTGGAGGAGGCACTCCGGGAAACTGAAAAACATCTTGATTCTGCACTTGTATCTGGAATGGGGTTTGTTCATATTCTACACGGCAAAGGGACTGGCGCACTTATGGAAGCAATACATGAATTTCTAAATGAGCAATCATTTGTATCAAAATTCCACTTTGCAGATGAAGATCAAGGCGGATCGGGTATTACAGTAGTTGAGTTTTAGCAAAGCATCCTTTCAAAGGATTAAAGCTTTTGAAAGATTAAAACCGTTACACAATTTCAATTAAAAGCCGAGAAAAATCATCACTGACCTGACTCAAATTTTCAAGTACATCTTTGTGAGATAATACTGATCCTTCCATTCCTGCGCCATAATTGGTCAAACAGGATATTCCGACAACCTTTAGTCCCAATTCGATGGATTTCATTAGTTCATGTAAAGTGTTTTTTTGTAACCAAAAACCCATTCACCCTTATATCCAGATACTGTAGAGCGGGGAAAATCTGGAATTCCGGAATAAGGTATGAATATTGGATTATCCAAACTATCAACAAAATTCCCCAGCCCAGATCCCAGGATCACACCTGATTGAAGAGTTTCGGGGATTTTCTCCATAATATGAGAAGTAAAGGATTGCACATTCATACTTTCTGTCCCGCTAATTGTCCACATCCTGCTGTAATATCCTGCCCCTTACTCCATCTCACCAATACTCGATACCCATCTCTATAATTATGCAATATTTCAGAGAATTTTGTAATGGTAGATTCATCCGGTCTTTGATATTTTCCTTCAATCTCATTATAGGGAATTAAATTAATTTTGCAGGGAATTCCCTGTAATAATTTTGCCAACTCTAAAGCATCTTCCATTGAATCATTAATCCCTTTCAGCAATACATATTCAAACATAATCAGCCGTTTTTTTTGATTTGAATATTCCTTACCAGAATTGACAAGGTCTTTAATGGACCATTTTTTATTAATGGGCATAATTTCAGTACGAACTTTATCATTTGACGCATTCAATGAAACAGCCAATTTATAGCGCCTTTTTTCCATAATAAATTGATTTATCTGTGGAAGTAAACCAACCGTAGAGATTGTTATACGAGTTGAAGCTAAATTGAAGCCTTTAGGTGAATGAAAAATATCTGACGCTTTTAACACATTATCATAATTATGAAACGGCTCTCCCATACCCATAAAAACCACGTTGGTAATAGGTTGAACATTAGATTCTCTTACATAGATAAGCTGATCCACAATTTCCCCCGTGCTGAGGTTTCGTTTCAGTCCCATTTTTCCTGTTGCACAAAAATGACAATCCAATGCACAGCCAACCTGGGAAGAAAGACATACCGTGTGGCGATTTTTATCTACCATTGACACCGTTTCAATGAAATGGCCATCATGAGTGCGAAACAGAATTTTAACAGATTTATCCTCTTTGGATTGCAATTCATTTTTAATTGTGAGAGTCTGAATTATAAAGTTTTTATTCAAATGTTCTCTAAATGACTTATTAACATTTGACATGGAATCAAAGGAGGATATTCCATGACGGTACATCCACTCAAATAACTGTCCACCCCTGAATTTCGATTCCCCTGCATCAACACAAATGGATTGGAGCTCTGTTTGACTCATACCCTTAATACAAATTTTTTCCAAATAAATATATTCCTAATAAGTTTATGGTGATAATAATTACAGTGGAAATTTACCAACAAATAATATCTGTCATTGAGTGAATTTTCATTGTGGAGCTCGAAAGACACCATTAGATTTCAACCCTAAAATTATAAGGTAAATTATGGATAATATTCAATTAGTAGAAAAATTACAAGCCGATAGAGAAAAATTATTTCAGGAAATCTCTAAAGTTATTATAGGTCAAAAAGATATTGTAGAACATCTTTTCATATCGCTCCTTTGTCGAGGGCATGTATTGTTAGAAGGGGTGCCGGGATTAGCCAAAACCCTTCTCATTAAAACGCTTTCCGATGCTATGGATTTGTCATTTAATCGTATTCAATTTACACCCGATTTAATGCCATCCGATATCACTGGTACAGAAATCATTGAGGAAGAGCACGGAACAGGTAAGCGAGAATTTAAATTTTTTAAAGGTCCTATTTTTGCAAATATTGTACTTGCGGATGAGATTAACAGAACTCCACCTAAAACTCAGGCTGCACTCTTAGAGTCAATGCAGGAGCATAAAGTAACAGCCGGTGGGACCTCCTATACTTTGGAAGAACCATTTTTTGTATTGGCAACGCAAAACCCGATAGAGCAGGAGGGTACCTATCCACTACCAGAAGCCCAATTGGACAGGTTCATGTTTAATGTCCTAATTTCATATCCATCTCGAGATGAGGAAATAGCTATTGTTAAATCCACTACCAGTACTGATGTGGAGAAAGTGAATCCTATATTGTCTGCAGCTGATCTTTTTGCTTATCAGGAATTGGTTAGAAATGTGCCCGTTGCTGATAATGTTATCGAATATGCCGTGGATTTTGTAAACAGTACACGAACTTCAAATAACGGTCAAACAGCTGCTGCCACAAAAGATTGGTTGGAATGGGGGGCAGGACCCCGTGCCAGTATGTATTTAATTCTGGGGGCAAAAGCAAAGGCTCTTTTAGATGGTAGAACTACTCCCGATATTGCTGATGTGCAGCAAATGTTAAATCCTGTTCTCAGGCATCGTATTATCCCAAATTTTAATGCTGAAGCAGATGGTATCAGCCGAGATAATATTCTTGAAAAACTATTAGAATCAGCTAACTAATAACTAAATTCCAATGCCCAATGGTCATATCCTCACACCGGATATAATTTCCCGGTTAAATAATTTATCCCTCAAAGCTCGATTTGTAGTAGAAGGATTTATCGTTGGACTGCATAAAAGTCCTTACCACGGATTTTCAGTAGAATTTTCAGAACATCGTGCCTATGGTGCCGGTGATGAAATTCGACATGTTGATTGGAAGTTATGGGGTAAAACAGATCGTTTTTTCATTAAACAATTTGAAGAAGAAACTAATCTTAAATCTTATCTTCTTATAGATCAAAGTTTGTCCATGACCTATAAATCCGGCAATATGACTAAGCTGGAGTATAGCCAAATTTTGGCGGCATCACTTGGGTACCTTATGTTAAAACAGCAAGATGCCGTTGGTTTGACACTATTTGATGATCGTATCCGAGTTAATATTCCTGCCAGATCAAAAAGAAGCCATTTGAATATTATTCTCTCTCAAATGCAAAATATAAATCCAGGACCTGAAACTGAAATTGCACCAGTTTTGCATAAAACAGCAGAGGCTATTAAAAAGCGAGGGCTCATTATTCTTATATCTGATTTATTTGATGATCCTGATAAAATTCTCTCCGGCTTACAACATTTTAGATATAAGGGTCACGAAGTGGTAGTTTTTCATGTATTAGATCCTCAAGAACTCACACTTGATTTCACCCAACGCACACGGTTTCGAGATTTGGAATCAGGGGAAGAAATTATTACTGATCCTTGGCATATACAGTCAGATTATCAGAAAAGTATGGATCAATTTTGTGATTATCTTAAATCAATGTGCCGGCAGAAAAATATTGACTATGTTCGCCTATCTACAGATTCGCCATTGGACATGGCACTTTCAGAATATTTAATTAAACGTAAAAGAATGGGTTAAAATTTTTTCAACGTTGGATAGGTCAAAAAGAGGGCGGGGCAATTTCGTTCCGTTTTTAGTCGAGTTCAACTCCTGCTGCTTTGGCTATTTTTCTGATAGACGGGATAAAAATATCATCCATTTGATTCATGGCTGATTTCATCTCAGAAATTGCATGTTTTGTATCTAAATTCTCATCTTCTTCAAGGTCGCTTGCCTCATAAAAGTAATCTTTTGCATTATTGGCATACTTTCTTACTTCCCTGAATTCTGTATAAACTTGGGTAATTAATATTTCAGAGGGATTGTCCATTTCGTTTAACTTATTGAAATTTTCCTTTGAACGAATTTGTATATCTTTTGCTAAACGCTGATATAATACTCCTACATTATAATATAAATTTGCATCATTAGGGTATTTATCCAAGAGTTCATTTGAATAATCAATAGCCTTTTCATTATCACCCAAATCAATATAAACGAATAATAATTTCCGCATGATAGGTCCGGGGTCATCTGAATATTCGATGGATCTAAAATATAAATCTCTGGCTAATTCCAATTCATCACGTTGGGCCGAAATATCCGCTTTAAGCTGATACAACATTGAATTAGTATTATCGGCTTCCAAGCCACGGTCAGCAGCATTAAGAGCTGCATCTAAATCTTGGTTTTTTAAATGTATGGCTGCCAATGTAGAATAATTTTCTCCTTTTGATGGATGTAAAAGAATAGCTGTTTCAATTTGATTTTTGGCATCTTCAATTTTTTCCTTTTGAATTAAATCCACTGCATTATTGAATATTTTAACCCATTCTTGATCTCTGTATGCTAAAACTCCTTCTCCAATAGTTGTAACAGGGGTATCCCCCAATTTAAATGGACTTTCTAAAAGCTGATCTGGATTCCGTTTTTCGGCAATATTAAGCATTTCTGCTACTTTAATATAATTTTTCTGTTTCAAATAAACTTCAGTAGCGAGAAAGTACGGTACACGAGCATCGTTAACTGGGTCACATTCTGGGGACTCTAAAGCTTTAATTCCCCATTCCTCGGCTCTTTGTAAGTTTTTCTCACTCCGAGCTGCCGTTGTAGCAGAGCGATACTCCATACAGGTTGAAGCACATCCGGTTAATAGTATAAAGGTATAGATTAATAATAAAATTGATAGATTTTTCATGATTATAAAATATAATAAAAAAGGCGTCTAAACCGACGCCTTTTAATTTGGTAAGATAATTTTTTTATCTTAAACCTTTAATTGGTTTCCTAATTTTACGTCTCCTTTTGTGAGAGCGTTTCCGGTCAAGTTTAATATCACTGTTATCGGAAACATCTTTTACCCAATAATGATTGCTTTTTGACTGGGTATTTTTTTCCACACTCCTTGGATCACTCTTCCCGCTACGGGCAAAAATAAGTCCACCAACTACAAATGTTACTAATATAACTCTACTCATTGTCTTCATTTTAAAGTCTCCTTCTTGGTTAAAGATACAACGACTTTTATTTATAAAACAATGATTTTTGTCACATTTTTGTAACAGCTTGTAACATTGGGTTAAAAAGGTAGATCTTCATCTCCCGCAGGTTCAGGCACTTTTTCAGCAGTTTTTTTCACAGAACCATTTTCTTTCTTTTCTGCTGTTTTCCACTCGAGAGGCGTAATAACATTAGATACGATTTCAGTTTTCCAATGCTGAACATCATTTTTATCTTTATAAGTACGCGTCTGCAGTTTACCTTCTACATAGACTAATTGACCTTTTTGTAGATATTCCGTGGTAAAATCAGCCAATTTGTTCCAGGCAACGATATTATGCCATTCCGTATGTTCTTTTTTCTCTTTTTCACTATCAATCCATGATTCGTTAGTTGCGAGAGAAAATGTCGCCGTGGAAGTACCTGAAGGAGTATATCTGCCCTCGGGTTTATTTCCGATATGACCCACTAGAATTACTTTATTTACACTTGATTTTTGCATTGTTTGACCCTCCGATTAAGACATTAATTTTATTTACTACTACGGTGTAATTTAGAATTAATAAATATTAAATACAATAATTATATTTTTGGTAGGTGTAAAATAAAAATGGAACCCTTATTCTGCTCACTTTCTACGGATAGACTACCTTTATGAGATTCTATTATTTTTTTACATATTGTTAAACCAAGACCAAATCCCTTTGTAGAAACAGTTTGATTGGCCTGAAAAAATGGCTGGGTTAATTTTTGTATATCTTTTTTGGAAATACCAATCCCTGAATCTTTCACTTGAAATTCAATATCACCGTTTTGTACAACCCTTAGTTCAATATCAGCTTCATCTTGTAGTTTGCTGTATTTAAATGCGTTATCTAACAAATTGCGCAGTGCCAGGCTGAATTTTGTTTCATCAATAAAAACTTGCTCATTGGGAATGTTATTCTCAATTTTTACTCTTTCACGATTACTGGGGAACATATCCATTACTTTCCTGATAATTTCCTGTGTACTGAATTTTTGTAAATCTAATTTGGAATATGGTAATGAGAGGCGATCTGATAATAATAGGTTTGCAATCATTCCCTCTAAAAATTCCACCTCTTCCTTTAACTTCTTTAGATTTTTATGATCTGGCATCATGGCGATTAATAACTGCATCCGCGCCAATGGCGATCTTAACTCATGACTAACTTCTAATAGTAATTGGTGTTTATTTTCTAATAAAGTATTAATGTCTTCAATTAATTTATTCATTGAATATGAAAGGTCCGCAAGTTCATCTTCACCAATAATATCAATTTTTGAATTTAAGTCTCCTGCCTCTAAAGCCTCAATTCTATTTTTCATTAGTTGAACTGGTTTTAGATACCTGCGGATGAATAGATACAAACCAATAATAAATACTATTGCTAAAATAAATGCAATTATAACATTATTAAATTCACTGGGTGGAATATAATCAATTACTAAATAAAAAAGATAACTGCCATTGTCAACCACTGTTACAGGCATGTCATTGATATCACCAAAAAAAACTTCAAGTGGAATTTCAAGGTCATACATATATTCAAAATCTGAGCTGATGGTCCAGCTATAAAAATCGTATAGGGAAATATTTGGAGGTAAATTAGACCAATACAATTCGCCTGGATAGGCTATGCCGGACTCTTTTTTCTCCCGTTCAAATATTCCACACCACATATGTAGATTGTTAATTTCCTTTTTGACAAGATTAGTATCCGGGGGATTTTGCCATCCCATAACCATTTGTGAATAATAATAATTCTCATGAGCATCCAGAATGCTATCCTGAGTGGTGAATGAATATGTGAATTGATAGTATAAAACGGCTGTTAGGGTTATTGTAAATACAATAACCAATAAGCCTAATCTGGTGAATAGACTTTTTCGAAATCGAATGTTGGGTTTAATCCTTTGGTACTCCGATAAATTTATAGCCGACGCCGTGGATTGTCTTGATAAACCTGGTTTTATTGGGAGTTTCTCCTAATTTTCCACGCAAACGACTTACTAAAACATCAACTGAACGATCATAGCTCTGCCATGAAATACCTCTCAAGTTTTCAACTAAAAATTCCCTGTCTAATGTTTCACTGGAATTTTCAATAAATAATAACAGGGCCTCATATTCCGTTGTTGAAAGCAAAACTGGTTTTTTATCTAACAATACTTCCTGTTTATTTTTATCTATACTCAGTCCCCTAAAGTGAACATTTTCTACTATTGCTGCAGATGAATGGGTTCGTCTTAAAATGGACTGAATTCTAGCTAGTAACTCCCTGGGTTCAAAAGGTTTTGGTAAATAATCATCGGCACCTAACTCTAAACCAACAATGCGATCGGTTACTTCTCCTCTTGCAGTGAGCATTATTACAGGAGTAGATAAATTTTCCCTTATTTTTCTTAAAACCTGAAAACCGTCCATTCCTGGCAGCATAATATCTAAAATTATTACATTTGCATCCTTTTTCTCCAGATGCTCTAATCCTTCCTCTGGTGTATGTTTAGCAATAATCTCATATTTATACGAACTTAAAAACTCAATGAGTAATTCTGTTAATTGTACGTCATCATCAATTATTAGTATTTTTTCCATTAGGCATTTCCTTTCATGGTTTTGGACAATTTCTGTCCTGATATTTCATTTTTCATGCTAACAATTTTGCGCTGAAATTCACTGTCAGCAATTGCTTTTTTATCAATATTTTTACAGGCATGAATGACTGTTGAATGATCCCTTCCGCCAATATGTATTCCAATATTTGCCAGGGATGCGCTGGTTAACTCCTTGGAGAGAAACATTGCCAATTGTCGAGCTAGAGCAACTTCCATTGTACGACCTTTCCCCAGCATTTGTCGCTCACTAACTTTCATTTCCCGGCATACATATTTAACAATTTGATCTATTGATAAATCAGTAAAGGAATTTTCTCCCAACAAGTTTTTCAACACCTGTTGTGCCAGATTCATTGTAATATCTTCCCGGCGGAGAGATGAAAGTGCTAATAATTTTACCAACGCTCCTTCCATTGCACGTATATCTCCTACTATTGCTTCAGCTATAAATTCGGTTACATCATAGGGAATTTCCAATCCATCATCTTCCGCTTTTTTCATCAGAATTGCAATTCTTGTTTCTAAATCTGGTGGTTGAATATCCACTACAAGCCCGGACTGAAACCGGGAAATTAATCGATCTTTCAATCCTTTTAATTCACTTGGGTGACGATCTGTTGTTAATACGATTTGTTTGCCTTTTTGGAACAAATCATTAAATAAGTGAAAAAATTGTTCCTGAGTTTGTTCTTTGGATTGGAAAAACTGAACATCATCCAATAAAAGCATGTCTACGTTTCTATAGGAACTGGTAAATTCTGTTGAGCGATTTTTTTGAATCGAACTGATAAAATCCAGCATAAACTTCTCGCTGGTGAGATACACTACCCGCATATTTCCGTTCTGTCGAATGAGCTTATTTCCTATTGCCTGTAATAAATGGGTTTTTCCCAGACCGGGACTGCTATAAATTAGCAATGGATTATAAGGAGTTTGCCCGGGAGTATCTGAAACGGATAATGCTGCAGCTTTGGCAAATTGGTTGCTTTTCCCTTCAATAAAATTTTCAAAAATATAGCGGGAATTTAACTGGGATTTTCTTTGATAGCCCTGAGGAACTGGTTTTTCCTTGGCAGTTAAAGTTGGTATTTCATCAATACTCTTATCGCTGATCACCACACTATAATTCACTATGAGCGGATGATTTGCGTTTTCCTTTATAGCATTATCTATTAAATGGCGATATTTAGATTCCAGCCACTCATAATGAAATTGATTTGGAACCTGGAGTGTAATTCCCTCTTCATTTAGGCTGGTAGCAACCACCCCGTCAAACCAGGTCTGAAATGCTTGTTCTTGAATTCTATCCTTAATATATAACAAGCACTTTTCCCAAAGCTCGTCTTTAGTCATATACATTTCACCAGCTGATTGTTCGGCTGGCGTATTCATGCTGGTAACAATAATATAAATTTCACCCCTAAAATTCGGGTATTAAGTCCACTTAAAACAAGTTGAAAACATACCGAATTTTATTTTAAACCATTTGTAATTTATTAGTGAATGATAGAGATAGAAATACTACTTTTAGCCATTATTATTATTTGCATCAGCATTTATATAAGAAACTGGACACCCACTTATCCATCTTTTTATTCTAGTAATAAACTCATAAAAATTGGGCACCGTGGAGTTCCATCCCTGGCCCATGAAAATACTCTGGATTCCTTCCAAAAGGCCATTGATACAGGAATGGCTGGGGTGGAATTGGATGTGCAATATTCAGCAGATAAAAAATTAGTGGTCTATCATAATTGGGATATTGAGTGTGATTCAGGGGAGATAGAATTGATTGAAAATTTGTCCTATTCCCATATACAGAAAATTTCATTAAATGGTGATGAAAAAGATAAAATTCCCTTATTTACCGATGTTTTAAAAATTCTCAATAAAAACTGTATCATTAATATTGAAATTAAATCTGCCAAAATCCTGAATACCGGGATTGAAAAAAAAGTATTGAAAACAGTTAAAGAATTTAATTTTGAAAATAATTGCATCATATCCAGCTTTAATCCTTTTATACTCAAGCGAGTTAAAAAAATAAATCCGAATATATTAACTGCCTTTTTATGGAGCAACCAAGATCCCCAATTAATATTCAATACCCCTCTTTGGGTTTGGCTCTGCCGCCCAGATGCTTTTCATGTTGATATAAATCACTTAGATGAAAATTTAATGAATTGGATTCAAAGAAAAAAAATGTCTGTGTTGGCTTTTACCGTTATTACTCAAATGCAATTGAAAAAAGCTCAGAAATTGGGAGTAAATGGAATTATTATGGATGATCCAAATCTAATATAATTCCGACATTATCTTATATTATTAAATTACAGGGGCATAAATACCTATAAATATGATTTCTGATACATTCTCCAGATTAGAAAAATTAAAAAAAGAGCGTAATGCCGTAATACTGGCTCATTATTATCAAGATCCCGATATTCAGGATGTGGCCGATTTCATGGGTGACAGTCTTGCTTTGGCACAATATGCCGTAAAAACAGATGCTGATGTTATTCTATTCTGCGGTGTGCATTTTATGTGTGAAACAGCCAAAATTTTAAACCCGGACAAAAGAGTCATCTTGCCTGACATGGATGCCGGCTGTTCATTGGCAGATTCAGCACCTCATCAGAAATTTAAAGCTTGGGTAGATTCTCACCCAGATTATACGGTCATTACCTATATAAATTGCTCCGCGGGGGTAAAGGCGGCATCCGATATTATCTGCACTTCTTCCAATGCCGAAAAAATCATTAATAGTCTGCCGGAAGATGAAAAAATTATCTTTGCACCGGATAAATATTTAGGGGCATACCTTCAGAAAAAAACCGGGCGTGATTTACTTTTGTGGGATGGTTCCTGCCAAGTGCATGAAATTTTTTCAGAAAGAGAACTCATCCGATTGAAAACCAGGCATCCTGAAGCATTGGTTTTAGCCCATCCCGAATGTGACGAAAATATATTGCGGCACTCAGATCATATTGGCTCCACAACCTCTATTATTAAATTTGCTCATGATTCAAATCTCGAAAAATTTATTATTGCTACAGAGCCAGGAGTCATACATCAAATGGAAAAAGAGAATCCCCATAAAACATTTATTCCTCTTCCAACAAATGATGGCTGCGCCTGTAATGAATGTCCCCACATGCGCCTAAACACCATTGAAAAAATGGTGGTGGCTCTTGAAACAATGTCTCCCGAAATTATTTTATCGGAAGAGCTTAGGCTGCAGGCTCTGGCACCATTAGAAAGAATGCTGGCGCTCAGTTGATGGAATACCCCCAACATAAAAAGCTTTCTGATGACTATATCATTGGCAAAATCTCTGATTTTTTAGCAGAAGATATTCCAAATGGTGATATAACTACAGAAAGTACCACTTCTGATAATTCTGAGATTACAGCTGAAATCCACGTAGTAGAAAAGCTGGTTTTTGCCGGTAGTGAAATAATTCCGCATTGCTTTGGTGAAAAATGTGAGGTTAAGATTAATCATAAAAATGGCGCACTGCTATCCAATGGAGATATCATTGGTGTGGTTATCGGTTCAGCCAGAGAAATACTTTCTCGTGAAAGAGTTATGCTGAATTTAATCCAGAGACTCTGTGGTATTGCCACTCTTTCAAATCAATATGCAGAAATTGCAAAGCCCTTTAATGTCAAAATTTTAGACACACGAAAAACAACTCCCGGTTTACGCTTATTTGAAAAATATGCAGTGGCAATTGGTGGTGCCTTCAATCATCGGCTTAATTTATCCGATGGAATTCTTATCAAAGACAATCATATAGTTGCCGCAGGTTCTGTTGAAAATGCTATTAACTCAGCCCGGAAATTGGGTGCAAGCCTGCCATTAGAGCTGGAAGTAGATAATTTTGATCAAATCCATGAAGCGCTAAAAACAAGGGTGGATGGATTTCTATTGGATAATATGAACCCTGAGACTATTAAGTCTGCTGTTGCTATTATTCGAAATTCCAAAAATGGACATGATATATTTATAGAAGCTTCCGGTGGAATCAATTTAAAAAATATTTGCCCTTATTTAGATACAGGAATAAATGCCATTTCTATTGGGGCTCTGACCCATCAGGCTGTGAGTAAAAACATTCGGCTGGATTTTATTTAATGAGTCCATCAATTAATACAGATATTCTTGTTATCGGTAGTGGATTAGCAGGTGCCACAGCAGCAATTACCGCAGCTGATGAAGGTAAAAATGTAACCATCATTACCAAATTCCCCCAGTTAAAAAGTGGAAACACCCCCAAAGCACAGGGTGGAATTGTATATAACAGCATTACGGATTCTCCCGATAAACTGAAGAATGATATTATTAAAGCGGGAGATAATCATTCCTCAATTGATGCTGTGGATTTAATCTGTAACGAAGGCCCCCAATTGGTAAAAGAATTGCTTATTGACCGATTTAAAGTGGCATTTGACACTGGTGAATCTTTAGAAAATAAGGATGCCCTTTGTCGAACCAAAGAAGCTGCCCATTCAGAATCGCGTATTATTTATAGCAAAGATAAAACCGGCGATTCCATTCAGACAGCAATATTAGGTGAATTGGAAAAACATCCTAAAATTTCTATTATTACCAATCATACAGCTATTGACTTATTAACATTGTCACACCACTCTACAATTTCTACCGATATCTACAAAAAACCAGCCTGTTTTGGCGCAATGGTATTGGATAATAATACAGGGAAAGTATCTTCAATTTATGCACAAAGAACGATTTTGGCAACAGGGGGATTGGGACAAATTTTTCTCCATTCAACCAACCCTGAAGATTCTATTGGAGACGGTATTGCAATGGCTTGGCGAGCGGGCGCTAGATGTTTTAACCTGCAGTATATACAGTTTCATCCCACAACACTTTTCAGCGGGTCCGGTCGATTTTTAATCTCTGAAGCTATAAGGGGGGAAGGGGGGATTTTAATTGATGGGAATGGAAATGAATTTATGTATGAAATTCATGAAAAAGGCAGTTTAGCACCTCGTGATATTGTTGCACGAAGCATCCACCAAAAAATGTTAGACACAGCCCTCCCGTGCATGTTTTTAGATATTTCATTTAAGGATAGTGACTGGATTAAAAACCGATTTCCCTCCATTTATAAGGGCTGTCTGGATGAGGGAATTGATATGACCAATGAGCCCATTCCTGTGGTACCTGCTGCACATTATATTTGCGGTGGCATTGGCGTTAATCTAGAAGGCCGAACTTCTGTAAAACGATTATATGCTGTGGGTGAGGTTGCCTGTACCGGTGTTCATGGGGCAAACCGTTTGGCAAGTACATCCCTTTTGGAGGCGTTGGTATGGGGCTATCATGCCGGTAAAGATGCAACAATTTTTAGAGATGGGGATGATCATTTCCCAGAGATCGAATCCTGGGTAGATGAAATTGAAGAAATTGATCCGGCCCTTATTGCACAGGATTGGCTTACAATTAAAAATACTATGTGGAATTATGTGGGATTAATTCGCACCCGTCAAAGACTACACCGTGCCCGCACAATTATGCGGAATCTCCAAACAGAAATAGAAGATTTTTATCAGAAAGCCCGGTTAACTCCAAGCATTGTAGGATTAAGAAATGGTGTTCAGACTTCTATTGCCATTATTGCTGCAACCCTGGAAGCAAGGGAAAGTATTGGCACCCATTATCTATTGGAAGATGAAGAATAATATTTTGAAGACTAGTTCAACAACCTTTTAGGTTATTGAATTCACAGCTGAGAAAATAAGTCTAACTTTTAGTATAATATAAAAATGATATTACTAGTGCAACCCCTAACAAGCTAGAAAGCATGTTGGACTAATCTAAAATCAAATATGCTCTTCGGATAATGAATAAGTAAAATTATCGATAAGGCGAGTTTTCCCCAAAAATACCGCTATACTTACTAATATCTCTCCCTCTAATTCCCCATCGATCTCTTTGAGTGTATTCCTATTTGAAACCGAAACATAGTCAATCTGAAATGCTGACTCACTGTTAATAATTTGTGTAATTTCACGCTTTAATTTATCAGCATGAATTTCGCCAGCCTTAAGAATATTTTTTCCACATTCAAGGGCTTTAAAAATAGTGGCAACAACTGAAAATTCATACTCAGTTAAATACTTATTCCGGGAGCTCATTGCCAATCCATTTTCCTCACGAATTATTGGGCAGGGAACAATCTGAATGGGGATATCTAAATCTGAAACCATTTGTTTAATAATGGTAAACTGTTGGTAATCTTTTTCTCCGAAAAATGCATGGGTAGGCTCTATAATATCAAACAATTTTGCAACAATGGTGGTTACTCCTTTAAAAAAACTTGGGCGACTTTTCCCTTCCAAAATCTTAAATAAATCACTGTTATAATTGCTTGTAATAATTTCATTGGGATACATTTCAGAATTGTCAGGCAGGAACACACAATCCGCTTCAAATTGAGATAGTTTATCTAAATCAGCCCGTACCATTTGGGGGTAGGTATCCAGGTCTTCACCTTTGGCAAATTGAGTGGGATTAATATAAATACTCACAATTGTATGTTCACAGGTTTTGTTCGACTTAGAAACTAAGGATAGATGTCCCTCGTGCAGGGCACCCATGGTTGGGACAAATCCAATGGTACCTGAAATATTCTTCCGCCATTTTCGGAATTCCTTAATGGTTGAAATATTTTTCAAAAATTACTGAGCTTTTTCGGGTGGGGTTTTGCTGGTAATAAAATGTTCTTTGGTAGGGAACGTTTTTTCTTCAACTTCATTTTTATATTCTGCCAGTTTACTCTGAATTTCAACTCCAAAGTTTCCATAACGTTTTGCATGTTTTGGGGAGAAATCTCCGTATAAACCTAAAATATCATGGTACACTTGAATTTGACCATCACATTTCGGTCCGGCACCTATACCAATAGTAGGGATGTTTAATAATTTAGTAATTCTCTCAGCCAAATCTTCGGGAATTCCTTCCAGCACCACCGCAAAAGCGCCACTTTCCTGTACTGCCTCTGCATCTTCAATAATTTTATTGGCTTCAATTTTAGACTTCCCCTGAATTCTATATCCAGAGCTTAAATTATACGATTGAGGTAGCAATCCAACATGACCCATTACCGGAATACCTGCATCAATTATAGCCCTGATTTGAGATTTGTAGGGAGTACCACCTTCAAGTTTTACAGCTCCAGCACCACCTTCTTTTATAAACCTACCGGCATTGCGAACGGCATCTTCTACAGATGCTTGATAGGACATAAAAGGCATATCTGCAACCACCAGCGCCTTTTTGGTACCCCTGCAAACTGCCCGTACCAGAAATATTAATTCATCCATGGAAATTGGAATTGTATTCTCCATCCCATACACAACCATTGCGGCACTGTCACCCACTAAAAATAACGGAATATCTACAGCATCTGCATTTTGAGCAGAAACATAATCATAAGCGGTAATGGTAGCAAAGGGAGTATCGCACCCTTTTAGCTTTTGAATATCTCTGATGGTTATTTTTTTCACAAATTATTAAACTAAAATTGGTTCTTCGTTGGCTAAAAAAGTAACCTGGTTTTCAGAATTTACATGAACTATTTTGGGTTTATGAATCTGGGCTTCCGTTTCGTTAAGCTGACAATAGGCTACGATTATGACTAAATCACCCTTACTAATTAAATGTGCGGCGGCACCGTTAATGCATACTTGACCGGACCCTCTTTCTCCTCGAATAATATAGGTTTCGATACGATTCCCGTTGGTTATATCCAATACCCCAATTTTTTCATATTCCCGAAGCCCAGCTGCATCCATTAAATCTTCATCTAATGTAAGCGAACCAATATAATTTAAATCTGCCTCTGTCACCGTGGCGCGGTGAATTTTACCTTTTAGCATTTCTATAAACAAACTATTTTCCCCTTAACTGATGCCGTAAATTTACAATTATTCCCATTATTTCACAAAAAAATGAATGACTATTAATTTCATAAAATAATTACAAATTCAACACACTTTATTAACCAAAATAATCTACTAATTGGGAATAAATCATTTTGCTGATATCCACATTATAAGGTATATTTTTACTCCAAGATAACAATATGTTGTATTGATTTAATTTCTGGTGTCACAGGAATTCCTCAAAAAAAAAAACTCCAAAATATTAAAATAAAATACTCTTTTCAATTATGAATAAAATTAAACTATATCTCATATCAATTATTTGTACACTTTTTATGTATTCTTGTGGAGGCAAGGACGATGAAAATATAGCGTCTCCTGACGTCAATTTAAATGAGAGTTCAACTGGTAATGATTATAATCTCACCCAAGATTCAGCAGTAGAAAAAAATATGCCTGAAATAATTGAAGACCTGCGCATGGATATTAAAAAGTTAAAAGCTGAATTGGACTATCAACATGAAAATTTGAGTAAACTGGAAGCCCAAACCAAGGTATTTGCAAATCCTTTTGCTATTTATAACAAAGAAATTGTTCTCAACAACGGCAGTTCAATCTTTGGTAAAATTGTGTACCAAGATCAAGATGTTATGAAAATAGAAACACTCATCGGACAACTTATTATTGACCGAAATACAATCGTCCGGGTGGTGAATCAGGTGAGTGCCTATGGCAATTTTGACGAAGGATCTTCAACAAATCAATCGGGTGGCTCATCAGATGCTTCTGGGGTAAACCTAATTCAAAAACGAGTTAAAAATCTGTCAGCCCATCTAGTATTAGTAGGAGATATTATGGAAGATAAAGACGGATCTGGAAATACTGTACTTTCAGGTGAAATAAAAAATGTGGGAAATAAACGTGCTGACTTCTCAAAAATTATTTTCACATTTAGAACCAACTGGCAGGGTGATTCAAAAACATTGACAGCTTTTATTAATGGAGTAACAAATACCTTCGAAACAGGAATTTCTTCCGACAATAGTATTTTGCCCCATGCTGTAGGGAATTTTGAAATGGTAATACCCAAATCTTTCGGTTCGTTCATTGGGTATAGTTATGAAATTGACTGGAGCCAATATGAAGGCTAATACATTTTTTCTGGGTGTTAGTATTGCGTTAATTTGTTCTATTGGTTTTTCTGAAAATGAAATTCTTTGGGATTTTGGTGTTGTAATCAGAAAATCCGAATTACAGCCTGCTAATAATGAAATTTTAGATAAATTCCCTTCTAAATATAAAAATTCTCAAACAAAAATAAATGCCGTGATTGCTGACCCTTTTATCCCCCCAACTATAAATAGAAATACATCAATAATATCTCGAAAAGTGATTTCTGAACCAATTGATTTAAACATACATCAGATTAAAACAACGGCGGAAAAATCTTACTTAATGAAAAATTATCCACATGTTATAGCAATACTATACCAAAGAGATTTAAGCATATTATCAGAAAAAGATCAAAATGATTTAATCTATCTTCTTGCCGATGCCTACTATCAAAATGGCAACTATACAGAAGCCAAGACTCAGGCTCTTTCATTGCTCAAACATAATAGAAGTGATAAGCTCTATATTCTCCTGGCAATGATTTATGAGTCATTAGGAGAAAATAAAAATGCAAAAGATAATTACCAAAAAATAATCGCCTATTATCCAAATAGCGATTATTTCAACTCAGCCAAAATCAAATCTCGGATTTTAGTCAATCATTAAAGGATGTCTAAAACAAAAATTTTAATTCCACTCATTATCATTTTATTGGCTGGAGAAATTGAGGCAAACTCACGGGTTGCTTTTTCCAGACCTGGGAATATGATACGGGTTCCCAACGTGGATAGTGATATGTACAAAAACCTTCTTTCTGTGAATGTGTCCTCTGAATATCTCTCATCATCCCAAAGCAGTTCTGCATTTTCTGTAAATACTTTAGCAAAGTCTGGTTATCTATATGGCATTTCTTTTGTTAAACCTGTAAATCCCGCAAATTCGGCTGAGCTTGGTTTTCATCTCCAAAAAAATATGCTAATTTATGGTGATGTGAAATTAGATGTGGGAATTCAGGATGTAATTTTACGGCAGGGTAGTGATATAGAAGGTGCTGATGGATTGGACACAAAAGGAGTCTCCCTGTTTGCAGTTCTCAGCAGTGCAAAACATTTTGATGATTACGCCATTGCCACCCATTTGGGATTTGGCTCGGGGAAAATTAATGAAGATTCACACCTGTATGATTCAAATCCAAAACAAAATATTGGTGTATTTTTAGGCTTTAATTTCACTACTCCCTTCCTTAAAAATAATGGTGGAATAAATTTTCTGACGGAATTTGATGGAAAAGGTTTAAATATAGGTGTTAGTATTCCCATATTAAAGTCAACTCATATTAATTTAGGTATTACTCATTTCGAGAATTTTGGTGATTTTGCAACTGAAGACCGAACTGGGACGGACCGGGCGGACTTAAGTGGCGACGCTCCATCTATAACTTTTGGGATGGGAATAAATGTTCCCAGGTTAATTGATGCAGACGAAGCAGAAGCATTAAGCAAGCAGTTAGGAGATGGAATTTATGGTGAAACGGATTCTTCTATTTTATATTATGACCCAATCTGTACAGATGTGGTAGAAACTTTACGTGACTCAATTAAGGTGAATAAATATATGATTGACAATTTAAATGACTATAATAATATGCTTCAACATAATGAAGCGTTGTTGGTTGACTCTACCAGAAAAAATTTCCTGCGGGAGCAGGTTAGCCAATCTAACCAAAATAAAGCCATGCGACATTTATCACGATCATTAAGGTTTTTTTATGATGAACAATTTAGAAATGCATTATCTGAGGTAAATTTTGCCATTGAACTAAATCCAAATTTAGCAATCGCTTATGGCCGGCGTGGTTCTATTTATTACAAACTTGGCGATAATCGCCGGGCCACCCTTAATTGGAATGTGGCTTTGCAGTTAGACCCTGAATTTACGGAAATATACGATATGCTGCAGGCGGCAGATGAAAACCGACTCAAACCCATAGAAATAGGAAAAACACAGGAGAATATTAAATGAATTTAGGTGCTCTTATTGGTCTTGTTTTGGGTCTTGGAATATTAATTGGTGCCGCAGCTATGGGTTCTGCTGATACAGGCGGCATGGGCTCTCTCTGGGATGGTATTAGTATGGCAATTGTAGTAGGGGGTGCTTTTGCTGCTACTTGCATCGCTTATCCGCTCACTGATGTTATTGCAGCTTTGAGTGGATTTCCAAAGGTATTTAGTACTCAAGGGTTTACCTTAAAAGATGTTGTACAAGATTATGTGGGTTTGGCTGAATTGGCAAGAAAGGGAGAATTGGCAAAAGCATTAGATGAAAAACCAGATCATATGCCCTTTAGACTGGGTAGTATTAAAGACACTTGCCGAATGATTAGTGATGGATTGGCCAAAGATGATATTCGCACAATTAAAGAAAATCAAGAACAATATCGTGCATTGCGTGAGATTAAGGCTGCTAATGCCCTGGCAAAAATGGGTGAATATGCACCATCCTTTGGTATGATTGGAACCCTGTTTGGATTGATTTTTATGTTAGCAGGTATGGCTTTGCCTCCTGCCCCAGGCGTTGACCCAACGGCAGCACTTATTAGCAATATGGCAATAGCTCTGATTACAACACTTTACGGAGCGCTTTTTGCATTTTTCTTTTTTATGCCATTCTCTGATCATTTAAAATATGTGAATGATGATAAAAAGGTTGAAAGTGCCCTGCATTTAGAGGCAGCCATGTTATTATATGATAAGGTTCACCCCATCATGGTGCAGGAACGATTAAATGCTTTTCTAGAAAGAAAAGATAGGTTTGTAGATGAATAATAGACTGAATGGCTGACGAGGTTTGTCCATTATGCGAGGGACAGGGATCTGGACTACCTGGATATTTTGGTACCATGGCAGATATGTTCACTCTCCTCTTTGCTTTTTTTGTGCTAATGTTTTCTATGGCAACCATGGACCCTGCAAAACTTTCTGACGCAGGCGGTGATGATATTGGTGCAGCTAAAGCAGAAGAAATGGAAGAGATGATTGAAGAGATTGAAAAACAGGCACAGGAATTAAAAGAACAAGGGGTGACAGAAATTGACGATCAACCCATTGAAGAATATATGGACAGCCTCATTCAAGATTTAAAAGCAGAGAATGAACTCCCTCCTAAAAAATATGAAATACATGGGGATTTAGCAGAAATTATTGAAGAAATGGAGCTGGATTCATCTGAGGCGAAAATGGATCCAAAGGATGTCCGTGGGATGGTAATAGAACTCAATGGTGATATCTGTTTTGATGCGCTTTCAGCAGATATGAAACCCAAATTAAAACAGTTTTTGGATGCCGCTGTGGATAGCTTTTTAACTGTTCCATCTGACAACCATCAGATTATAATTGAGGGGCATAGCGATAATGACCCTATACCTGAAAAACCCAAAAAATATAGAGAAAAATTTCCTTCAAATTGGGAATTATCATCTGCCAGGGCGTCTGCCGTTGTTAAATACCTGATCGATAAGGGGGTCAACCCCTCACGGTTGGTTGCTCATGGCTACGCTTCACGATGGCCCGCCGATATGACTTGGGCAGATATGCGGCGAGGGTCCGTATTAAAGCCTAAAGGTGAGAATGTAGAAATAGGACAGGGTCGAGGAGGCATGCCCGAATATACAGGTGTTGACAGGGATGAATATGGTAATCCCAAATTTGATACAATCAGTATGGATGCTGTAATTGATTCTCTCAATAAAACGCCCGATCTTCGAAGAAAAAATAGGCGGATAAAAATTATTTTTACACAGCAGCAGTTTGTAGATGGGGTTGAAAGAACAGGAAGTACGGGAAAATAATTGTACTGTCTTTCATACCATAATTTGAATGTATTAAATTTACTTATGCTTAAACAGGAGCAATACAATGACCATTAACTTTGGCCGTAAATATTTTTTATTAATAGCCCTCTCCACATTTCTCTGGAACCAACAGGCAAGTATTCTCTCACAGAAAATTGCCATAGAAAATTCTTATCAGCAAAAGGTTACTTCGGCTGTATCCCGCATGCTGGGGCAGGAAAAGTTTTTGGTAATCGTCAGCATTGATTTTTCCTCCATTGGTGGCACCTTGAAAAAGACCGCTACTCCACAAACTGGTGTGAGTTCTACGGGAGGATATATCCCTGGTTTGCCTACCGTTCCATCTACACAGGGTTCACCGCCTTCATATGGTTCTAATACCCAAAAGGGTAGTGGAAATGATTTAGATATTGGGCGAGTTGATGTTACCATCGGAATGGATGAAACTTCCATTACTGGTTCAGTTAAACAGGAAATTAAATCGTTGGTTGAAAAAATAATTCCCCAAACCAAAGATTGTAGTGATTGTATAAAAATTGAAGCCATGCAGTTTCAAACCAATCAGAAAAATGTGGAAATAGAAACTTTAAGGAGAGAGTTAGATAGTTTACAGTCAGAAATAAGAGGAGCCAAATTAGATGCTGATGCCCAACGATTAAAGGATTTGGATGCTCAACTAACAGAAGTACGGCAAAGAAGAGACGATTTAGAATCCATTGAAGACCTTCGTAAGCTCCACCAGATAAAGGAAGATTCTATTCGTTTTTCCCAATTGGTGGCAGCCGAAAGGGCACGTAAAACTCAGGATTCTCTTAAATTTGTTAATACAGAAAAACGCCTGGAACGGGTGATGGAAAGTAAAATAAAATCTGATTCTGTCATTATTCATGAAACTCTCAGCATTGTAAAACAACAGGCTGGTGTTGGAGAAAAAGAAGATGAATCTCTATTGGGTATGCAGCTTGGTAGTGGCAGCTCAGGAATAATGGGATCTGTTATTTTTATTTTACTCATAATTGCCCTTATGGTTGTGACCTTTTTGGCTGCTAGTAATAAAAAGCCGAAAACTATTTATTTAAAACCTAAGGGTGGTGAAAAGGAAAAGCCCAAGGAAAAGAAAAAGGAAAAAAAGAAAGAGGCAAAAAAAGATCCTAAGGAAGATGAATCTGAAAAGGAAGATGAGAAACCTGAAGAAATTCCTAAACCAGCTGCACCTCCACCACCACGACCAGATGAGGATGCCATGCGTTCGGAGCTCCGCTCATTAAGACAAACTGCTGTATCGCTTACTGTGGGTGAAAAAGAAGGAGCATCTGCACTAATTAAAGAATGGATGGAGGATAATCCAAATAAATCTGATGCAGGTGAAGAAGAAGCTGGAGAAGAATAAATTATGAAGACTTTAGAAGAATTATCCGGTTACGATAAGGTGGCAATTATATTTGATATTTTGGGAGATTCCTTATCTATCAATATGTTTAGGGATATCCCTGAAGCTGAGTTTTATAAAATTAGAGATCATGCTAAACTTTTGAGAAATGATGTTCCTACTGCTGTAAAAAAAGAAGTGTTAGAAGATTATTATTTCAAAATGCTTTCAAATGAGAAGTACAAAGATCAAACAAGTAGTGAAAAAATGTTTGAATTTCTCGAAGCATTAGATGATGAGCAGTTATATGTATTATTGTCACCAGAAAAACCTCGAGTAATAGCTTTGGCATTAGAACAGGTTGATAATGAAAAAAGGATGACATTCTTGTCTAAAGTTAGCACTGAAAAGCAGAATAAAATTGTTTTACAAACTGGTGAATTAAAGGATATTCCTCTAGAAGCAATTATACAAATAGCCAAAGAACTTAAAAAGAAAACGGCCTTTATTCCAGAACCAGTTGAATTTTCACGAGGCGGTGGAAAATCTGTTTCAGAAATGCTCGGAAAAATGCCCGAAGATGACGCTAAAAATTATTTAGAGCAAATGAAGTTGGATAATCCCGATTTACTTAATGAGGTGAAAAAATACTTTTTATTATTTGATGATGTAATCGCGATGCCAGATAGTATTGCTGCCACTTTTTGGGGTGACCCAGAAATTGATTTGGAAATAATGGCAACAGCCTTAGCCGATGCTGAACCCGAACAAGTTGAAAAATTACAGGGATACCTTCCCGGGAAAAAACAAGCTATGTTTACCCCAAAAACTCCCGATGACAATGTATCAAAACGGGAAATTGATGAATCTAAAGCAAAAATTAAAGATCAGCTTCAGAAAAAAATTGAGAGTGGTGATTTAAATATTGAAGATGTATTAGCTGCACCCGAAGTTAAAGAGTAAGACTTAAGTCATTGGGACTGAAGCCCTGGGTGGTTGTGGTTTGGAATCACCACCTTAAATGGTAGGTTAATTGAAATATTCATATCCTTTAATCCCCATCTACATTCCACTATGCCGAACAGGCAGAACCAAGTACCAAGAACCCAGATTAAAGTATCCCTGCCAAAAACTCACCTGTATAAGATTCTTTCACATTGCTCACCATTTCTGGTGTACCCTCAGCCACAATATTGCCACCGCCTTCTCCACCTTCAGGTCCCAAGTCAATAATCCAATCTGATGACTTAATTACATCCAAATTATGTTCAATCACCACAACTGTGTTTCCTTTATTTACTAACCCATGTAAGACATGCAGCAGCATTTTTACATCTTCAAAATGAAGACCTGTGGTAGGCTCATCCAGTAAATACAGAGTTCTTCCAGTTCCTGCCCTAGATAGCTCAGCAGCCAGCTTCACTCGTTGAGATTCACCGCCAGAAAGGGTTGTGGCTTGTTGTCCCAAATGAATATATCCCAACCCTACGTTATTTAAAGTTTCTAATTTTCGTTTAATTTGAGGATGGTTTTCAAAAAACTTTAGTGCATCTTCAATAGTTAACTCCAAAACTTCCGAGATTGTTTTACCTCTAAAGGAAATCTCAAGTGTTTCTCGATTATATCTTCTGCCTTTACATTCCTCGCATTGAACATACATATCGGCTAAAAAGTGCATTTCAATTTTAATGAGCCCAGCACCTCGGCAAGTTTCACAGCGGCCGCCTTTTACATTAAAGGAAAATCTCCCAGGCTGATATCCCCGGATTTTCGATTCTGGTAATTGGCTGTATAAATCCCGTATATGGGTAAATACTCCCGTGTATGTAGCGGGGTTGGAACGAGGAGTTCGCCCAATAGGAGATTGGTTAATATCAATAACCTTATCTAAATGTACCATCCCTTTTATAGATTCAAAATGCAGCGGTTTCCTTAAACTTGAGTATAATTCTCTAGAAATTAAGGGATACAAAGTTTGGTTGATGAGGCTTGATTTACCAGATCCTGATACCCCAGTAATACTTGTAAATTTTCCTAATGGGAATTTCACTGTAACATTTTTTAAATTATTTCCAGTAGCACCAATTAAGGTTAAAAATTTTCCATTTCCCTTTTGGCGTTTATTCTGCACTTTAATACTGGCATGTCCCGTTAGATATTTTCCTGTGAGTGAATTTTTATTTTCAATAATATCTTGGGGGGTTCCACTGGCAATTATTTTACCACCATGAGTGCCGGCGCGGGGACCTAAATCTAACACCCAATCCGCAGCAAGAATCGTATTCTCATCATGCTCTACAACAATGACTGTATTTCCCAAATCCCGCAAATGCTGAAGCGTTTTAATCAACCTTTGATTATCTCGCTGATGAAGACCAATGGTTGGTTCATCTAAAATATATAGTACACCTACTAACTGAGAACCAATCTGTGTCGCCAATCGAATTCGTTGTGATTCACCTCCCGACAAAGTGCCGGATGAGCGATTAAGGGTAAGATAATCCAATCCCACATTTACAAGAAAATTTAATCGGGATTTAATTTCCTTAATGATTTGTTCTGCTATTTCAGCATCACGTTTGGATAATTTTATATTGTTGAAAAACTCATGCAAAATTCCAACCGTTTCTTTGGTAAGTTCTTGGATATGTTTTTTCCCAATCGTTACAGCCAGACTGGCAGGCTTTAATCGTGCACCACCACATTCTTGGCAATTTTGAATGGCCATATATTTTTCTATCCAGTCCCGCATTTGTCCTGATTTTGTCTGGGTGTATCTACGCTGTAAATTAGGAATGACCCCCTCAAATTTACCTTTATATTCTCCCTTAAATTTTTCAGACTGATAGGACATTGTGATTTTCTCTCCAGGATGAGTTCCATATAGGAGAACATTCTGAACTTCTTCCGTTAATTTTTTCCACGGAGTTGTAAAATTAAAATCATAATGGAATGCCAAACTTTTCAGAATTGCACTGTACCAGTTTCCACGAGGTTGTTCACCGATGGGATCTATAGTTCCCTGAATGAGAGACTTCTTGGGATTGGGAATAACCAATTCAGGATCAATGGAAACTTTGGTTCCCAATCCATCGCAGCCATTGCATGCTCCAAAGGGAGAGTTGAACGAAAATGCCCTTGGCTGGAGTTCTTCAAATGAAATATCACATTTGGGACAGGAGAAAAATTCACTGTAAAGATGTTCTTTTTTACCAATTTCATCTATAATTACCAATCCATTTCCCACTTTTAATGCCAATTCAATTGAACCGGTCAATCTATCTTTAATACCTTTTTTTGATACGAGACGATCTACCAATACTTCAATATCATGCTTAATATTTTTTTCTAAATCGATTTTTTTAGATAAATTCATTTCTTCTCCATCAATACGAACCCGCACAAATCCTTCCTGGGCAATGGAATTCAGGACATCTTTAAATTGGCCCTTTCGACTCCGAACAGCAGGGGCAAGAACTTGAAATTTGGTACCATCTTTAAATGATAATATTTTATCTACAATTTGTTGTACAGTTTGCCTTTTAACAGGACCACCACAACTATTACAATGCTGAACGCCAATCCTGGCAAATAGCAGGCGCATATAATCATAAATTTCAGTAATGGTTCCTACAGTTGAGCGGGGATTTTTACTGGACGTTTTTTGTTCAATTGATATAGCAGGTGAAAGTCCTTCAATGTAATCCACATCTGGTTTTTCCATAAGCCCCAGAAATTGCCGGGCATAGGCAGAAAGTGATTCTACATATCGGCGTTGACCTTCGGCGTAAATAGTATCGAAAGCAAGGGATGATTTACCTGATCCGGATAAGCCGGTGATAACCACCAATTTATCCCGGGGGATTTCCACATCGATATTTTGGAGGTTATGCTCTCTGGCACCCTTTACAAATATGTGGTTTTCAAATAAAAATTTGTTGTTTTTCTGTTTCATGCGGAACCTGAAAACTACATGAATTCATAGCAGGAGGTAAAGAGTTATTTACAGGTTTTTATTTAAAATCCAGACTGGGACAATTCAAACTATTCATTAATTTATCACAGCTGATGTATCTATTTGAATAGGAGGTGGTGATGGGATTTCCACTTTTGGTTTTTCACCCCAATAAGTTTCATTGGTGGAAAGCATATAGGTGACATTTTGATCAGCCAGATATACATTAGGGTCACTACCAATACGAATATAGCTGCGGGAATAATCAGATTTTGATCGGCCGAAAACATAATACCCTACCGTTTCACCCTTAGAGTCTATCACAGCCAAATGTGTACCGGTGGAATCATCAACAGAATACTTACCATACTTTTCTGGGTTTTCAGAAATGATGGTCCCCCTGTTCACTTTTAATACCTTATCAAACATGTTATCCATTGACCGAACTTTAACCTCTAATGTATCATTTCCGGAAATTTTCCACAGGGTATCCACACGGGCAAGTTCAATTGCCTTTTCTCCATTTTGAATCAGAAATTTAAAAATATCTTCTGGGTCATTAGAAAATATAGCTTCTGTTGAACTATTGTGTTTTGATTGAGAATTTTTATTTAAAAAATATAGTCCTATAAATACAATAAGAACAATTAATGCAATTTGTACATTCTTAGCCATAGATTTCCTCCAAAACTTTAGCGCGGTTTTTTTCGCGTCTCATTCTTAATCCGCCAAATGCCACAACTAGAACAGATGGAAACAATATATTAATCCATTTCCATCTTGATTTTACATCATCTTCCAATTCCTGCAATGGGCGGTTTGTAATTTCTCGGCTCCTGAGAGATATTAATTCCCGGTCACCTAAGAGATAATCCACTGCATTCATTACAAAAATATGATTTTCAGGTGCTGCGCCACCTCCTTCATCAGCAATAAATTTAGAGTCAGGAATTAGAATTAATTGGCTTAAAGTACCATTTTCAGGATGGGTAACTTCTGCCAAAGCACCCAACACTTTGCCCGCTTCATTCAATTGGCGGAAAGCTGGATTCGCTTTGGGATCAGGATTTAAATTAAAAAACTCTTCCATTGCTGTAGATCGATTTGAACTTGTAAATAAGGGAATGAGATTTACATTATCCCCGACTAACAAACTATCATTAATAACAATCTCACTCGGAAACATCAAACGCAACGATTCTAATCCATTAACCATTACTATTTCATCATTAAAACTTCCTTCTTTGATTACAGGGAGAAAAGGATAATCCATAGGAACTGGAATACGAATGAATCCCAAATTTTGCTGCACATTCACCTTGCCGCAATTCTGATCCAAAACCAGATTGGGTGCAATATGCAACCCGTAATTATCCAGCAACGAATATATATCAGATTCTATTGGGCTTGCCTGTTGAGTAGCAAGATCCGTTTTAATTCTATTCTGGGCTAAAAGTACATTCCCACCCCGAGCAATAAAATCTTCTAAATTTTGCCGCTCATCAACGGTTAATGAATCTTCTACCCCATTTATTAATAGTAAGGAGATATTTTCAGATACTACCTGACTCAGATTAATATTTTGAATATTATAGCGTTGTGACAAAAGTTGAGAGATATTTTCATTTTTAAGTAGCTCTTGCCCTATAGTTTTAGCGATGGCAAGAGTCTCTTTATTGGTATCTACCAATTTCTTTATTTTCGTGGTAATATCATATTCCAACCCGGTAGTGGTTTGAATTACGGGAATAGTCTCCCGTGCATCTTCATAGAGGAAAGCCATACCCATGTAAACTCGTTTTACTTCAATATTATCATTTTCAATAACTTGTAATTGCACCGGTTGAATTCCTGACTTCTGTGCATCTTCCTGCATTTTTTCATCATCATCTGTATGATAGAATTCAAAATGGATATTCCCATTAGAGTACGCTGCATATTCTTCTAAAATATCCTGAAGATATCTGCGATTATTCCCATATTCCCCAGGGAGATTATCAGAAAAATACACTTTCATTGTGAGTCTATCATCAATTTTACTAACAACTGATTTGCTGGAATCGGACAAACTGTACATTTTATTTTCAGTCAAATCCCATCTGAAAAACAAATTTCTGGATACAATATTTAATAAAACCAGAATAGCTAAAACTATCCCAATATACGTTAAAAACGATTTTTTATTTTGAGTACTCATTGTTATTTCCACCTCCGAATTTCTAATATACGTACTGTCATGAACAAAAATAATCCTACAACAGATGCAAAATAAATAAGATTTCTGCTGTCAATCACTCCTCTTGAAATATTTGATAAATGATAGTCAACACTGAGAAACTGTATAATCCCTGTGAGTGATGTGGGAACAAACATGAGCATTTTATCCATCAAAAAGAAAATCAGCACAATAAAAATTCCTATAATAAATGCAACTACTTGATTATCAGTAAGGCTGCTGGCAAAAGTACCCACAGCTGAATATACTGCTCCCGCAAGAGCTATTCCTAAATAACCTGTGAAAACGGCACCATAATCAATGTTCGTCCCAACTTGGGTTAAAGTAAAAAAGTGTACCAGAGAAATTAATAATCCCGCCAAGACAAGGCTAAGAGCTGCCAGAAATTTTCCCGCAACAAAATCCAGGTCTCTTAACGGTAGAGTAGACATCACTTCCATTGTACCCAGATTTTTTTCCCGGGCAATGAGACTCATGGTTATAGCCGGTATAAAAAAGAGGTACACCAGTGGGATTATGTTAAACAGTGAACGCATATCTGACTGATCAAAAAGGAAAAATGTTCGTGTGAAAAAATACCCTGTAATAACCGCGAAAATGACCAGGAAAATATAAGCCATTGGACTGTTGAAATAGGACTTCATTTCTTTAAGGTAAATTGCTTTCAGGTTACGCATTTGCCGTGTCCTCCATTGTTAGGGTTCGGAAGATGGATTCTAGATTTACACTGTGTGGACTCATCTCTGTCACCACCCAATTGGAATCTATTGCATATCGAAACAACTCCTCTCTGGGATCTTTTTCTTTTGGATATTCTAAATGAAGAATTTGAGAACCGTTTCGTGTTGTAGAATCAACTAAACTAATAGATGGAATTTTTTCTGTGAGTGCTTTTACAGTACCATCTTCTGCATTTTTAATTTCTAAAGTTAGTTTTGTATTGCCCATAAATCCACTCATAAGCTCTTCATTGGTTCCATCCGCTACAATTTCTCCTTTATTTATTATAATTATTCGATTTACTGTCGCCTGGATTTCCTGTAGAATATGGCTGGACATTAACACTAATTTTTCTGTTCCCAAATCTTTAATAAGATTACGAATTTCTACAATCTGGTTTGGGTCGAGACCTGTAACCGGCTCATCCAGTATTAGAATTTTAGGATCATGAATCATTGCACATGCCAAGCCAATTCTCTGTTTGTAACCCTTTGAACATTCTGAAACCATTCGATGAATGACTCCTTTTAATCCACATTGTTCTACAACTCGAGCCAAAGAATTTTTAAATGCTTTACCGGTTATGTTACGGATATTACCGGTGAATTCTAGCAAATCATAAACGCGCATCTCGGCATAAAGGGGGTTCAATTCCGGAAGGTAACCGATTTGTTTTTGGATTTCCAGAGTATTGGATTGAATATCCAAATCGTTTACATATACATTTCCTGCTGTTGGTGTAAGGTACCCAGTCATCACTTTTAATGTTGTAGATTTCCCTGCACCGTTTGCTCCTAAAAATCCAACAATCTCGCCATCGTTTAATTCAAAATTGATAGATTTAACGGCCTTAACATCACCGTAGAACTTGGATAGATTTTCAACTTTTATCATTGTGGTAATTCCTATTTAACTTTAGTAAACAGCTGTTAATTGATACGATTATAATTTGTTCCTGATTATTAACTATTTTCTTTTACAAAGGAGGCTCCATCCCATTTGAAGCCTTCATATTCAAATCCGGAAAAACCCTCTATATCGGTTATATTATTTTCGGCAATATATCGAATAAATTCTCCCTTTACCGCTTTGCCAAAATGCCCTGCAGCAGATTTTTTATCTTTATTGGTTATTTGAAAATCTACGGGGATTACATTTTCCTTATTTGGCTTATATGCCTTTCTGTGTACCTGTGGTAAAAGGTCAACAATAACTTTTTCATCTTTTAGAGTTTCTGTAAGTACAGGATTCCAATGATGCTGAAGTGACAGAACATTCATTTTAAGCTTATAGTCTGGTATAGGTGTTTTTGGAGTTAACAATCCAAATAAACCACTGAAAATATAGATATACTTTTCCATGTAATTTTTTGCTTTTTCTGAAAGCGTGGACCAACCAATGTGCTCATATACTACTCCTGTATATCGTTCTATGGCTGGAGCACAGCGGCTGTTAAATGCATCTTGATTTTGCCGGTGAAACATTAAGGCTTTTTCTGGTGATGTTCCATAAACAGAGGATAAGTCTTCATCATCAATTAACTCCAGCAACCGTACAACTTGATTAACTTCTCTCTTAAACCGAAAATTGGTTTCTGAAAAAAGAGTTTTCCCTGGTTTAACTTTTGCCTTTCCCTCGCTTGGTGGAATTAATATTTTCATGAATATTCCTTATTTGAATTTAAAGTTAGATAAATGCATATTAAAAAATGGTGGTAAATTTAAGATTATAAAGAAAAGAATCTCAATGGATATTTTAAATATTCGCTGTTTACCTCACATATGTTCAAAACGATTGTTTAATATTGGATATAAAAAGCTCATTCTTTCTCAATTACTATTCGTAATTTTTCTATATGGGAAATTCATGGACACCAGAAAGTTGGAAGAAATTAACTGCAGCACAACAACCTGATTGGGAAAATTCTAAGAGCTATTCAAAAGTAATATCTGAAATATCAGGCTATCCACCTCTCGTTTTTGCCGGCGAAGTAAGGGCATTAAAACAACAACTTGGCGATGCTGCTCAGGGTAATGGATTTTTAATTCAGGGTGGCGACTGTGCCGAAACCTTCGATGATTTTCGGGCAGATTCTATAAGAGATAAACTTAAAATTTTGCTGCAGATGTCCGTTGTTTTAACCTACGGCGCTTCATGTAATGTTGTGAAACTGGGGCGCATAGCCGGGCAGTTTGCAAAACCCCGGTCATCTAATACAGAAATACGTGATGGCATTGAGCTTCCATCCTATCGCGGAGATGCAGTAAATGATATAAACTTTAATGAAGATAGCCGTAAACAAAACCCTAAGCGATTATTGCGAACCTACAATCAATCCGCTGCCACTTTAAATCTGCTGCGTGCATTTACCACTGGTGGTTTCGCAGACTTAAACAAAGTCCATGTGTGGAATCAAGAATTTATTACTCAATCTCCCCAGGGTAAACGATATGAAGAAATTGCCAGTAGTATAGATGATGCTCTTACTTTTATGAAAGCGGTCGGGATAAATTCAGAAAATACTTCCGCTTTAAAATTAGCAGAATTTTTCACATCCCATGAAGCTCTATTATTAGGCTATGAGCATGCACTTACACGACAAGATTCTATCACCGATAAATGGTATAATTGCTCAGCACATTTTCTTTGGATTGGCGACCGTACACGCCAACCCAATGGTGCACATGTAGAATTCCTTTCAGGCGTGGATAACCCCATAGGCATAAAGGTTGGCCCTTCAATTAATGATGAGGAACTTATCTCCCTTTGTGAAAAACTAAATCCAGAAAATGACTGGGGAAGACTTACTCTTATATCCCGAATGGGTGCAGACACTGTTCGCAGTAAATTGCCACCACTCGTTAAAGCAATTAAAGAAAGTGGTCAAAAGGTTCTTTGGGTGTGTGACCCCATGCATGGAAATACATATAAAACTGAGAATGGCTATAAAACGCGGCATTTTGATACTATTTTGGAAGAATTGGAACACTTTTTTGCCATTCATCGTGCTGAAGGAACTATTCCCGGCGGTGTTCATTTCGAGTTAACCGGTGATAATGTTACTGAATGTCTGGGTGGAGCCAGGAAAATCAGCGATTCGGATTTGAATGCTAGATATGAAACAGCTTGTGATCCCCGCCTGAATAATGAGCAGAGCCTTGAATTAGCCTTTCTGGTAACTGACCTCCTGCGCAACGGACGGTAATGCGATTGCGGAATTCGTAATACGTAAAGGTAAAGTTCTTTCCTTAAATATTTACGTTTTAAATAATTACAGTCAGTTGGCTTGGGAAAACCCTGTAAATTCCACAGCTATTTTAACCCCATTTTCATAGGAGTAAATTATGTCAAAACTTTCTATCCATGGCTATGGAGATGACCTCACCGTAAATAATTTTCGCTTAGGTGATCTGACACCAGCAGAACATGAAAAAATAGAACTGGAAAAGGGTGGGCGCAACTATAATCCGCTGGAAAATGTGGTGGTAAGCCACGTAAAGGATTCTTCCACACTTATCTGCAGAAAACCATCAAAAAATGGAGTGGCGGCTTATATAGAAGAAGAGCTTATTGATGGTCTTTGTTGTTATTCTGCAGTAAATCAGGGACAACTCAATCAAACCATTGTAGATGCTGTTGTTAAGCACCTCACTGAAGAAAAATTGCCAACCGTACCCCGATCCATTCGTCATAAGTATATGAGTGCTTTTTTATTGGCAACCACAGGCATTACCGGAATGGACCGTGTGGTTCCAAAGGTGGCTGGAGTGGAAGCCCCCGAACTTATGTTCAAATTATCCCGTCGGTGGGGATATAAGATAAAAGGCATTCCTGAAAATGAAGCAATAATTGTCGCTGCTAAGGGGAATTTTCATGGAAGAACCGTAACCGCAGTTTCCATGTCAGATGACCCCGATGCCAGAGAGAATTTTGGTCCATTTGTGCCAGGGATTGAACTGGTAGCTTTTAATGATATTGATGCTCTCACCTCTCTTTTTGAAGAAAAGGGTGAAAAAATTGCAGCATATCTGGTTGAGCCAATTCAAGGTGAAGCTGGTGTAATTGTACCAGATAATGATTATTGGACCCAAGTTAGAGCATTATGTAATAAACATAATATCCTTCTTGCCATGGATGAAGTGCAAACTGGTTTTGGGAGAACCGGTGCCAACTTTGCTCATGAGCTTTTTGATGTGAAGCCCGATCTCATGGGTTGCGGAAAGGCTGCCGGTGGTGGAATACTCCCTGTTTCATTTGTAGCAGGAACAGATGAAGTAATAGGTGTTTTAACACCGGGGTCGGAGGGATCAACTTTTGGGGGTTATCCCCTTGGCGCTGTTGTGGGCGTGTTTGCCATTAAAGTGCTGGTTGATGATAATCTTGCTGAAAATGCAAAAATTAGAGGTGGCCAACTCATGAGCCATTTTGAAAATATGAAAAGTGAATTCCCAGATAAAATTAAAGAAGTGAGGGGGTATGGCTTATTAACAGCCTTTGAAATGCATGATGACCCTAAACTGGATGGGCACCACGTGTCGCTGGAACTTCTAAAAAATGGTGTTTATGCCAAAGAAACTCATCACAGCACCGTACGCATAGCTCCTGCACTTACTGTAGAAGCTTGGCAGATTGATAATATTGCTGAAGCAATTTATAATGTAGTAAAATTGTTGTAATTCTTAACAATAAATTCCTTCCTTACATATTCACCTTTTAAATAATTAAAGTTGGTTGGCTTGGGGGATTTGTAAAACGTAATTCGTAAAGCATGACCTGCTAAATTTAAGTCTGATATAATTAATTCCGGAATAATTTGCCTATTTCCGGATAAAATTCTATATTTCAGGATATTTAAGGGTAATAGTTTAATACTTTAGGAGTAATTCCTGCATCCAAGCATATACATATTAACCATTGCGTTCATGATCCACCTGTTTGCGTGGACTTTCGTGTTTGCAATAAATCGGAGTAGCAAATTAAGTAAAGCCTATCTGATTTATATTGGGTCAATTATGGGATGGCTACTGATGGATTTAATCGGCAGAATCATTTTTACCGATATAACTCCATTGTATTATCTCCGGATTATGTCCATATTTTGGCTGTACTTGGGAATAGGAATGCTTAATTTCATCTATGTGCTGTTGGAAAAAAAATACGATCCCCTTTTCAAATATTTAGCATGGCTATATCCCCTGTCACTTATCATCAGTCTCACTACAAAAATGAGCGTCTTACCAGGTGTATTGTTTTTGCCTACACTTATATTAGGTATTTGTGTTCCCAGCTTTTATGGTATTTTTCTTATTATTGACCGATTAAGAAAAACAAAAAATGAGATTCTGGGGTTTCAATTAAAACTGATTATAACAGGAATAATCTCTGTCATAGTAATTGGTATGGCTACCGATGTCATCCCAATTTTTTTAGGATATAAATTTGATTGGCGATTGGGCTCTGCCATAACCTGTGTTCAGGCATTTTTTATTTTACCTGCCTTATTAAAATACCATTTTATAGCATTTCCGGTAGGCGAAGTTGCTTTTAGTCTGTTTACTAATGCCAATGAAGCTATTATTGCAATTGATAATAATGGGATTATTTTACGCACCAATGGTAAAGCCAATCAGCTTTTTAATATCCACCCAAAAAACATTCAAGTGAAGAATATTAGAGATTATATAAAAGATTATGACCCCGAGGATAAAACTATTAATATGGAAACTGTGCTGGTGGAAAACGCTGATATTGCTATTAATATTTCTCAATCAAATCTTCACTTTGGCGGTAATAAACAGGGAAAGGTTATGGTAATCAGGGACATTACCGAGAGGGTTCAAACTGCTATTTCACTTTCAGAAAGTGAAAGGTCGTATCGTTCCCTGGTAGAAGCTTCAAATGATATAATTTATAATATAGATTTAAATGGTAATTTCACATTTGTAAATCCCATTTTTGAAGAAAAATCTGGGTTTAAACCAGAAGAAGTAATGGGGGTAAATTCAAATTTACTATTGAGAGATGATTATAAAGAAAAAATTCAAGAAATATTCTCATATTTTTTTAAATCAAAAAATTATTTAAAAAACAATGAACTAACAGCAGAGGTTCCCATTATTAAGAAAAATGGGGAAGAACTTTGGGTAGAATTAGGTATCCGTGCTTTAGTTGAAAATAAACTTATTACTGGTTTTTCAATAATTTCACGAGATATAACGTCTCGTCACTTCACTCAGGAGAAATTAAAATTAAAAACCGAAGAATTGGAAAGTATATTTAAAGCTCTACCCGATTTGTTTTTTCGTTTGGACTATGAGGGAACAATTTTGGATTATCAATCTGGATTAGAAGGTGATTTATTGTTGCCTCCCGATCAGTTTTTAGGAAAAAAAGTGATGGATATAATGCCAGAAGATGTTGCTTTTACTATAGAAAAAGGAATAAAAAAAACCCTATCCACCCAAAAGCTAACCACTTTTCAATATAAATTAACTGTTGATGATGAAACAACCTATTACGAGGCAAGATTACTCCCCTTTCAAAAAAATCAAATAATTTCTATCATCCAAAATATTACCAAAAAAGTAAAAGCTGAAAATAAAATAAAAGAGAGTGAAAAAAAATTAAAGGTCGCTCAGAGTGTAGCAAAAATTGGAAGTTTCGAATATTATTTTAATGATGAAAGTGTATTTTGGTCAGATGAATTATATAAAATTTATGGAATAGATTCAAACACGACTAAAGCATCCAATAATCTCTTTCTGAACAAAATTTTACATCCAGATGATCATGATTTTGTATTGAATAAGATTACAGAGTGTTTAGAAAAAAAGCTTCCCATGGATTATCAACATAGAATAATTAACTCAGATGGTACTGAAAAAACAATGCAGTGTAATGCCATTACAACCTATAATTCTAAGGGCCTACCTGAAACCATTAAGGGAACCTCACATGATATTACGGAAATAAAAAAATACCAATATCAATTAAAAGATTTATCATCACACATACAAAATCTGCAAGAGGAAGAACGTAGCCACATTGCTCGGGAAATTCATGATGAATTGGGACAGAATCTAACCAGTATTAATATGGACATTGAGTTCCTTAAAAATAGAGGACAGGAAGGTGCAGACCCTGATATATTAAAACGGTTAAAAGCGCTAGGTAAATTAGTAAATGATACTATTAAAACAACCCGGAGAATCAGTCAAGAATTACGTCCTGGAATTTTAGATGACCTTGGGTTAAAGTCAGCCATTGAATGGCAGGTAGCTCAATATAAAAAACGGTCTGATTCAATCTATAAATTAAATCTGATGGGTGATGATGAAACTCTTTCAACAGAATTAGCTACCACCATTTTCAGAATAACTCAAGAATCATTGACTAATATTGTACGCCATGCAGATGCAACGAAAGTTGAAATTAATTTAAATATTGATAATCCTTCTATTAAATTGGAAATAAAAGATAATGGCAAAGGAATTTCTGAAAACAATTCTGAAAATAATAATGCCTCATTTGGTATATTTGGCATGAAGGAGCGCGCCTCAATTTTAGGGGGAGAATTAAAAATTGTAAGCAGACCCAAAGAGGGCACATCCATAATTGTAGAATTACCAATTCAGTCTAATTAAGGAAAACAAAATGATTAATATTTTAATAGTTGATGACCATTTAATTGTAAGAGAGGGTATTAGAAGAATCATTGATGATTCAGCAGGCATGAATGTTGTGGCTGAAGCTTCCAATGGGATGGAAGCACTTGAACTTGTGTGGAAAAATAAATATGATTTGATATTACTGGATATTTCTATGCCGGGACAAAATGGCCTGCAAACACTGAAGCAAATAAAAAAACACGATAAAAATGTTCCTGTATTAATGCTCAGCATGCATTCTGAAGAACAGTATGCCATGCGGTCAATGAAAGCCGGTGCTTCTGGGTATATGACCAAGGAGACCGCTTCAAGTTCACTTGTAAAGGCTATTCGCAAAATTAATGATGGAAGAAAATTTATTACTCAGGAAGTTGCAGAACTATTAGCCACAGATCTTTACCATGAACATGACAAAGAACCCCACGAATATTTATCGGATAGAGAATTTGAAGTCTTAAAAATGATAGCAAAAGGAGATTCAATAAAAATAATTGGCAAAAATCTTTCCATCAGCCCTAAAACCGTAAGCACGTATCGTTCGCGGATTTTAGAAAAATTAGACTTGGAAACCAACTCCGATATAATTCATTATGCAATTGATTATAAACTTGAAGACTAATTTTTTCTCATATTAAAAGTAAAAGATTGCTCTAACTAATTGGACTTTCAAGGGGGTTTAATTAAATGTAAGATTTTACCTACAAGTAAAATCAGAGTTTTCCTCATTGACAGCTATTAAGAAAACCCAGTAATATATAGTAGTTAGTTAACTTCCTTCCTCCTTCAGTTAACAAAAAAGACCGAACCTTAGTGCCGTCTCCAAGGTTCGGTCTTTTCAATTTTATTATGTAATTTTACTTGTTTTAACAGAATTAATGCATGGAAATTTTCCCCACCAAATCATATTCGAATATCTAGGTATATAAATTGAAAAAGTATTTTTACCCCCTACTAGTTATTGCCGCCCTTGGATGTAAGGGTGATGCTGAACTTGCTATGGAGCGAGGAATTCAGTATTACCAGTGGGATATGATAGAAAAAGCGGTGCTGGAATTTAAATTTGTAATCCATAATCTTTCTTCACAAAACGAAAAATTGGATTATTCCCAAATCAGGTTAAAATCAAGAGCTCACCATAACCTGGCTGTTGCGTATGCAAAAAAGGAATGGTATGATGATGCCGTTTTGGAGGCTCGGAAATCTTTTGAATTATTCCCGTCGGACGATAATAGAAAGGTTTTGGAATTAATTCAGAAAAAGATTCCAACTGAATCAAAGAAAACTGTTAAACAAAAACCCGCTACCCCGTAATATCCTCTCCGCCATCGATGCGGATGTTGTTTCCTGTTAACCAAGTATTTTCAGATAGTCCAAGTGTAGCAATTGTGGTTGCCACATCCTCAGGTACCGTTAAGCGTTTTCCCGGATTTAACATTAAAGCATGTTCAATCATTTTCTCATTATCAGGGATTTTTCTTAAAGCAGGGGTGTCTGTAACGCCGGCCTGTAAGGCATTAGCGGCAATTCCGTGTTCAGAAAATTCAAATGCCAATTGGCGACAGTATGATTCAAGGCTGGCCTTTGCTGCAGAAACAGCACCGTAGGCTTTCCATTGGCGATGACCGCCGGAGCTGGTCATGGCAAAAATTTGCGATCCTTTTTGCAGCAACCCAGCTTGATACAAATCTTGAGACCAGTAAAGTATACTGCTGGCCATAACATCCAATGTCATTTCAACTTGACGTTGCTGAAGTGTATTGGTTGCATCTTTATCTATCACGGGTTTTAAGGCACCAAATGCCAGGGAATGCATGAGAATTTTCACCCGCAGATTGCCAAATGATTTTAATTCTTCTATTACCGTTTTTCGTTTTTCAGCATCAGTAGCGCTCATATTTTTAAAGTGGACTTCAACATCATGACTCTTTAATTCTTCGATCAATGAGTTGATGGAATCCATTGCTGCTTTTCGATCTAAATGGATTCCATAAATATTAATACCCTGTGATGCCAGCGCTCTGCACGTTGCGGCCCCAAATCCGCTGGATGAACCCAAAATTACTGCCCAATCTTTCATATATAGTTAATCTCCTGATTAATAAGAATGCAAAATTTAAAGTGCTATTTCTCCCACCACAAAGCAATTCATACAATTGGGAAATTGAATATATTTAATTGACATTGATTTATCTGTAATTTTTACCATGGGATTAAAAGCCGGAATAGTAGGATTGCCCAATGTTGGGAAATCAACCATATTTAATGCACTTACCAAATCTGCCATACCTGCAGAAAACTATCCCTTCTGTACCATTGATCCAAATGTGGGTATTGTCGAAGTTCCAGATAAAAGATTAGCCGATATCGCTGCTATTATTAATCCTAAATCCATTACGCCTGCAACGGTGGAATTTGTGGATATTGCAGGGCTTGTCCGGGGCGCGAGTAAAGGAGAGGGTCTTGGAAATCAATTTTTATCCCATATACGAGATGTGGATGCCGTTTTACATGTGGTTCGTTCTTTTGAAGAAGACAACATCACCCATGTTGAAGGCAGTTTAGACCCTGTGAGAGACATTGAAACCATCGAAACAGAACTGCTCATCAGGGATATTGCCTCTGTAGATAAACGCTTGGAAAAACTACAAAAAACAGTAAGAATTGGAGATAAAGACGCAAAAAAAGAATTGCTCGTTTTAGATATCATCTTTCCAAAAATGAATGAAGGTATATTGGTGCATGATATTGATTTAACCACAGATCAACGCCTAATAATCAAACCTCTTTCTCTCTTAACCGGTAAGCCCACGCTCTATGTAGCAAATGTAGACGAAAATGAAATCATGTCTGAACAAAGAAGTGCGGGACTACAGAAATTATTTGATTTTGCAGAAGCAAGAGGAAATGCTGCCATCCGATTATGTGGAAAACTGGAAGCTGAAATCTCGAATTTAAAAGATGAAGAACGAGTGTTTTTTCTGGAGGAATATAACCTACATGAACCTGGATTAGACAAGCTCATCCACGCCAGCTATGATCTATTAGGGTTGGAAACATTTTTTACCGCCGGAGAAAAAGAAGTGAGGGCATGGACCATCCATAAAGGATATTCAGCGCCTCAGGCTGCAGGGGAAATTCATTCAGATATTGAAAGAGGATTTATCAAGGCTGAAATTTATTCCTTTTCAGAATTGATGCAGTATAAATCTGAGGCAGCATTAAAAGAAGCGGGAAAAATCAGGCAGGAAGGAAAAAACTATATTGTAAAAGATGGGGATTTAATATTTTTTAAATTTAATGTGTAAATTAATTGGGGGGGCGATCTCCAAAAAGCTCTTTGCTTGCTCGGGTTAAATATTTTTCTTCCTGTTCCGTTAAACTTTCCCATCCAGAATCATTCAATTTGTCCAATATTTCATCTACCTTTTTTTTCATTTGAACCTCTTCATCATTTTGAGCTGAAGTTTTTTGTTTCAAATTTTTTAACCGCAAACGATAATACTCCATTTTAATATTTTTCCAATTAAAAATAAAATAGATATATAGTACTCCAATAATCATCCCTGATAAATGAGTAATATGGCTCACATTAGATTGATTTGAAGATAAGGATGCAAAAAAGGCAATAACACCCAGACCCAATACCATATATTTTACTTTTAAGGGGAAGAGTCCATATAAATACACCATTCGATTAGGGTATGTAAATCCATAAGCAACTAATAAGCCGTAAATGGCCCCACTTGCACCAACTATGGGAACAATTGAATTGATGCTGAACAATACCGTCATTAACCCTGATCCTATTCCACAGGTGAAATAAAAAAATAAAAATTCATTTTTTCCCCACTGCATTTCCAAATCTTTTCCAAACATCCATAAAACGAACATATTAAAAAATAAATGAAGTAATCCGCCATGGATGAATAGGTAGGTGAAAAGCTGCCAAATTTTCAAACTGTACCATACATGGCTGGGGACTAAACCAAAGGAACTAAATAACATACTTCTCTGTCCTGAAAGTTCAGTTAAAATGAAAACAACAATATTAATAATAACGAGCAATTTGACCCCGCTTGGAATTGTAAAAGTAGGGCGGGAAAATCTTTGTCTAAACCCCGGGCTGGTATATTGGTATCTCATCTAATTAGAATTATTGTTTTCTTCATTGATTAATTTACGAACCATATCCATTGACCTTACCCGCTTCAATCCTTCAATATGAAAGGATGTAAATAAATCCAAGAATCGAATGGGGTTAAGAATACTATTTTCCTTAATCGCTAATGATTGCAAATCATCTAAATGTGAACTTGTTATTTTTTTGAGTACCATAAAACTGTTTTCTTCCAGATGTATTTGGTTTTGTGTTACACAATTTGCACATACTAATTCCCCCGTATATTCATCAATACCGCCCTGGGACATTTCCGAATTGCATTTGCTGCAATTTTTCAGGTTCGGCATAAATCCCAATCGAATTGATAATTGATATAAAAAGAATGCAAATACCAACCAGAAATTTTGAGTTTCATCATTCAATTTTTCAAGTACTCTCCACCCCAGACGATATAACACAGGATAGGGGTTGCAGTCCAGAGTTGCCTTATCAATAATTTCAACAATTGCCAATCCCAGTATAATACGGTTCAGGCTATTTCTAATTATTGGATATTGCTGAATAAAACTCGCATCTTTTAAAATTTGAATATCCCGATTCGATTTATTGTAATATTGAATATGAATATGGTTAACTGGTTCCAACAATGCGCCAGTTATATTTTTTGGTCTTAAAACACCTTTTGCCAGGATGGTTACTTTTCCATAATCCTCAGTAAAGGCACGGCAAATAATACTGGTGTCACTAAATGGTATTCTTTTTAGGATAATGGCATTGGTAGTTATCAACACAAATACTAGTTAGAAATTTGGGATGAATAATTAATATGCCCGGGCAAAAATCACCTCATGTTTTGCGGGATTTTCTGAATAGATACACTTTTTATCTTTTGTCTTTTCATTAAGTAGAATACAGCGAATGGTGGCTTTAGTTTCCTTTTTAATAGCAGCCTCAGAATCAGGATTGCCATCCCAGCCACAGCGTATAAATCCACCTGAATTAATTTGTTTTTTAAATTCGTCATAATTGTCCACGGTGAATGTATTTTCCGAGCGAAACTTAAGAGCCTGCTCAAACATATTCGTTTGAATTTCATCCAGAAGCTGCCCTAACTCTGTTGCAGCAGATTCAATTTCATAAGACTTCTTCTCTCCTGTATCTCTGCGGGCACAGAATAATGTGCCCCCTTCCATATCCCTGGGACCAACTTCAACCCGAATAGGAACCCCTTTCATTTCCCATTCGTTAAATTTGAAACCAGGTGAAATTTTCTGTCGATCATCCAATTTAAATCGAATTCCAATTTCTCCCAATTCAGTAAGGAAGGGTTCAAGAAATTTTTCAATTGCATCTAAACTATTATCATTCTTGATAATTGGAATAATAACAATTTGTACTGGTGCAACTTTCGGAGGTAGTCGTAATCCTTTATCATCACCATGCACCATTATAAGAGCGCCAACTAGCCTTGTACTTACACCCCAACTGGTGGCATACACCAACTCCTCTGTATTATTTTCAGTTTGGAATTTTACATCAAAGGCTTTGGCAAAATTCTGACCAAGATAATGGGATGTTCCTGCCTGAAGTGCACGTTTATCTCCCATCATGGCTTCGATACAGTAGGTATCAACAGCTCCAGCAAATCGTTCGGCTTCTGATTTCAATCCGGTTAATACTGGAATAGCTAAAATTTGCTCCAAGACTTCCTGATAAATATCTAGCATCTGTATGCTTTCTTCACGGGCTTCCTGTTCTGTGGCGTGGGCAGTATGCCCTTCCTGCCAGAGAAATTCACTGGTTCTCAGAAACAGGCGCGTCCGCATTTCCCAGCGCACCACATTGGCCCATTGATTAATTAGAATGGGAAGGTCACGGTAAGAATTAATCCACTTTTTGTACATTGACCAAATAACCGTTTCAGAAGTAGGGCGGACAATTATCTCTTCTTCCAACTTTGAATCAGGATCAACTACAACGCCATTACCATCAGGGGCAGATTTTAAGCGGGAATGCGTTACCACCGCACATTCTTTTGCAAAACCTTCGATATGGTCAGCTTCCCTGGATAGAAAAGATTTGGGAATAAATAATGGAAAATAGGCATTTACATGTCCAGTCTCTTTAAAGCGTTTATCGAAAGCTTCTTTAATACTTTCCCAAACACCATAACCATAGGGACGAATGACCATAGTACCTTTTACAGGACCATAGTCTGCCATTTCTGCTTTTGTTATTACATCCGTGTACCAACGGGCATAATCTTCACTTTTAGGGGTTACACCTTTTGCCAATTGAAATCCTTATTTTTGGTTGAATTTAAGATACAGAATTTAACTTAATGAACATACCATGAAAAACAGATGATTATTTCATTATGGATTAAATTTTAAACTTAATCCAACAGGTCGGTGATCAGAAATATACTTTTCATATTCCGTCCAACCATTATCAAAGTATTCTTCTAAACGAATTGTTTGAACAAAAGAGCCTTCATTTTCAAATTCATCAAACAACTCATTTGTAATAAGAATATGATCTAAATGACTGGGCCATGTTGGATACGACCAGTATGATTCTGATCCTAATGCAATATCCATGTCCGTAAACTGAAAATATGTCGGGGCATTAATAAAATTTTGAAATACATTTTCATTTGCATCCTCATTCAATTCATCATTTAAATCACCGAGAATAATTACATTTTTGTTTGGTAAATATTCGTTGATGTAATCTTCCAGATTTTCCGATGCAGATTTACGCCGTGCCTCATCTTCTGTTCCGCTTTCATTGGCTTTAAAATGATTATTTATTACGAAAATTTCTTTCCCATTCCAATGAACTTGTGCAACAAGGGGTGACCGAGGAAATGACCACCAATCATCAGTAAATATTTCGTAAGTGTCTTCAACATCAATATTGTTAGAATACAATAATGCTAAATTAATATTATAAGAAGCTGAATTGGTTATCATTCCACCATAATTTTCTAATTGTCGAACTAAATATTGAAAATCTATTTCACTATCCATTTCTTGCAAAGCTATTATATCTGCCTCTATCAGTGGAATTAATTCCAATAAATAATCTATGGTAGAACTATGTTTGGGGAAATTTTCTATGTTCCAAGTTACAATATCAAATGTTGAATCAGCACCTAAATTAATATTTGAATTTGATGTGTCTAATTCCTTATCCTCAGCACAGGAAATAATAAATATAACAAGAAATGGCACTATAAGGATTCTGGTCATGGGAAAAATTATTGACCTATAAAGATGCAATCCAAGTGAGAATGATTAATTTCCTTGTAAATTAACCCACACATCAAGTTTTAAAAAAAGGTTCATTCATGCGAAAATCAGCTATATTAATTACAGGTGCTAACGGTGAAATGGGGCAAGGGCTCATTACAGCGCTACATAAACAAAATAATGTAAATATTGTGGCATTGGATTTGAATCCCTTGGATGATTCTATTTCGATGTTGGCAAATGAAGAACTCATTGGCAATATACTGGATCAAGGTCTAATAGAACAGCTGAATGGCGAGTATGAATTCGATACCATTTATCATTTGGCAGCCCTGCTGTCAACCCGGGCAGAATTTTCACCACGTGCAGCTCACGATGTAAATGTTGGAGGGACACTGAATCTGCTTAACTTGGCAATTGAACAGGGTCGATCTCAGGGAAATGCAGTGAAGTTTTTCTTTCCCAGTTCCATTGCAGTCTATGGTTTTTCAGGATTAGAAGAGAAAAATTCAGCCAGCGCTATAAAGGAAGATAGCTATCGAAATCCCACTACCATGTACGGCTGTAATAAACTTTATTGTGAACATTTAGGAAATTACTACACCAATAATTACCAGCGATTAGGGGCGGAAAAACATCAGCACTATATTGATTTTCGTTCTATTCGATTTCCCGGTATAATTTCTTCAAAGACAATTCCAACAGGTGGTACATCGGATTATATTCCTGAAATGTTACACGCAGCGGCAAAGGGAGAGCCTTACAAATGTTTCGTTCGGGAAGATACCCAACTGCCTTTTATGACCATGCCCGATGCCATTTCTGCTATCACTACTTTAATGGATGCTCCTGTAGAAAACATTTCGCGAACAGTGTATAATATCAGGTCCTTTGCGCCGACGGCTGAAGAGTTCAGGCAAAGGGTGTTGGCGTTTTTTCCCAATGCTGAAATCGGATTTGAAGTAACGGAAAAACGCCAACAAATGGTGGATAGTTGGCCAGCTGATACAGATGACAACATGGCAAAAAAAGATTGGAATTGGAAGCCTACCCATAATTTGGATTCTGGGATGAATGACTATCTTGTTCCCGATTTACAACTGATGTATAAAAATTAATTTGGAGAAAAATTGAATACCATTCATAATAGATTACAAGATGAAATAGCTGAAATAAAAGCAGCCGGATTGTACAAACAGGAACGGATAATTGAATCCCAACAACAGGCTGAGATTACTGTAAATGAAAAACAGGTGATCAATTTCTGTGCCAATAATTATCTGGGACTTGCTAATCATCCCCAGCTAATTCAGGCTGCTATGGATGGCGTAGAAAAATGGGGATTTGGACTGAGCTCCGTTCGATTTATTTGTGGTACACAATCCATACATAAACAGTTGGAAGAGAAGATTTCAACCTTCCTCCATACAGAAGATACAATCCTTTATACATCCTGTTTTGATGCAAATGGAGGGCTGTTTGAGACTCTGCTGGGAGCGGAAGATGCAGTAATTTCTGATGCTCTTAATCATGCATCTATTATTGACGGGGTTCGCCTTTGTAAGGCACAACGCCACCGTTATCCCAATTCAGATATGGCTGGGCTGGAAAATATTCTACAAAAAACACAGAATGCCCGTTCCCGCCTCATTGTTACTGATGGCATTTTTTCCATGGATGGTTTTGTAGCTAATCTGAAATCAATTTGTGATCTGGCTGAAAAATACGAAGCGCTGGTGATGGTGGATGATTCTCACGCCACTGGCTTTTTTGGAGCTTCCGGAAGAGGTTCAATTGAGCACTGTAATGTCATGGGCAGGGTAGATATTATCACTTCCACATTGGGTAAAGCATTGGGCGGTGCCTCTGGCGGCTTTACTTCCGGTCGAAAGGAAATCATTGATCTGCTTAGGCAGCGATCCCGCCCATATCTATTCAGTAATACCGTAGCTCCTTCTATCGTTACTACCTCAATTGCTGTATTGGATATGCTTTCTAATACAACTGAACTCCGTGATAAACTGGAAGAAAACACCCAATATTTCAGAGCTGAAATTACTGAAGCCGGATTTGATATTAAGTCTGGTGTACACCCCATTGTTCCCATTATGTTGGGTGATGCCAAATTGGCTCAAGATATTGCCAGTGAAATGTTGGATGAAGGTATTTATGTTATTGGCTTCTCGTTCCCCGTAGTGCCCAAAGGGGAAGCCAGAATTCGAGTGCAAATTTCTGCCGCACACTCCAGAGAGCATTTGGATAAAGCCATTGCTGCTTTTGAAAAGGTTGGGAAAATTCATAATGTAATTAGTTAATAGATTAAATTAATCTTTCATTGCAACTCTCCCCTCATCTTAATCTTCTCCCCAAGGAGAAGAGGCTTAATCAAACTTTATTAATCAATCTAGTTTTTGAAGAATGTTAAAAAAAATTCTCCTCTCACAAGGGAGAGGCAGGGTGAGGGGTAAATAATAGACGCCATAATTCTCATAACCGCAGCTTTTATTACTTCCTCCATTTCTGCAGTTTTAGGAATGGGAGGCGGCATTATTCTCCTGGGAATTATGGCTATCATGATTCCCGAAGGTTATGCTGTCGTGGCTCTCCATGGAATTATTCAGCTGGTAAGTAATTTTACCCGAAGTTATGTTTTCCGTGAGCATATTAAAACTAATATTGTCCGCGAATATCTACCCGGAGCGATCCTTGGACTAAGTATGTCCGCATTCATAATTTTTATTCTCATCACTCTATTTCAGGTAGAGTCTGCCAAAGAAATAAAAATTGATTTTCTCAAACCCCTCATTGGTATTTTTATTCTCTGGTTTTTGTTTGGGCGCAGACCTCAGCCAAAAGATGACCATCCTAATTTTTTCGGAGTGGGTCTGGTGAGCGGACTTACAACCGTTTTCATTGGCGCTACCGGTCCCCTAATTGCACCATTTTTTCTAAAGGGTAAACTAACAAAAGAAACTATCATTGCCAATAAAGCCATTTGTCAGGCAATTAGTCATACCGGAAAAATCCCCCTCTTCATATTCTTTTTTCAGTTTGATTATTTTGCTGAGGTGGATATTCTTATCCCTTTAGTGATCGCTGTATTCATAGGCACCAATTTCGGCAAGCAAATTTTGGCCTTCATTCCTGAAAAGGTATTCCAGCTACTGTTTCGCGGAGCTTTGACGGTTATTGCGTTTAAACTTATTATGGATCAATTTATTCCGATTTTATTTGATTAATCTACCTTCTTCTTCAACGAAAATCCCACCACAAACCCGGCTGGACCTAAATTCATAAAGCCAACATCCAGGGTCATATTTGTAAAGCGAAAACCAACGCCACCTGAAAAACCGGCAATAACATCAGATGAAAAATCACCTGTTAAATAACCAGCACGATGGCTGCTGCTCCCCAAACGGAGCGTTAGACGACTATCCGGCTTTAATTCAATCCCACCGGAAAAATAAAATGAGTCGCCATCACCAAAATAAGTAACAATATCTCCATTGATGAGGAGTGGAATATAGCGGGGTTCATAGTATAAAGCTGTTCTAAATAGTGCGGGGATGGGTTCCTTGATGTCGGTGTAGGATTTGAGTAAAATACCAATGTTTTCAAGGGACAATCCCACTCCAAGTCTCTTTCTTAACAGTCGGCTCCTCATACCAAAATTGGTAAATACAAGTTGGGATTGATACCCTGCAATAGAACTGAGAAAATAACCGCCAGAAATTCCAATAGAGGTGATATTTTTATATTCCTTTTTGAATCCTGTTTCAAATAAAATGTCAAAAGCGTAGGATTTATTTTCCGTTTCACTGTCTATAATGGCACCATAGTTCATAATTGAAATCTTTGTTAATCTAATTCCCAATTTGGATTTATGAACAGATTGGTACCCTGTAAAATGAATTTCCCCTGGGAGATAAAAATAAGAATATGTATTCCCCTTTGCCCGTTTTGAGAGGGATGCGGGGTTATTGCTTAGTAACAATCCATCATAGGCTGATGCTGAATTATGCAGGGCTAAATTACGGGCGTCCATTGGGAACTGCAGAATTTCATAAGACCCTGCCCCAAAAATCCATCCTGCAAATAGTAAATATATTAGTTGGGCAGTTCTTCGTTCCATTCGGTGTTTTCTAATTCTTCTTCAATTTCCCATTGTTTCAGTTTCAATTTATTTCGATGATTGCGATACAGAAATCCTAACACCAAAATTATAGGTAAAATTACATATACATATTTAGCAGAACGGAAGAGAAAGACCCAGTTATAATTTTCTTCCAGGTAGATTTCAAATTTGATCTGAAATTCAATATATTCTTCATTAATGGCTGTTTCCAGGGCTTCAGGAAACTCCTTACCTGAGCGCATTTCATTTAAAATTTTCTGGGGTGTATTATCACCATAATAATACTGTAGTGCTTCTACTGCTGCTGCAGATTCGCCATAGGCTAATTTAATTTTTCCCTTGTTATGAATGCCCATATTTTGCAATCGCTGCAGGGGGATAGTTTGTTTTCTCCAATGGGCTTTGGAAATTTCAATTTTATGCAGCAACGAAAATTCATAGGATCCAGCCATGGCCATTCCCTCTTTAAACCATGATGGCATGCTGTAATAATTGGGAATGCGAAACATATAAATATGATTTAGTTCATGCACGATGACTTCTTTCATTCGGATAAATGAAATATTTGCAATTCCTGGGGATTTTAGTATGGCCCGGTCAGGATTTATTTTAGCCACCGCAATCCCCCATTCTGGAACGGGTCCCTTAGATTTTTCATAAAAATCATCCATATTGCTGGTGATATAAACCGAATAGTCTCTGATAGCAACTTCTCCCAATTTTCTCACCAGCTTTACAGATTCATCCTTTATAAGTTGAACAATCTCCGGAATATCATCCACTCTGCCTCCATAAATTTCAAGGGTGCATTCACCTAGTTCGGTGGGAAAGGTATCCGAAAATACTTGGGTACCAAAGATGAAAATAAATAAAATAAATCGTATCATTTTTATAACATAGAAGCTGGATCCACATCAATTAAAATACGAACCCCTTTCCATTTTCGCTCAAAAATTATAAAGCCAATTGTACTATGTATAAATTGGTGAAGACTGCTGATATTTCGGTTTTTAGATTTAATAATCAAATGTACACGCCAATTCCCCTTAATTTTTTCAATAGGAGCTGACGCAGGTCCCAATATTTTATAATTTGAATTTCCCATTAATTTTATGCCAACTTTTTGGGCAAAATCATCTACAATTAATTTATTTTTCCCTATAAATAAAATGCGTCCGATTCGTGAAAAGGGGGGATAGCTTAACTCCTGCCGTTGTGCCAAAGATACATTGTAGAATTTTTTAGTGTTTAAGGCAGCTGCCGTCTGAATATAAATATCGTCCGGATTATAGGTTTGAATGATAGCCAGTCCGGGTTTATTGCGCCTTCCGGCTCTTCCTGCCACTTGGTAAATCAATTGAAACACACGCTCACCCGCCCGAAAATCAGGGAAAAATAATCCGGAATCTGCATTGATTACACCTACTAGGGTTACATTTTCAAAATCAAGACCTTTGGCAATCATTTGAGTGCCTAACAAAATATCAGCTTTTCCATTTGCAAATTTTTCAAGAATTTTTATGTGGGATCCTTTTCCACGCACTGTATCCATGTCCATCCGTAAAATTCCCGCCTCTGGAAATTGTTGGTGCAACACATCTTCTACCCGTTGGGTGCCGGAACCGGCAAAGGTCATATTTTCTGCATTACAATCATTACATTTTGATTCTGGAAATTCAATGGCTTCACAGTAATGACAATGTAAATTATTATCAGTTCGGTGAAAAGTTAATGCCACAGAACAATGTTTACATTTCTTAATTTCACCACATTCCAGACATTGATGAACACGGGAATATCCTCTGCGATTCTGCAAAATAATTATCTGTTCAGATCTTTCCAAACGGTCATTTATTGCTTGAAGCAATGACTTGCTTAATAGTGCATTGCCATCATCAGAGTATTCCTTTTTCATATCAACCAGCTCTACAGCAGGGTAATTTGATTTTCCAAAACGCTTGGTTAGTTTCAGGAGTGTGAATTTTTTTTGCAGGGCATTATAGTAACTTTCCAAACAGGGAGTAGCACTGGTTAAGAGTACAGCTGCATTGGCTTGTTTACCTCGAACCATGGCTACATCCCGGGCATGGTAGCGCGGAGCAGGATTTTCCTGCTTATAAGTTGCCTCCTGTTCTTCGTCAACAATTATGAGTCCCAAATTTTTCAGCGGTGCAAAGATTGCAGATCGAGCACCCACTACCACCGAGTATTCCCCTTTTTTTAACTGCTGCCAAGTCCAGCCTTTTTCAGCCTTTGTCATTCGGCTATGCCAGAGCGCAACCCGGCTTCCAAAAGCTTTCCGAAACCGGCTTGCAACTTGTGGAGTGAGAGCGATTTCTGGTACCAAAACCAGCACAGATTGACCAGCTTCAACGGTGGTCTGTGCCAACTTCAAATATACCTCTGTTTTTCCTGATCCTGTTACGCCGTGCAATAGGTATGGATGAAATCCTTTTCCTGTATTTTGGATGCTGTCAACCACTCCCTGTTGCTCCGTAGATAATTGTATATTTTGAAATTCACCCGGTCCCATTATTTCAAAGGGGTCGGTTATTTGGGGTTGAGACTGCGATTCAATTAATCCTGTTTTTTCTAATTGATTGCAGACTGTGTGGGGTGAAGATACAAACTCGGTGAGGGATGCTGTTTTTATTGGTTCATTAATTTTGGAAAGCGCTTCCAATAACCGTTTTTGGGCCGGCTTTTTATTTTCAAAAGTGGAAATTGCCTGTAATCCTTTTGGTGTTATTTTAACAAATTGAACCTGCTTTGGTTTGTATAATTTCAGAAATGAATTAGGAACTGCTGCTTTTAATACCTGACCCAGCGGTGTGATATAATACTGAGATATCCACTCCAAAGTTTGCCACAATTCTTCAGGAATATGAAGTTCTTTTTCCCGTATAGAATCAATGGTGAGAATTTTCCCTTTATATTCTGAATCCGTATTCAATGCCACAACAAATCCAGCCTGCAATCTTCGGTTGATGGGGGCATTTACACAGGTACCAGGATGAAGGGTACCATTTAGGGAACTAGGAATTTTATAGGTAAAAGATCTAAAGCTGGAAATTGGAAAACTGACCCGAGCGAACATGGGGTTAATTTAGTCTGGGATGACTATGAAATTACAATAGTAACCAAAAACAATAAGGGCAGGAAATATCCTGCCCCTACTATAAATACTCTTGGTGATTATATTAATAATCACCGGTTAAGTTGAATAATCGTGTTTACTTCTCAGCAGTAACTTTCAGCTTTACTCTGCCGCCAAATCCATGTCCCAATTTCACATCCACAAAATATTTGCCAACATGATTAATGGTTTCTTCTATTTCTACCTCTTTTTTGTTTACGGTAAATCCTTTTTCAGCAATGCCATCAACAATCATTTGTGAAGTAACCGAGCCAAAAAGTTTTCCTTCTTCGCCTGCTTTCAACTCAAATTTCAATGAAATTTTGTCTAACTGTTTTCCTAAAGCTTCCAAATTGTCACGGGTTTTGGCTTCCTTTTTCAGTCTGGCATCAATTTCTTTTTCAGTAGCAGCAATGTTTACTTTGGTTGCCTGTTTTGCCCATCCTTTGGGTATGAGATAATTGCGGGCATAACCAGCTTTTACATCTAGTATTTCACCCTCACCGCCCAAACTTTCGACTGATTTTTTTAAAATTATTTTCATAGTATTCTCCTAAAAATGCCGCGGATCAACTGAGTAAGGCAAAAGTGCAATATTTCTCGATTGCTTGATTGCCCTGCCAAGATGTCTTTGGTGTTTTGCACATACGCCGGTTACATGCCCGGGTATTATTTTCCCCTGATCGGTAATAAATTTCCGTAGGGTTTTAAATTCTTTATAATTTATTTTCTGCTCATTATTTTCACAAAAAATACAAATTCTGCTATTACTTACAAATGCCATAATTATTCCTCTTCACTTACTGCGGTAGTCTCATCCGCATTTTCTTGTTTGGATTCGGTCTCTTCTTCCGATGTTGTTTCATCATCAGTAGTTTTTTCCTCATCTGATTCATTTTCAGCTGCTTCCACAGGCTCTTTATCAGCTTTCACTTCTTCAACTTCAGCTGTTTCTTCTATATTATTGTCTTCAGCGTTGTCGGATTCTTTTGTTTCCGTTTCGGATTCTGATTTTTCATCTCCACCTTCTGAGGTCGTCTCATTACTTGCAGTTTCATTGGTATCACCTTCTTGGACTGATGCTTCAGGGGAAGCAGATTTAGTGTTTTCTGTATATGATGTACGCGAATCCCTTCGTTCTGCCTCACGGGATTTTCCTGCTATTTGTGCATCCAAATCTTCTGTCTGTTCCATTACAGATTCTTTTTCTATACTGGTGGTCAAGTATGCCAAAATATTGGGATTATGTTCCAACTCTACTGCAAATTCTCCGGTACACTTTCCCTCTCCATTATAATGAAGCAGTACATAGGTACCATATTTTTGTTTGTCAATAAAATAGGCTAATTTTCGTTTTCCCCAAAGTTCCATTGCCAGGGGAGAACCGCCCATCTTTTTCAGGCTTTCTTCCACACCCATAATGATATCTTTCAATCTACCAGCTTCAAGCGAAGGGTGTACAATATATAATGTTTCGTAATAGTTCATATTTACTCCTTAATAATTTTTTAAAATAAAAACGGTGCGATAACCAATGAAACGACTGACATCAACTTAATCAATATATTCAATGAAGGTCCAGATGTGTCTTTAAATGGATCACCAACTGTATCACCTACCACTGCTGCTTTGTGAACATCAGATCCTTTTCCGTAAGATTCTCCATTTATTTCCGTTCCCTCTTCAATCATTTTTTTGGCATTATCCCAGGCGCCCCCAGCGTTTGACTGAAAGATTGCCATAGCTACACCACTTACTGTAACGCCTGCCAGCAAACCACCTAATGCTTGTGGACCCATATTTACTAAATTACCCAGTAAGCCAATTATAATAGGTGTAGTTACTGCTAATAAGCCCGGCAATAACATTTCCCTAATAGCAGACTGAGTTGAAATTTCAATACATCGTCCATGATCTGCTTTGGTTAATCCTGCTTCATAAGTAGATTTATCTTCATCAGACCAGGAGGATTCATCGCCTTTACCTAATACCTCCAGAGCTGCTTTTAATTCAGGAGTATCTCTGAATTGACGACGCACTTCTTCAATCATTGCCATTGCTGCCCGTCCCACAGCACCCATTGCTAATGATGAAAATAAAAAGGGTAACATTGCCCCAATAAATAATGCTGCCATTACAACTGGTTCTGAAATATTAATTACAAAAGGAGATTCACCCAATTTACTTTTTATGATTTCACTAAATGCAGCAAATAATGCTAAAGTTGTTAATGCTGCTGACCCAATGGCAAACCCTTTGCCAATAGCAGCAGTAGTATTCCCTACGGCATCTAATTTATCTGTACGCTCTCTTACTTCTGCAGGCAATCCTGCCATTTCAGCAATGCCACCAGCATTATCAGAAATTGGACCATACGCATCAACCGCTAATTGGATACCTGTATTTGCCAACATTCCCAAGGCTGCCATTGCAATACCATATAAACCTGCATTATGATGTGCAAAGACAATTGCTCCTGCAATTATGATTACGGGGATAAAAGTTGATTGCATTCCCACGCCTAATCCTGCAATAATATTGGTTGCGGATCCTGTAATAGACTGATCAACTACTGATTTAACAGGTTTAGTACCCGTTCCGGTATAATGTTCTGTGATAAGTCCAATTCCCAGTCCGGCCGCTAAACCAATAAGTGTAGCATAAAATATACCCATGGCATTCGTATCAACCGTTTTGGTAATTAATAGGTACATCACAACTACCATAATTCCGGAGGATCCAAATTCTCCAATATTCAATGCTTTCTGAGGACTGCCGCCTTCTTTCACGGAAACCATAAAAGTTCCAATAATGGAAACAATAATTCCAGCACCGGCAATATATAAGGGGAGGGTAACATAGTCTAAATCTCCAAAAATTGCCCAACCAAGTACCATTGAACCTATAATTGCACCCACATAAGATTCAAACAGGTCAGCACCCATCCCGGCAACATCACCTACATTATCACCTACATTATCAGCAATGGTTGCAGGATTCAATGGATGATCTTCAGGTATTCCAGCTTCAACCTTTCCAACTAAATCAGCGCCCACATCAGCGGCCTTGGTATAAATACCGCCGCCAACTCTTGCAAATAATGCTATTGAAGATGCCCCTAATGAAAATCCAGTAATGGTTTGGATTAATTTTTGAGTGTCAGAAAAAAATCCACATTGGCTATATATAACATATAACCCCGTTACGCCTAAGACGCCTAAGCCTACAACACTCAATCCCATAACAGATCCACCCGTAAAGGCAACATTTAATGCTTTTGCCAGGCTGGATTGTGCGGCATTAGTGGTTCGATTATTGGCCTTGGTGGCAACTTTCATTCCCAGGAACCCTGCCAAAGCAGACGCAATTGCACCAGATAAAAATGATACAGAAACCAACCAGGAATCTCCTTGATTATTTGCTGCAAATGCCAAGAGGCAGGCCACTATTACTACAAAAATTGCCAGCACCCTATATTCAGCTTTCAAAAATGCCATGGCCCCGTCGGCTATACTGGCACCGATTTGTTTCATCCTATCAGAGCCTTCATCCTGATTGTTAATCCAGCTGGTTTTCCAAAATGCATATACCATTGCCAAAACACCTGCACCTAATACATAATATAAATTATCCATCTACACCTTTCTTTTTTGATTTTTCATTAAATTGATTCATTGTTTCTTTAATTTCATGGGAAAGAAAATACTCAATTCCTTCACATGCTTTTTCAATCATTTCATTTACTATTTCTTTTTGACCATCCTTAAATGGTGACAGCACATATTTTTCAGCAGGCCTCATTTCATCTTCTGTTGCAATTCCAATACGGAGCCGAATAAAATTTTCAGACTGAGTTTGATAGATGATGGACTCAATTCCTTTATGCCCGCCAGTACCACCGCCATCTCTAAAGCGGATAGTTCCCAATGGAAGATCAATATCATCATAGACCACTAAAAACTGTTCCGGTTCAACCTTGAAAAACTGCTTTACATCTAAAACCGGCATTCCGCTATTATTCATAAAGGAGGTCGGTTTAATGCAAATAAGGTCTCCTTTTTTTGCCAGGAGATAATCTCCTTTTCCTGCTTGAAATGTCAAAGATCTTTTTTCAGCAAATCGGTTTAAAACCCAGAAGCCGAAATTATGTTTCGTATCTGAATATTTCCTGCCGGGGTTTCCTAATCCCACCAGGACATTCATTATTCAGATCCTGCATCCTTTTCTTTAGAAGCATCACCACCTTCTTCTGGCTTACCTCCACCTTCGCCCTCGCCGTCTGCTGGAGCTTCACCTTCTTCATCCATAAATTCTTCGCCTTCTTCTTCAACCACCACTTCAACTTCTTTCATGGCATGAGTAACAGATGCTAAAACGGTATCTTCAGGTGTCATTAGTGTGAATTTTTCATCGAGTGGAATGCTACCAACATTTATTGCATCTCCCAAATGAAGTTCAGAAATATCTACTTCAACAAATTCGGGAATATCACCAGGTAAACATTGAATTTCAATTTCGGTAGTGGCTGTATTTAATACACCGCCATCTTCTTTAACGCCGATAGCATCACCCATGAAGTTCACGGATACTTTTACAGCTACTGCTCTATCCATTCTTACACCAAAAAGGTCAATATGAAGAACTTCCTCAGTGACAGGGTGGTATTGAACCGATTTAAATAATACATTCTGCTTTTTATCGCCGACAGAAATATTAAAAATCCGCGCTCCAGATTTTATAGCTTCATGAAAATCTCCCTGTGAAATAACTATTGGGGTAGAACTTTCAGAATTGGGGGAATAATATATTCCGGGAATCATTCCATCTTTCCGTAATTGTTTCACGCCTTTTTTTCCCAAACTATCACGTTTATTTAAATTAATTTTATGTTCGTTTGCCATTTTTTATTACTCCTACAATTTAATTGAAATCGCGGAACATGGAACTTAAAGAGGTTCCCTCTACGATTCGTTTTATGGATTCACCAAAAATGTCTGCAACTGAAATAATTTCCAATTTATCAAACTCTTGGTTTTCATACAGTTTAATGGTATCACACACTATCACTTTGGATATAGGTGAATTTTTTAGTTTTTTAATTGCTCCACCTGATAAAACTGGGTGAGTTGCTACAGCAATTACAGATTTTGCACCTTCATTAATGGCTGTTTCAGCAGCATTACACAAGGTACCGGCGGTATCTATCATATCATCAATAATAATGACATCTTTATCTTTCAGGTCACCCACCAAGTTGGCAACTTCAGCCTGATTGGGTTTGGGTCTCCGTTTGTCAATAAGAGCAAAGCCAATATTCAATTTCTTTGCATAGGATTGACTCATTTTAGCAGAACCGACATCCGGTGCTAAAACTACCCCGGACTCTTCATTCAAATTTAACCCCTTCAATTTGTTCAATAAAACCATGCGTGAATACAAATGGTCAAATGGAACATTTGCAAATCCCTGAATTTGTGCAGAATGTAGATCCATGGTTATTATTCTACTTACACCCACTGCGGTGATCAAATCCAGCATAAGCCGTGCAGAAATGGGTACCCGCGGCCTATCTTTTCTGTCCTGCCTGCCATATCCAAAATAGGGAATCACAGCCACAACATTTGAAGCAGATGCTCTTCGGGCTGCATCCAACATGAGCAGAAGCTCTAAAATATTTTCAGCTGGGGGATTGGTAGATTGAATAATAAACACATCTTCATTACGGATGTTTTCTTCAAACGCTACCAAAAGCTCTCCATCACTGAAGGTCTGAATATCCAAATTCCCCATAGGAATGTCCAAATAATCTGCGATTCCTTTTGCTAATTCAGGGTTTGATCTGCCAGTAAATATTTTCATATATGCTGGGGGACAGGGAGTCGAACCCCGATCGCATGGACCAAAACCATGTGTCCTACCATTGAACGATCCCCCAAAATAATTTTGAATAGAATACGAATTTTATAATTTGGATTATTAACGAAAAACGGGAGAAGAAAGAAAGGTCTGGTATTGGGAAAAATCTCCCAAAATGGATTCTGCCTTTTGATGGTTATCAAAGACGCCAAACACAGTCGAGCCACTCCCCGACAGACCGGCATATAAAGCACCTGCATTCTGCAGTATTTCTTTAATTTTTCCAATCTCTGGATATGTTTTTCGGATAACCCGTTCAAAATCGTTGTCAAATAACTCCCATTTCATTGGCTTTGAAAGGGGCGGAAATTTAGGCTGTCTTTTATTAGGCTGCAAAGATTTATTTAATGCCCCATATGCCCAGGATGTTGAAATGTGAATTGTAGGGACAATTAATAAAAAAGAATACTCTTTCAGCGGGGATGGATCTACGGGGGTTAACCGTTCTCCAATTCCTTCTACCAATTGTACGCCTCCTTTAATAAAGAAGGGAACATCCGCACCTAATTCTACTCCCATTTTTTCTAATTCCTGTGGGATAAAATTGAGATTCCAAAGCTGATTCAAAGTACTCAAAGTAGCGGCTGCGTTTGAACTACCACCACCCAGTCCACCACCCATTGGAATTTGCTTTTTCACATGGATAGTAAATTCTGTATCAACCTTTTCCCTTTTTGATCGCAATAATAAATAGGCTTTTGAAATAAGATTGCTGTCATCAGTTGGAACATCTAATCCCCCTGCAGTTAACTTAAATTCTGGTGCCGGAGTAAATTCTAATACATCATAAAGATCTACCTCCACAAAAATGGACTGAATATTATGATAGCCGTCCTCTCGCTTATTCAGGACTTGCAGCCCGAGATTTATTTTAGCGTTGGAGGTATAATGATGAGTATTGATTGTTGAATCCCTAAATATTTGTGAGGGAAAATTACGATTGGTCTTTTAAAAAGGATGACATCTTTTAATCTCTTTAATTTCAAAGAAAGATGCCAACCTATAGAAATATTATTTCCAATTCTCAATTAGCAGCTTAGGAACTCTTTTAAACTCTTTTACATTATTTGTGATTAAAGTTGACTTAAGGCTGAGGGCATGAGCGGCAATGAGCAGGTCTAAACTACCAATTGTTTTCCCTTTTTTCTCCAAATAATATCTTAGATTCCCATATTCCATCGCAGCTAAATCATCAAACGGATATATAACAAAGGGAAGTAAAAAGTTTTGTAGGGCTTGCTGGTTTTTTTCCTGAAATTTACTTTTGGCAATTCCAAATTCAAGTTCAGCCAAAGTGATTGATGAAATACCCAATGAATCCATCGGGACGGATTTTAATTTTTCAACTATGGATGGAGATTGTTTTTTGATAAGATAAATACAAATATTGGTATCAAGTAGTACCATTATTCAAAAACATCTTTTCGATTTTGATTTTCAGGTTGGTTTCTTTCAGACATAAAATCATTAGAAAACTGATTAAGACTATCTTCAAAAAAAGTCCAATGATCTTCTTTAGGGTAGATCATTACAATATTCCCCAGTTTTCGAATATATACATCATCACCTTTAAAGCGAAATTCCTTTGGAAGTCGCACCGCCTGACTTTTACCATTCATGAATAATTTTGCTATTTTCATTTAATACCTCAAATTGCCTGTCAATAATATATATTATTTAGTATATATATTTCAAGATAAAAATTTTCTTGTTTTCCGTAAAATGTAAGTCCTATTTTGAAGTTCAATTTTTAGTCAATATGTATCTATTTCGTTATTATTATTTCATAGTTTTAATTATCAGGCACCTTTTTTATAAGGGAGGTTTACCAAAATCTTGATGAATATGATTTCTGCCCATTCTCCAATAATTTCTAAAACCACACCTAAATTATTAGATCAGCTGAGGATGGCCGTTCAAACCCGTCACTATAGTCGTCGCACCGAAAAGACCTATTCAAACTGGATAAAGCAATACATCCTCTTTCATAATAAACGCCATCCTATTGAATTGGGTGAGGTTGAAGTTAATCAGTTTTTATCCCATTTAGCTACAAAAAGGAATGTTTCTGCTTCTACTCAAAATCAAGCATTGAGTGCTATTTTGTTTTTGTACAAAAATGTGCTGAATAAGGAATTGGGTGATTTTGGGAATGTGGTTCGAGCAAAACGAAGCAGAAAAATTCCGGTTGTGTTTTCCAGAGATGAAATTAGAAATATCTTCTATCATCTGCAAGGTGCTAAAAAACTCATGGCAAAACTGTTATATGGGTCTGGGCTGCGACTAACAGAGTGCCTGAGACTCCGAGTTCAGGATATTGACTTCAACCAAAAATTGCTTGTTGTTCGCAACGGGAAGGGTGAAAAGGACAGGGTTACGCTTTTACCTGAAAAAATAATCCCTGAGTTAAAAAATCACATTAGAAAGGTCCAAAATCTACATGATAGGGATTTAGTTGAGGGAAATGGTTCCACCACTTTACCCTATGCTCTGGCTAAAAAATACTCAAATGCCAATAAGGAATACCGGTGGCAATTTATCTTTCCTTCCATTAAATGCACCTTAGATAAAAATACCGGCGTATGGAAACGTCACCATTTAAATGAACGAGGACTGCAAAGAGCGGTAAAAACAGCTATAAGAAAAGCTAAAATTGAAAAACATGGCGGTTGCCATACATTTAGACATAGTTTTGCAACCCATTTGCTCGAAAACGGTTATGATATCCGAACGATTCAGGATTTACTTGGGCATAAGAATTTACAAACCACTATGGTTTACACACATGTGATGAATAAAGGGCCGC
>JACKQG010000434.1_pt1 | contig 61008 bp, 42 predicted proteins | sample 8237621 | NCBI WGS metagenome assembly JACKQG01 (sample SAMN15677084, study PRJNA649215) | marine metagenome | biome: marine; feature: Black Sea; material: saline water; isolation source: suspended particulate matter (SPM) from the Black Sea western gyre | collected 2013-06-09/2013-06-10 | depth... | reverse complement strand
TTTCTTGACCACAGCGTTTTTTTTTTCATATATTAAGTCTAATAAAATTCTGATCGTTAGCTTAAATGTTGAATATTATGACGTCAATTTACAGAAATAACTTCGATATTTTCCACATTCCGATTCTCCTTTTTTTAAAACTCAGGAGTGACTTGTCGCTCGCTCTTAGCAGCGGGCTATCTCTGCTATAATTTTAAATTCTGATAGTCCACATTTCAAATTTATCTAATTGCAAAAAACATATTTTCAATTATATATAATTCAGGGAGTAAATATGAGTACATATCCGTTTACAGAAATAGAAAAAAAATGGCAAAAAAAATGGGAAGAATCAAAGATTTACCAGGCAGACATGGAAAACATCAAAAATAAACTTTATTGCCTGGTATTTTTCATATATCCTTCGGGGGACAAATTACATATTGGACACTGGTACAATTACGGGCCGACCGATACCTGGGCGCGGTTTAAACGAATGAATGGTTACAATGTGTTGGAACCAATGGGTTATGATGCATTCGGACTGCCGGCTGAAAATTATGCCATCAAAATGGGTGTTCATCCGGCAAAAAGTACCGCAGAGAATATTCAAAAGATCCGTGAGCAATTAAAAGCCATTGGTGCCATGTATGATTGGAGCAAAGAAATTAACACCAGTTCACCGGAATATTACAGGTGGACACAGTGGTTATTTCTGCAATTTTACCATAACGGATTAGCATATCGAAAAAAAGCGCCAGTAAACTGGTGTACAAAATGTAATACGGTTTTGGCGAATGAACAAGTTATTGATGGATTTTGTGAACGCTGTGAATCAGAAGTCATAAAAAGAGATTTGGAGCAATGGTTCTTTAAAATAACCGATTATGCTGAAAGACTGTTAGAAGGGCATGACCGTATTGATTGGCCGGACAAAACCATTGCCATGCAAAAAAATTGGATTGGCAGAAGCGAAGGCGCTCAAATCAAGTTTAAAGTGGAAAATTCAGATGAAGACATTGAAGTTTTCACAACACGCCCTGATACGTTGTTTGGCGTTACCTATATGGTTTTGGCGCCGGAACATCCCTTAGTAGATAAATTAACTAATGAAGAAAACCAGGCAGCAGTGGAAAATTACATTAAAGAAACCCGTAAAGCCAGTGAAATTGACAGAACCTCCACAGAGCGTGAAAAAACAGGTGTGTTTACAGGCGCTTATGCGATCAATCCTGTCAATAATAAAAAAGTCCCCATTTGGATTGCCGATTATGTGCTGTTAACCTATGGTACCGGTTGCGTAATGGCTGTTCCGGGGCATGATACCAGGGATTTTGAGTTTGCCAAAAAGTTTGATTTAACTATTATTGAAGTCATCAGCCCGGATGGTAAAGCACAGGATACTTTGGAAGACGCTTATGTTGATGAAGGTATAATGATCAATTCAGGGCAATTTGATGGTACGCCTTCAAAGAAAGGCATTAAAGCAGTCACCGAATCCCTTGCCACAGAAGGAGTGGGAGGGGAGCAGATAAATTACAAACTGCGTGATTGGCTGATTTCCCGGCAACGTTATTGGGGCGCGCCTATTCCTATTGTCTATTGTCCTGACTGTGGTGAAGTTCCCATTCCTGAAGAGGATTTGCCAATAACATTGCCGGAAAAAGTTGACTTCTCCGGGGCAGGGGAATCGCCATTAACGACAAATTCTGACTTTGTCAATACAACTTGTCCAAAATGCGGCGGAGCTGCAAAAAGGGAAGTTGACACGATGGATACTTTTGTTTGCTCATCATGGTATTTTTTGCGCTTTCCAAATCCCACAATGGACGACAAAGCGTTTGATCGTGAAATAGCCAAAAAATGGCTGCCGGTTGATCAGTACGTTGGTGGGGCAGAACATGCGGTGATGCACTTGCTGTATGCCCGGTTTTTCACCAAAGTTCTGTATGATCTGAAATTAATCGATTTTGATGAACCGTTTAAACGATTGGTGCACCAGGGTGTCATAACCAAAGATGGAAACAAAATGTCCAAATCAAGGGGAAACGTGGTTAATCCTGATAAATTTATCTCTGAATATGGCGCGGATACTTTTCGCATGTACATGATGTTCATGGGCAGTTATACAGACGGCGGAGACTGGAGCGATGAAGGTATTACCGGTATTGCCAGGTTTTTGAACCGGGTTTGGCGGATAATTGAGTTGTTAAAAGAGAATAAAGCCGGTGGCAACGAAACTGCAAAAAGTAAGGAATTGGAACGGATTCGTCATTACACAATCAAAATGGTTACTAATGACCTGGAGCGTTTTCAGTTTAATACAGCCATCAGTCGTATCATGGAGTTAGTTAATGCAGCATATTTGTACATTCAGGATGTTAGAATTGAAGAACAGAATAAAGATATTTTAGACGTCTTAAAAGAAACAGTAGTGCAGTTATTAGCGCCATTTGCACCTCACTTTGCTGAAGAATTGTGGGAACGTATCGGTAAACCGTACACCATATTTAATTCGGATTGGCCTGAATATGATGAAGAGAAAACTTTGAAAAAGACCGTTCCAATTGTTATTCAAATTAATGGCAAGGTTCGTTCGACAATTGAAGCTGAATTGGATGCGGAAGATAGTACTGTGCTGGATATGGCGTTAGCTGATGAAAAAGTTATAAATTATACTGATTGTAAAACGATTGTTAAAAAGATAGTTGTTAAGAATCGGTTGGTAAATTTAGTTATAAAATAAACAGCGAGTTATGAGTTGGTAAAAAAGAGGATATCTTCCGGGTATCCTCTTTTTTTTATTGACATTGTTAACATTAATTTATATATTAAAAGTTAAATTTTTGGTGAGTTTAAACGAGCTCAATGATATTAACGATATTTTAGACCGAATAAAATAATTGACAGGACTTCCAATTATGCTTATTCCTCCAATTATTAATCCTTATGAAAATGGAAAATGTCCACATTGTGGCCTTCTTTTACAAATTGGTGCTAAAAGTTGTCCATTATGTTCTCAAAAAAAAGAGAAATCTAAAATTATAACATTTAAAAATTATTGGATATTTTTGTTGGGAATTCTGATCATTTTGTTAATTGTGTATTTATTAATGAAATTGTAAGTTGAATTTAAAAAAGGAAAAATAATGATCCCAATTTATCTAATCCCCATCATTTTTATGTTACTGTTGTTCATTTACAATTCATGGGAATACAACCGTTTGAAAGCGATTTCCGTGAAATTAGATAAGATTTTAAAAGATAAAAAATTAAATGGGATAAAATTTTACCGATCGCATTCATCTATTTTTTCTTTTGATAAAATAAAATTGGTCACTAAAATTGAAAAACAACTTGACTTGCTTTTAAAAAATTACAATCTATCTTTCTTATCTCGCCGGTATTCTCGCTGGTCTATTCAGTTTAATTCAGGTTCACTGTATGAATCATTTAACAGGAAATTGGATAAAATTTTAAACCATATTGATGGCGATAAAATAACTTTTACCAGACATCATCATTTTCGATTATTGTTTAACAGCATCAAAATTCTGGAAGAAATTAACAAAAAATTAGACAAAATACATAAACATCAATAGAGATAACAACCAAATTATGGACTCTAAAAATCCATTTTTAAAACTACAACAAGTTTCAAAAAAATACAAAGACACTCGTGCGCTCAATGAAGTATCCTTTGATGTTTATAAAGGAGAAATTTTTGGATATATCGGGCCAAATGGAGCGGGTAAAACCACCACCATCAAAATTTTAATTGGATTAATTCAGGATTTTGAAGGAATTTATCATATAAATGGTGTCTCGCAAAATAAAAACAATACAGAAATACAAAAAATATTAGGCTATCTTCCGCAAGGCGTCTCTTTCCAGGAATGGAGGACGGTAAATCATGTTTTATCTACCCTTGGCAAACTCTCTGGATTGGATGGCGAGTTTTTAGAAGCTCAAATAAAAAATGTGCTCGAATTAATGGAACTATCTGAAGTCCGTCACAAAAAGGTTTCCAAATTATCAGGTGGTATGATTCAAAAATTAGGTTTTGCCCAGGCGCTGCTTAATAAGCCAAAATTTCTGGTATTGGATGAGCCATTGTCTGGATTAGATCCAACCAGCCGTTATGAAGTGAAAAAAATTATCAAAAAATTGAGCCAGGAAGGGACAACCGTGTTTTTCTCTTCCCATATCCTCAGCGATGTCCAGGATATTGCAAACCGAATAGCCATTATAGATAAAGGGCAAATACTCAAAATTGGAAATACAAATGAGTTGACAAGCGATTTATATTCTGATATTATTTTTGAAGTTACGTTTTTCGATGATTTCAAGCAACAATCAATACTTAAATCATTGAAGGGAATAAAACACATCGATCAGCAAAACCCAAATAAGATTTTTATTCATATTAACAAAGACTCAAATCTGGAATCTTTGAGTCTGGAAATTCTGAAAACGCTGATAAACAATAATTGTTATATCCAGAGATTCACCAGAATTATGCCAAATTTGGATGAAGTTTATTTAAAATATGTCAAAGGAAAAAAATAACTGTGAGTTTATGGCTATTATTCAAAGATGAATTAAAAGGCTTCTACAAATCAAATGTGATGATAATTCTCTGGATTGGTCTGCCTTTATTATCAGTGATTTTTTATTTATTTATGCCAAATCCGGATAATCAAGCTTCAATAAGTTTTATTACTTCAGGAATAATATCAAGTTTCGGTGGTTGGTTAGCCGCAATGATGTTGGCGATTCAAATTATTCACGAAGAAAGCCACCATGTTTATGATCTGTTTTTAATCAGACCGGTACGGAGAAGCCAGATCATTTTGTCAAAATATTTGGCAGTATTTTTTTGTGTGGCATTGGCTTGTATTTTAGCCTTATTTTTGAGCTTCTTTGCTGATTATTTTTTTATTAATAAATACTCAAGCGCTTTAGTTTTAGAAACGATAAAATCATTGGTGATAAGTTTGGCGATAATTTCAATTGAATGCGCCGCAGGCGCTTTTGTTGGTGTGATGGTTTCTTCGGTTATTGTTGGCGTTATTTTGGTGGTTGTTACACATAATATTTCTTCATTAACGATTATTATGCCCTTGATGACAAAACCACATTACCCATTGCTTTACCCGGTTGTAGTTGGCATAAGTTTATCTGTTGTTTTTCTGTTTTTATCTATTGAAATGTTTAAAAGGAAACAGTTTTGAATTATAGCTCAAGGAGTAAACCATGTCGCTCGATTATGAAAAATATGAAAAAGAGTGTGAAAAAATACGGAAATCAAATGAAAAACTATTGAATCAGTTTGAAGATTGGTTAGCCAAAAAAGAAATTAAGCAAACTACAATCAATAAGCATGCAGAAAACATTGATTTTTACATCAACGATTTTCTCTTATATGAAGATACTTATAAACCTGAAGATGGCGTTCTTGATGCTAATATGTTTCTTGGCTACTGGTTCATTCGAAAAGCAATGTGGGCAAGTGAATCATCAATAAAAAGTAATGCTTCGAGTTTGAAGAAATTTTACACATTCATGTGTGAAATGGGTAGAGTCGATGAAGAAGATGTTGAAGAGTTAAAAATAATTATTAAAGAAAATATGTCTGAATGGCTAAATAGATTAAGACGGTATGATAATCCGGACATAACTGAAATGGAAGATGTTTGGAAATTTTAGATACAAAAAGTGTAATCGGTAAACAATGGGCATAAAATGTTTGTATTATAAAATGAGTACTTAAAAGGTAATTTGGTAATAAGGAAATTGGGTAATAAATATTTAATCAGTAGCATGAATTCCCAATTACCCAATAAACTAATTACCAATTTACCTTAACAGTTCTGGCTCTTCCAGATTAGGATATTTATGAAAATACGTATGGCAACAAAGCTAGACCTTCCATATTTAAAAGAAATGCTTTTTGAAGCATTTTTTTGGAATCCTGAAATGGAGAGACCAAACTACCATGAATTTTTTACGCATCCGGAATTTAAAAAACTTCTTGCAGAATGGGGGAGAAGCGGTGATAAAGCAGCCATTGCAGAAGTAGAAAACAAACCTATTGGCGCTGCCTGGTACCGATTCTGGACTGAAAAGAACCATTCTTATGGTTTTATTGATTCGGAGACTCCTGAACTGGGAATTGCTGTTGACAGTTCCTTCCGTTCGCAGGGTATCGGCAGGGCGCTGCTTTGTGATTTAATAGAAGTCGCTCGGAATGAAGGTATTAAAACAATTAGCTTGAGCGTTAATCCTGATAATTTTGCTAAAGAACTTTATGGAAAAGAGGGATTTGTCAAGGTTGGTGAGTCAGGGACATCGTGGACTTTGTTGCTTTATTTATGACTATGAAAAACCTCGAAATATCAGAAATATTCTCCAAAATGGCAGACATCCTTGAATTAAAGGATGACAACATTTTTAAAATCAATGCCTACCGCAAAGCAAGCCGTATCTTAAAGGATTTGCAGGAAGATGTAGAAGACCTGCAGAGATCTAATTCTCTAAAAGAGATTCCTGGCTTTGGCAAAGCAATCGTGGGCAAAATTGAAGAATATTTAGTTTACGGTAAAATAATCAGGTATGAAGAATTAAAACATGAAATATCCAAAGAATTGATCAAGCTTTTGAAAATCCAGAATCTGGGGCCCAAAACGGTTGTATTGGCGAACAAAAAGCTCAACGTTCAGAATATTAATGATTTGAAACGCGTTATTGAAGATGGAAGTCTAACTCGACTGCCGGGAATGGGGGAGAAAAAAGTTGCCAACATTAAAAAAAATGTGGAATATTATTTAAAATCACAAACACGGATTACGCTCGGGTCTGCGCTTCCTATTGCAGAAAAAATTGTCGATTTATTAAAAGATAAGTTTGGAGATGAAAAATTTGCTATTGCCGGATCAATTAGAAGAAGAAAAGAAACAACAGGTGATATTGATATTTTGGCAGCTTCTAAAAATGGTAAAGAAATTATAAATACATTTATCAATTTACCAATGGTAACAGACGTAATCAGTAAAGGAGAAACAAAAAGTTCAATCCGAATCAATGATGGTTTTCAAGTTGATTTGAGAGTCGTTGAACTCGGTTCATTCGGTGCAGCCTTGCAATATTTTTCCGGCTCACAAGCGCACAATATTAAATTAAGAGGACTGGCAAAGAGGAAATCGCTAAAGATAAATGAATATGGTGTGTTTAAAAATGAAAAAAAAGTGTGTGGTGCTAATGAAGAAGAAATCTATAAATCACTGGGATTGAGTTGGATAGCGCCGGAAATGCGTGAAGACAGGGGAGAGCTGGAACTGGCAATGGAAAACAAACTCCCTGATTTAATCGATCAAAATGATATTAAGGGTGATCTTCATGTTCATTCAAAATATAGCGATGGACATGCTTCAATTGCTGAAATGGCGGAAGCTGCTCAAAAACTTGGCTATGCTTATCTTGCCATTTGCGATCATTCAAAAGCTGCTTATTACGCCGATGGTGTGAATGAAGAACAGTTACTCGAACAAGGAAAAGAAATCGATACTCTGAATGACAAAATTAATGGATTTAAGATTTTAAAAGGCATTGAAGTTGACATCCTCCCCGATGGTTCACTGGATTTTAGTGATGAGATTTTAAAACAATTGGACATTGTAGCAGCTTCTATTCATTCTGCATTTAAACAAAGCCCAACCAATCGTATTATCAAAGCAATGGAAAATCCTTATGTCGATATCATTGCGCATCCGACAAGCCGGTTAATTAATATCAGGGAAGCTTATGAAATTGATCTGAATCGAATTTTCGAAAAAGCAGCAGAAACAGGAACAGCGCTTGAGCTAAATAGTCATCCGGACAGGCTTGATCTATCTGACAGGAATACGAAACGGGCATCTGATTTGGGTGTAAAAATCGCTATAAATACAGATTCGCATAGAATAAAACATTTAAAAAATATGAAATACGGAATCGGCACTGCTCGCAGAGCATGGCTCAATAAAAATAATGTGCTGAATTGCTTTTCATATAAAGACCTATTTGAATGGCGAAACACAAGGATAAAAAAATATGAGAAAAATCAATAGACAACTAATATTTTCTTTATTATTTTCATTAATTTTTCAGTTATTAATTATATCATCAACAAATGCAGTTAGCAAATACCCAGTCCGTGGCAAAAATGGAATGGTGGTGACCTCGGAAGAAATTGCATCAAATGTTGGAATTGAAATTCTCAAAAAAGGTGGCAACGCAATGGATGCTGCTGTGGCAGTGGGATTTACAATGGCTGTTACATATCCTACTGCTGGTAATATTGGCGGTGGTGGATTCATGGTCATCCATTTTCCCGATGGTAAATCAACTTCAATTGACTTTCGGGAAAAAGCGCCGCTTAAAGCTTCCCGCGACATGTATCTTGATAAAAACGGAAATGTGATTGGGGGTCAAAGTACTTTAGGATATCTTGCTTGCGGTGTTCCTGGTAGTGTGGCTGGATTAACTATGGCATTGGAAAAATATGGCACAATGAAACTTTCGGAAGTTATGAAGCCGGCATTAAAACTTGCAAAGAAAGGTTTCCCTGTCTCTTATTCTTTCCATCGCAGAATGTTAGGTAGAAAGAGCTCATTTGAAAAATTCCCATCATCGAAAAAAGTCTTTCTTAAAGAAGACAATACACTATACAAAGAAGGGGAAATATTTAAACAGCCTGATTTGTACAAGACGCTAAAAAGAATTTCTAAAAAAGGAGCCAAAGGTTTTTATGAGGGTAAAATCGCCCAAATCATCGTTGAAGATATTCAAAAAAATGCCGGCATAATTACGCTGGAAGATTTGATAAATTATGAGGCTATTGAAAGAGTTCCGGTGAAAGGAAGCTACCAGGATTATGAGATTATTTCCATGGGCTCACCTTCTTCCGGGGGCATTGCCATTATTCAATGTTTGAATATTTTAGAAAATTATGACCTGAAGCAAATTGGATTTAATTCATCACGCTATATTCATTTGTTAGCCGAAACCTTAAGAAATGTTTTTGCCCAAAGGGCTCATTACCTGGGAGATGCTGATTTTGTCGACGTTCCCCAGGATTCTTTAATGAGCAAATTTTTCGCACAAAAGTTATCTGATAACATAAAATTAGATTTTGCAACACCGTCAGACAGCCTTAAAATTGTTGATCCTTTTATTCAAGAAGGAAACCATACAACGCATTACAACGTTGTTGACAGGAGCGGAATTGTAGTAGCAGTTACAACAACAATTAACAGTGGTTACGGTTCAAAAGCAGTTGTGGATGGTGCTGGTTTTTTATTGAATAATGAAATGGATGATTTTGCCGTTAATCCAGGGAAACCTAATCAATTCGGGTTAGTTGAATTTAAACCTAATGAGATTGAGCCGGGGAAAAGAATGCTCTCTTCAATGTCACCAACGATAATAACCAAAGATGGCAAATTTTTTATGGCAGTCGGTGCAATGGGCGGGCCAAAAATTATTACTGCAACATTGCAGGCAATATTAAATGTAATTGACTTTGATATGTCCCTGCAAGAAGCAGTGAATGCACCGAGAATTCATCACCAGTGGAAACCGGATAAAATAACCTACGAAAAAAGGCTAATTCCACAAGATGTGCTGGACAATTTAGCCTTAATGGGACATAAATTGAACAAAACGACTCATATTGCTGAAGTGATGGCAATTTTAAAATATGAATCGGAGAATGTGTTTTTAGGGGCGGCTGATTGGAGGTGGAGTGGTGTCGCGGTTGGGTATTGACCAATGTATTTTTAAAATCAATCTCAACTAATAGAAACAATCCAACTTATGTCAAATAATTTAAAGTAGTAAGCAAGTTTAATCAAATTATGATATTTATTTTATCAGATAAACATTAATTTTATGAAAAAAATACTCAAAATATTTCTTATGCTAATATTTTTAGCAGTCATGATTACAGGATATTTTATCTACAGCAAAATTTTTCTTCCACCAAAAGGAGATTTCACCAAAGAGCCAATCGAAGTAAAAATAAAACCCGGATTTTCGTTAAGAATTATCGCTGATACGCTTGAAAGCAAAGGGCTCATAAAAAATAAAGAAGATTTTATCCTGGCAAATAAATTATTCCGCAATGTAAATCGTCTTAAGGCAGGAAGGTATAATATAAAAAAAGGATTGTCAGTTTACGATGTCATGAACATCATCGTTGAAGGAAAAACATCAAACATAAAAGTTGTCATACAGGAAGGATTGATCTCGACTCAAATTGCTTCAATTTTGGCAAAAAAAGTTGAAATTGATTCGACTAAATTTAATAAATTATTGAGTGATACGTCTATTATTAATCAATTTAAATTACGATCAAATTCTTTAGAAGGCTATTTATTCCCAAATACATATTTTTTTCATTGGGGAATTACCGAAAAAGAAATAATCAAAATTTTATTGAAAGAATTTAATCGAAATTTCTCTGACTCATTAAAAGCAATTGCCACGGATAAAGGTTGGAAAGTAGGGCAAATATTAACATTGGCTTCAATCATTGAAGGAGAAGCTTTAATAGACTCGGAGCGGGCTGTTATTTCTTCGGTCTATCATAACCGGTTACAAAAGGGTATGTTATTGCAGGCAGATCCAACCATTCAGTACATCATTCCTGATGGCCCCAGACGTTTGCTTAACAAAGATCTGGCGATTGATTCTCCGTACAATACTTATATTTACCCGGGATTACCTCCGGGGCCGGTTAATAATCCTGGAAAAATTTCAATTGTGGCTGCGATTAGTCCGGTTAAAACTGATTACTTGTATTTTGTTGCAAAAGGAGATGGATCGCATATTTTCAGTAAAACATTATCACAGCATCTTCGCGCAAAAAAAGATTTTGATGCTTACAGAAGAAAAATAAAAAGACAACAGAGGCTGAATAACAGGTAAAGATAAAAATATGTCATTATTAAAAAATTTAAATTCGGTGCAGAAGCAGTCAGTTGAGAATACTGAAGGGCCAAACCTTATTTTAGCTGGCGCTGGCAGTGGAAAAACCCGAGTACTCACCCATAAAATTGCTTATCTTATTGAAAGGAAAAAGGTTAAACCTGAAAATATCCTGGCAATGACCTTTACAAATAAGGCTGCCAACGAAATGAAAGAACGGATATTCCACTTGCTGAAAAACCAGGTTAATAGTTTATGGATTGGCACCTTTCATTCAATCTTTGCCAGAATTTTGAGAAAAAATTGTGAGAAGATCGGGTACCGGGGAAATTTTGTTATTTACGATGAAGCCGATCAACGGTCAATTATAAAAACCGTGATCAACGAGTTAGATTTCGATGTTGACGACTCATTGAAACCGAATTCAATAAAATCCAAAATTAAGTTTGTTAAAAATTCAAACAAAACGTTAGAAGATTTGCAATTATCAGGTGCAATTTTCCGTGATGAGATATTTGAAGTAATTTATAACAGCTATCAAAAACATTTAATAAAAAACAATGCAATGGATTTCGAGGATTTGCTTTTAAAGTCAATGGATCTATTCAGGTTATTTCCTTCTGTTGCAGAATATTATCAAAATATTTTTAAATATATTTTGGTCGATGAGTACCAGGATACCAACAGGCTTCAGTACGAATTGATAAAAACGTTAGGTGGCAAAAACAGAAACATTTCTGTTGTGGGTGATGATGATCAATCAATTTACAGGTGGCGCGGCGCTGATATCAGGAATATTCTTGATTTTGAGAAAGATTACCCGGAATGCAATATCTTTCGGTTGGAACAAAACTATCGATCCAATGAAAATATTTTGAAAATCGCCCATTCCATCATTCGTCATAACGCTAGCAGAATGGAAAAAGAACTTTGGACGAAAAACGAGGCAGGGGAGAAGGTCTCATTAATAATAACCAGCAACGCAGGTAATGAGGCAAATTACATCGTACAAAAAATTATTGAAGAGACCCAAAAAAATCAAAGAAATTTTACTGATTTTGCAATTTTATATCGCACTAATGCACAATCCCGCTATTTTGAGGAAGTGTTAAATAACAATGGAATATCTTACGTTGTCGTCGGTGGTATTAGATTTTACGAAAGGAAAGAAATCAAAGACGTGCTCGCATACCTTCGCGTTCTCATAAATCAAAACGATAGTGTAAGTCTAAAAAGGATAATAAACTATCCAGCGAGAAATATTGGAGAAGCGACTGTTGCTAAAATAGAAAAATATTGTTCACAAAATAATCTTTCTCTATTTGATGGATTAAAAGAAATTAATAAAATTGAAAAAATACAAAACAAAAAGAAACTCATTATTTCTGATTTTTATAAGCTGCTGAAAAAATATATCGACTTAAAAGATACAATTAGTTTTAGCGAGCTTATTAAATATTTGATTGAAGATTTAGGGATAAGAAGATTGCTTAAAGAAGAAGGAACTGTTGAATCCTTAAACAGGCTGGAAAATATTGGCGAGCTTATTAATGGAATTGATGAATTTCTCAAAAACCATCCGGATCAAAGTCTGGAACATTATTTGGAGAATGTCGCTTTAATAACTGATGTTGACAATTGGGATAGATCAGCAAATGTTGTTTCCTTGCTGACTTTACATAGCGCAAAAGGGCTTGAGTTTCCTGTCGTTTTCGTAACCGGTCTCGAAGAAGGCTTATTTCCCTTAACGCGACAAATGGAAAATGAAGAAAGCTTAGAAGAAGAACGACGGTTGTTTTATGTTGGCGCTACCAGGGCAAAAGAGAAGTTATATTTGACATCAGCTAAGTATCGCCGACAGTACGGAGAAACGACACAGGGAAATATATCTCGTTTTCTAACTGAAATAGACCGTGATTATCTTGATTTTGAAGATTTGTCCTATCAAAAAAGCTCGTATGAAAAGAATCATCGCCCAAAACAAAAGAGAACGTATAAATTTAGCAATTCTATCGCAGCTAAAGAAACTTCAAACAATGAATTTGAACAAGGAATGCTCGTTCGACATGAACGATTTGGCAAGGGAGTTGTTAATAAGGTTTACAAAGATGGAGATGACATAAAACTTAATGTTCTTTTCTCGGAAGTTGGACAAAAGAAAATTATGCTAAAATATTGTAAGTTGGAGAAGTTATCATGAAAATGAAAATAAAAATTAATTTCAGATTTTTGCAATTATTTTTATCAATAGTTATTACATTTATTACAATTGCAAGTAATTTAAATGCACAGAATGTCAACGATGCCTCTTTTGTGTTTGCCAGGAAATTGTATAATGATAAATTGTACGATCTTGCAGCAGAACAATTCCATCAATTCTCTGAAATCAATTTTGAACATGCAAAAGCGCCAGAATCATTGTTAATGTCAGGCAGGTGTTACATAAAGATTGAAAAATACGATGAAGCGAAAAAAGAATTCATTGGTTTGATAACAAAATATCCACAATCAAAAATTCTCGATGAAGCTCAATTTTTATTAGCAGAATGTTTTGAAAAGAATAATGAATTTCGATCCGCTGCAAAGTCTTATCGACAAGTACAAGTTTTTTATCCAAAAAGTTCATTTGCTGTTACATCGCTAATGAAATCAGCACAAATTAATCAAAAGTTGAAAGATTATGAATCAGCGTCCGAAAATCTTTATCATCTTATCGAATTTTATCAGCGTGGTAAAAATGTGAAAGAAGCCCGGTTGCTGTTGGCAGAAATCTTTGAAGCACAAAAAAAGTACCAGCAGGCAACGTTAGAATTGGACAAGCTTTTAGCTCAAACTGAGAAAGGTAGGATTAATGCGAGCGCCTTGTATAAAAAAGGTCATATTGAGCTTGTATCCGGACATGTCCAGGGTGCGGAAGATATTTTTTTTAATTTGATAGAAAAATATCAATCATCAATGGAAAGCGATATCAAGAACGCGGTCAATAAATCATATAAAAATCTGGCAGATATTTCTCGTGATAAGGGATTCTTTCAAAAGTCAATCGATTATTTAAAGAAAATTCAAAATTATCAACAAAATAATTTATATGCTTTTAAAATAGCTGAAAATTTGTATTCATTAAAGAATTATTCAGAAGCGATTGAATTTTATGAAATTATAACTAACAACAGTTCAGACAGGACATATAAACTGGAATCATATTTTCAAAGTGGCAAATGTTATGCTTTTTTATATGATTATGTAAACTCTACGATATCGTTTGACCATGTCATTGAGTTATGCAGCGATAGCTTGTCAATAAAACAAACAAATCTATGTAAAAAAGCATTTATAAATATTAGTGAAAATTATTCAAACATTCAAAATCCAAATTTAGCAGTTAAGTATTTAAAAGATTATTTAAATACTTTTAAAGACGATTCGGATAAAGACTTAATTGTATTCAAAATATGTTTGTTGTATGAAAAGGAATTAATTGATATCGAGAGAGCTATCAGATGTTATTATGATTTTATTGATGATTATCCATTGAGTCGATTAGTTGATGATGCGCAATATAATTTGGCGAATTGTTTTGAAAAGAAAAGTAATTATAGACAAGCTGTACGAGAACATCAGCAATTAATGAATAATTATCCGGCGAGTGAATATGTGGCTAAAGCCAAAGAAAGAATAGAATATATTTCTAATTATTTTCAGACTGAGTCAGATGTTTTGAATAAGTTTAGTAAAATATTAAAACAACTCACTACTACCCAGGAAGTTACGCACAAAACCTTTGATTTAGGTTTTATTTATTTCAAAGAATTAAAAGACTATTCAACAGCAAAGAGATTGTTTAAAAAATGTTATTCTGAAAAAGAAATAACAGATAAAATTAAAGTTGATAAAATTATTTTTTATTTGGGAAGATCTTATCAATTATTAGGTGAAAAACAGGATATAGAAAATCAACTTCAAAAAATATATCTTGATAGCGCTTATTATGATTATGACGTTTTATTGGGAAACATACAGGATAGTGAATTTGCAGACGATGCTGCTTTCTATCAAATAAAGATTTTAGAAAAAAGAACGAATGAAATAGGTGATAGCCTGACAGTTGATATGTTTAAAAACAAGTTAACGAATTTCAGGTACAAATACAATAACAGCAAGTATATAAATCATGTTAACCTGTTATTAGGTGATTTATTAATGAAAAAAGACATCAAAACGGCTGTTGACAGTATGGATATTCACCACTGTTTTGAAGATATCATAAACAATCATCCAAACAGTCCCATTATTGATAAAGCAAAATTTTCCTTGGCTTTATTTTATAATGGAATAGGGGAGACGTCCCAGGCAGAGAATAGGTTAAAAAGTTTTATTAAAAATCATCCTAAAAGCAGTTTTATTTGTGAAGCATATCTTTTATTAGCCCAGGTTTACGAAAATAAAGGCGATTATTATAATGCGGTAAATTATTTAAAGTATATAATACAAAATTTTTATTACAGCAAATGCTCCCTAGAAACAAACTTAAAAATTGCTGATCTTCTAAAAAAACAAAATAAATATTCAGAAGCAGAATCATATTATCGATTGTTGTATAAGAAAACCGAAACAAATAATATTTTTCATGTCCTTGAAAACAGCGATAATAATTATCAAACCATACTATTCAATTTAGCAAATATATCACTAAATAAAAAAAATAACACAGAAGCTATTTCCTATTTTAAAGAATATATTTCAAAATTTCCCAGGGGGCTTTATGCTGACAGAGTATTATATGAACGCGGAAAACTTCATTTTACTAATAAATCTGAAGAACAAAAAAAAGCAATCGATTATTTTCAGAGAATTGAAAAGGATTTTTCTTCCAGTGCGCTGTTAGACAGTGCGTTAGTAAATTTAGGTGATATTTATTTTGAAATAGAAGATAATGAAAATGCACTAGCATATTATTCCAAGATTGTGAGTAAAGAACCTGAAACTGATTCTCATGAATTTGCTTTTTCACAAAAAATTATCTGTTTATATCGTTTAGGAAAAACAACTCAAGCAGACAATCAATTAAAATTATTTAAGAGAAAATACAAGAAAGAAGAACATCTTTTAGCAAATATATTATTGGAAAAGGGTGATTATTACATTAAAACCAAGAACTTAAAGTTGGCAGAAAAAGTATTCAAGCAAGTAAAGTCTGACTTCAAAAAGTCTCATTATGGAGCTAAAGCAGAATACATGTTGGGGAAATTACACTTCATTTTAAATAAGGATGAAGAGGCGCTTGAAATAATGTCCAAATTAATAGAAAAGTACCCTGAAGATAAAATTCTGCCGGATGTATATATGACGCTGGGAAATTTCTATTATCTTCAGGCAAAACAAATTGAACATGCATTATTGTCATATAAGAAAGCTACTGAACAAGAAGGGATTGAAGAGACAAAACTAAAAAACGCACTAAATAATTTAATCAAATGCTATTCAGACTTACGCTTACGTGAACAGGCATTGACAACAATAAGGAAATACATACAACGATTTCCAACAGCTGAAGATGTTTTTGAAAAAAAGGTTCTTATGGGGGTTTTATATTACGAATTGAAAGAATTTGATATGGCGCTAAATTTACTCAAAAAATTAAAATATGAAGCTGATATTGAAAATGAACCCCGCATTCAATATTGGATAGGTGAATGTTATTTTGGCAAGGGAGAATTTAAAAAAGCTGTCAGCGAATATTTGAAGGTTGTATATTTATCAAAACCAACCAAATTAAACTGGAGAGTGACCGCACAATTCCAGGCAGGAGTTGCTTACGTTAAATACGGTGAGCCACAGAGAGCATTAATAATATTTGAAAAAATTATTGTTGAGCAAGGCGCAGGAAGTGTGTTTGGCAAACCAGCGCAGAAAAAAATAGATGAGATAAGTGAACTTATAAGAAGAATTAAAGTCAAAATAATTAAGAAGTAAAGACAATATAAATTGAGTTAAAATTCTAATAAATTGAAAAAGATTGCATTTTGATAATAATTTATTGTAGTTTACATAATATCTATTATACGACCCTGTAAATTATGATAAATCAGCAAATCATGCGGCTATTGATCTTTTTCTATAATAGCCTTTTTTAAAATCTCTGATTTTTCTTTAAGTGGTGATTTGTTTTTTGAGAAAATTATTTCTTCTAAATAACCGACTGCATTCATTGCATCATCATTCTTATCCAATGCCTCTGCCAGATAATATTTTGCCAAAAAATTATTTTTATTTGATTTTAAAGAATGATCCAACATAATTATTGCTTCATTTATATTTCCTTTTTCGAAAAGCGCTTTCCCCCAAATACAATATGTAACACTATCCGCTTTGCCCAATTCTTTTGCTTTTGAAGCTGAAACAATTACTTTTTCATAATCTTCCAATTTATAAAACGAAAGCGCTAATTCCTTAAAATAAAGTCCTTTTTTAGGTGAAAGTTTTGCTGCTTTTTTGAATGCTTCAGCAGCCAGTTTTGCATTACCAACTCTTAAATACGATTCTCCAAGCGCACACCATACATAATCATCTTCCGGTTTTAGTGAAAGATACTTTTTGTACATTTCAGCTGATTTTTGGAAATCGCTGTTTAAATAATTTCGATATCCTTCCGAGTAAAATTCTTCAGGATTATCAGAGCTGATCTTTGTATCAATTTCTTCTGATTTTTGCTTTTTAACAGTTGCCATTGAACGTTTTGCATAATTTGCCAATGAGCCATTACCATCAATTTCAATTACTTTTTTAAAATAATTATTGGCCTCATCGATTTTGCCCAAAGCTGAATTTATTTTTGCTATCCCCAAATATGCTCTTGGTTCGTTCGGAGCTATCTCAATGGCTTTCTCAAACATTCGAGCGCCATTTTTGTAATCGGATAAAATACTGAATACTGTTCCCAAATTTAAATAAACTAATGCGTTATTTTTAATATATTTAAGATATTTTTGAAATTGTTTTTTTGAATTTTCAAATTTTCTTAACTTTAAATAGGAAGTTCCCAAAATCAAATGAGCTTTATAAAAAATAGGACAAATGGAAAGCGTTCTATTAAGAGCATCGACTGATTCCATATATTTTTTTAATTCAAAATAAGCAACACCTAAATTAAAAAAATAATCCGGATTATAAGGATCAATATTAGTTGCCTCTTCCCAATGTTCTATGGAGTTTTTGATTTCACCTTTTCTTGCATGTTGAAGCGCGGTGTTGTGAAGTTTATTTGCGTTGGGATTTATCCTTTGGATTTTCCAGGAGAATATGACTTTGTCGTTTTGAACTTCAAAATCAATAGAGCCATTATAATTTGATGCTAATCCTAAAAGTCTTTTTACAATTCTATTCTTTTCCTGGTCATCCAATGGATGATTCAATTTGCTAATGTCTTCAGTTATTTCGCTTGTTTTGATAACTGCGGTAATGATTTTTATATTTTGGTTTTTACTCATATTTTTACTGCAAAAATAGATTTTTTTTACTAAATTTCGTACTTTTCAAAAACGCTGCCAATCAATGGAATATTCCATGATTTACTTGATGAAGCCTTTATAATCCCGATAACTGAAATTATAAGACATAAAATAAATGTTATTGACCAAAAAAGTTTACTTACAAAATCAATGAGAAATAGCAAAGAGATGAATTCAATGATAAGCAATAAAAAACCCTGCTTTGCATGTTTTTTAGAAAATGAATCGATATTTGGATAGTTTAACAGTGGGATAAAACATAAAAATGGAATATAAGATAGAATTGCGTAAATTTTATGATTCCCTTGATCGGTAGTTTTTTCAGTGCTATCCAATTATTCTCCAACTATTGTTGAATTAAGGTTAGTACGCCAGGCGGGAATCGAACCCACAACCTCTGGCTCCGGAGGCCAACGCTCTATCCAATTGAGCTACTGGCGCTTATTAGGAAATTGGGTAATTGGTTGATTAGGTAATTGGGAAAGAATTAATGAAAATATTGTGATTACCAATTACCTTATTGCCAATTATCCATATTACCTAAAAATCGCTTGTTCTATTATAAAATAGTTATTTATCGTTAAAATAAAATGTAAATAATTAACTTTAGGTGGTTAGTTTCGCTGCCTTAACAGTATTTTTCATTAACATTATGATTGTCATTGGGCCGACACCACCTGGCACCGGAGAAATCGCTTTTACTTTTTGCGAAACTGTTTCAAAATGGACATCACCAACCAACCGATACCCCCTTTCAGTTTCAGGCGCCTCTACCCTATTCACTCCGACATCAATGACCACTGCATTTTCATTTACCACATCAGCGGTAATAACTTCCGGTCTCCCAATCGCAGCAATTAAAATGTCTGCTTGTTTCGTGATTTGGCTCATGTTTTGAGTGCCGGTATGACAAACAGTAACTGTTGCATTGGCTCCAGGCTCTTTTTTTATCAAAATATTTGCCAAAGGTAATCCAACAATCTTGCTTCTTCCGGCAATTACCACATGCTTTTTTTCGGGATTATTTCCGCTGCGAATTAACATTTCCTGAATACCGGCAGGAGTACATGGTAAAAATGTGTCTTCCCCAGTCATCATTTTTCCCCAGGTATGTGGGTGAAATCCATCCACATCCTTGTGGAGAGGAATGCTTTTAATAATATTTTGTTCACTGATGTGTTCAGGCAATGGTAATTGAACTAAAATACCATTTATCTTAAGATCATTTGCAAGATCGTTTATGATTGAAAGTAATTTTTCCTCTGAAATATCACTGGATAGCTTTATGCTCTCATTGTGGATGCCAAGTTTTTCACACATCTTTCCTTTCATCCGCACATAAGCAGCCGAAGCCGGATCATCACCGACCAGAACAGTTGCCAATCCAGGCGTAATACCACTTCCCTTTAATTTTTCAATTTCCTGCTTCAGTTCGATTTTGATTTGTGCAGCAATTTCCTTACCATTAATTATTTGAGCGCTCATAATCTATCAATTTACCCTCAATATTTGTTTTTAAAAATAATTTCTTTATGCTTTCTGATTTTCCGGTTTTTGAATTAACTGTGACAACAATGCCTGAAAATTTTAAATCAGAATCTGCCGGTTGATATCTCATCGGGGTTTGGTATAAAAACCTTTTTATAGCGATTTCTTTTTTCATGCCAATGACTGAATCGAACGGGCCTGTCATGCCAACATCAGTAATAAAAGCTGTACCTTTGGGAAGAATTTGTTCGTCATTAGTTTGTACATGGGTGTGCGTCCCAATAACAGCGCTTACTTTTCCATCAAGATACCAACCCATAGCGATTTTTTCAGCAGTCGCTTCCGCATGAAAATCAACAAAGATAACAGGTGTAATTTCCCTTATTTTTTCAATTTCTTCCAAAATTGTTCTGAAGGGACAATCAATATTAAACATAAATGTTCTTCCCTGAATATTGATAATCCCGATTTTAATTTTATCCGTAAGATGATAAATCAGAGAACCTTTGCCAATTACCCCTTTTGGATAGTTTAACGGTCTTAATATTTTATTATTTAATTCTAATTGTTTATGGATTTTGTAATTTTCAAAAATATGATTGCCACTGGTAATTACATCGATACCATTCCTGAAATATTCACCGGCAATATCTTGAGTGAGGCCTTTACCAGCAGCGCCATTCTCTCCATTTGCGATACATAAATCAATTGAATATTTTTGTCTTATAAAGGACAGGCTATTTTTAATAATTTTTAAACCTGGTTTGCCAATGATATCGGCAATAAAAAGGATATTTATTTTTGTATTATCCACAAGCAACTATGAAATTAATATAAAGTATTATTTTTGAAAAGTCAAATAAAAAAGTAATTATTTAGCGTAATCTATCGAACGATATTCTCGTATGACTGTCACTTTAATTTGTCCCGGGTAATCCATTTCATCCTGGATTTTTTGTGAAATGTCAGTTGCTAATTGATCTGCATGGGCATCATCAATTTTTTCATGCTCAACCATGACTCTAACTTCACGTCCTGCTTGTATTGCATAAGTTTTGACAACCCCACTAAATGACTCGGCTAATTCTTCTAATTTTTCAAGTCTTTTGACATATCCTTCAAGGGTCTCTCTCCTGGCGCCGGGTCTTGAACCGGAAATGGCATCTGCTGCCTGAACCAGTATACTGATTGGTGATATTGGCTCTACATCTTCATGGTGGCTTAAAATAGCGTTGACAACAATGGGGTGCTCCTTATATTTTTTTGCAATTTCCCCGCCTATTTCTGTATGCGTTCCTTCAGTATTTTTATCAATTGCTTTACCTATATCATGTAACAGACCGGCTCTTTTTGCTAACGCAGCATCGAGTCCTAAATCAGCAGCCATAATACCAGTCAGGTAGGCGACTTCTTTAGAATGTTGTAACACATTCTGCCCGTAGCTTGTACGATAATTTAGTTTACCTAACAATTTAACTAATTCATTTCTTAAGCTGTGAATCCCTGTTTCTAGCATTACCTGTTCACCGATCTCAATTATTTTTTCTTCCATTTCATTAGTACATTTCTGGACAATTTCTTCAATTCGGGAAGGATGAATTCTGCCATCTACAATTAATTGTTCCAAGGCAAGTCTGGCAATTTCCCTGCGGAAAGGATCAAATCCGGAAAGTATAACAGCTTCAGGCGTATCATCAACGATTACTTCAATTCCTGTTGCTGTCTCGAAGCTGCGAATATTTCTACCTTCTCTTCCGATTATTCTGCCTTTCATTTCTTCGTTTGGCAGATTTACAACAGAAACTGTGGTTTCAACCGAATGATCTGCGGCTGTTCTTTGAATTGCCTGAATAATGATTTCCTTTGCCTCTTTATTCGCAGACAGTTTTGCTTTATCTTTAATGTCCTTAACCATCTGTGCTGCTTCTTGTTTCGCTTTATCCATAAGATTTTCCATTAAGATGCGTTTAGCTTCTTCATTGGAAATACCTGATATTCTTTCTAATTTATCATTCTGTTCTTTTATTATTTTTTGTAATTCTTCCTGCTGGTGAGAAATTCTTACATTTTTTTCTTTCATTTTTTGTTCAAAAAAGTTTAAGTCTTTTTCCTTTCTAGTTAATAAATCAACCTTTCTGTCCATATTTATTTCCCGACTGGCTAATTGTTTTTCAGCCTTTGCGAGTTCATTCCTTCGATTTTTGGTATTATTTTCAAAATTTTGTTTTTGTTTTATCCATTCATCTTTTACTTCTAATAATTTTTCTTTTTTTAATGTTGCAGCAGATTTCTCTGCATCTTTAACAATCGTTTCTGCCATTTTCTCAGCATTTGCTACTTTAGTCTGACCGATTTTTTTGCTTGCTAACCAACCAGAGATGAAGGCTATTAAACCAACCATAACGATTGCAATCATCCAATATAGTTCTTCCATCTCACCTCCAAAATTTATATGGATAAAAAAATCCCTGTTTACTGTAATTGAAATTGTGTCATTAGTTTATTATCGCTTTAAAATAAAATGAAACTTTTTTGCGATTAAAAAACACGTCAAAAATTACAGAAAACAGGGATAGCGCCAAATGTGATGATTTTATTGATTATATTTTTCTAAGCATTCATGCAGTTCATTATTTAATTTATTTATTCTATTACTTAAATCAAATTGAACTGGTGAAGATACATCCTTATTTCTCTCTCGAAACAGTTCATCCGTTATATTTAATGCTGCTAAAATTGCAACTTTTAATGAAGAATCAATAGAAATATTTTTATTAATTTCTTTCATTTTAGTATCAACATATTTAGCAACTTCATTTATATAGTCAGGATCTGTACTACCTTTAACAGGATACTCAGTTCCGTAAATATTAACTTTTAATATGTTGAAATCATCATTCATTTGGTAGAATTTTATAATAATTATTATTTTAAAAATTATTTCGACGGCTATTTTAATCGCTGTGTATCACTGGTTATTGGATAGTTTTTCAAAACTTTCCAATTTATCAATAATGTGATTAATTTTAATCCTGATTTTATTTTCTTTTTCTTTATCATAATTAATATTGTCAGGATTACTTTTTAATTTTTGATTTTCTTCCTGTAAATGCTGAACTAAATCTTTTTGTTCGGTAATCTTTTTTATCAGAATACCATTTTCTTTATGCAACTCTTCATTCTTTTGAAAAAGAGATTGAATGAGCTCAATTGCACGACCCACATTATTTTCAAGATTATCAAATTCATCCATTGAAAATTAAAAATCTCCAGGTTTAAGCGCGAAGATTAGCATTAATTTTTGATTTTAAATTTTCAAGTACTTTTGAAATAGCAGATTCTATTTCTTTCTCTATTAACGTATGCTCATTCGATTGATAAGTAAGAGTAAATGCAAAACTTTTTTGATCCTGCTCAATCTGTTTACCCCGATATAGATCAAAAAGTTCAATTGACATTAATAAATCGTCGCTAATTTCCCAAATATATTTTTCAACCTGTTCCCATTTGATTGTTTGGTTTACAACAATAGCCAGATCTCTCTGAACTGCTGGGAATTTTGGGACTTGTTGAGATTTTTTATCCCAATTATATTTTCTAAAAAGCGTATCAAAATCTAACTCGGCAACATAAATATCGCCTTCAATATCCAGCTTCTTTAAAATCGACTGTGATAAGTTACCCATAAATCCAATTTCTGTTTCATCACAAAAAAGATTTACCGACTCATCTTCATTCAGGAATTTAAGGTTTGCCAGCGCAGAATTAATATTGAATATTCCCAGGCTGCCTAAAAAGCTTAAAACATCTCCTTTAAAATCGTAAAAAGTTGAAACACGGGATTTATTCAGCCATGAATTTTTACCGACATTTCCTGTTTTTATCAGCGCAATTTTTTTATATTCTTTCCGGGTACTAAGATCTTTATTTTCGAGATAAAAAATATTTCCAATCTCAAATAGTTGGTGATCTGAAATTTTACGATTTTTATTCCATTTTAAAACCTGTAATGCACCTGGTAAAATACTTGTACGAAGTGTTGCCAAATCTTCACTAATCGGGTTTGCTAATTTTATTGTATTTTTTGTCGTAAAATCTTCAGCTAATTTTTGATTGATCAAGCTATGGGTAATAATTTCATTGTACCCTAGGCGTGTTATTTGATCTCTGGTAATTTGATTAAATTTCTCTTCATTTTTTGGAATTCTGAACAATGGAATATTTGAAAAATTATTGCTCTCTACCCTATCAAAGCCATAAATTCTGGATACTTCTTCGATTAGATCCACTTCTCTTTCAATGTCAACCCTGAAGGAGGGAACTTCTACTTCAATAAATCCGTTCTCTTTTTTTGATTTGAATTCGAGTTTATTGAAAATATCAACAACCTCATCAGCAACCAGGGTTGTTCCTAATAAATTATTAACACTCTCCACAGTGATTTTTATTTCACGGTTTTTTGCTGGACGTGGGAAACAATCTAAAACATCCCCATATACTTCCCCTCCAGCCAACTCATTAATTAATTGCGTTGCACGGTTATTGGCATAAACCATTCCTTCAGGATCAACGCCCCGTTCAAATCTTTGTGAAGAATCTGTAGAAATTGAAAGTGATTTTGCTGTACGTCTGATATTGAGCGGCTCAAACGATGCACTCTCTAAAAGCACATTTGTTGTATTTGCCGATATTTCTGAATTCAGCCCGCCCATAACACCGGCTAATGCAATCGGTTTTTTCCCATCACAAATAAATAAATTCTTGTCAGTTAAAGTATGTTCTTTTTCATCCAGTGTAGTAAATTTTTCTCCCTGCGACGCGTGTCGAACGATGATCTCCTGGTTTTCCAATAAATCATAGTCAAACGCATGCAACGGCTGTCCTGTTTCCATCATCACATAATTAGTAATGTCAACAATATTATTAATTGTTCTGATACTAACAGCCTCTAATTTTTGAATCAACCATCGCGGAGAAGGCCCCACTTTTATGCCTTCAATGTAACGCGCAGTGTACCTGGGACAGCTTTCAGGATTTTTTATGGTAACATTTATAACTTCTTTAATTTCTTTTGAAGAGGATTCATTAATGTTGATTTCAGGTTTACGAAGCTTTTCTCCTGTTATAGCTGCAATTTCGCGTGCAACACCGATAATCCCAAGACAATCCGGACGATTAGGTGTAACATCAATTTCGATGACCGTCTCCCCTTCTCCAAGGTACGATTGAAGATCTTTGCCAATTTCAGCATCTTCTGACAATTCCATTACAATTTCGCTCTGGTTGGATAACCCCAATTCCGCTTCTGAACAAATCATGCCCGGGGAATCATAACCATGGATTGTTGCCGCTTCTACAGTAACATCGCCAGGTAATTTAGCACCCACTAATGCAACCGGCACTTTTAATTCTAGCGACACATTTGGTGCGCCACAAACTAAACTTAACGACTCATTACCGACATCAACCTGGCAAATACTCAATTGCTTGTTTTGATGATGCTTTTCTATGCCTGTAATTTTTCCAATGACAACATTAGTAAAATCATATACTACTTGTTTGACACCTTCGACTTCCAATCCCAACATGGTCAAGCGATGTGCTAAATCATCTGGCGCATAAGAAAAATCAACATATTTTTTTAACCAACTAACCGTAACTTTCAATGAAACCTCAGTATTCTATTACCCCAAAAACGTATCCATTCAATTTTTAATGGAAACTTGGAGAAAGCTTGTCATTATAAATTCGTTTTAATAATAGCAAAATAATTTATAGCAAAATTATTTTGCTATTAATTATTTTGCTATAATTTTTTTTTACCATATATTATTGAGCAGATACCCAAAAACTTTGTTATTTTAACAAAACTATTTTACTGTACTCTTTCAAAAGATTTTAGTGAAGCGTGAAATACCCTTCGGGCACTGGGAGTCAAATACCCAGCGGGCACTGGGCTTGAAACGAAAAACATCATAAAACTGTTTTTTCCGTTTCACTCACAGTGCCCGCAGGGTATTTCACATTTGCCGTTTCACTTGCGCTTTGGTCTAAAATTGTGTTAAGAACCTGATATCATTTTCATAGAAATGTCTAATGTCAGGAATTTGATATTTTAACATCGCTATTCGTTCAACGCCCATACCAAAGGCATACCCGGTATATTTTGAACTATCATACCCGACATAATTAAAAACAGCAGGATCAACCATTCCAGCTCCGGAAATTTCTAACCAACCGGTTCCTTTACATATATTACAGCCTTTTCCGCCGCATTTTACGCAGGAGAAATCATATTCCGCACTCGGTTCTGTGAAAGGAAAAAAACTTGGTCGAAAACGAATCTTAACGTCTTCACCAAATAACCGCTTGGCAAATGCTTCAATTAATCCCTTCAAGTCAGCAAATGTAACGCCAACATCGACGCACAAACCTTCAACCTGGTGAAAGATAGGAGAATGGGTCGCATCCAATGCATCCTTTCGGTAACATTTTCCAGGAGCGATCATGCGAATAGGTGGTTCCATACTTTCCATTGTACGAATTTGTACTGGTGAAGTATGGGTTCTCATTACCAGGTCATCACTGATATAAAACGTATCCTGCAAATCACGTGAAGGATGGTATTTGGGAATATTTAAAGCTTCAAAATTATAATAGTCTGTTTCTAATTCAGGCCCTGTTTCAATTGTAAAACCAAAGCTTATAAAAATATCTTTTATTTCGTCAAGAACCTGGTATAAAGGATGTTTCGTTCCTATTTTCACCGGAAGCCCTGGCAACGAAGTATCAAAAAAGTCAATCCTTTTTGGCTTACTTTCACTAGCATCAGTAAATTTATCAATTTGTCCTTGAAAATAAATTTTCAACTTATTTAATTCCTGACCTAATTTGGGCCTTTCTTGTGCTGAAACTTTGCCCATTAAAGCAAAAAAAGAAGATAATTCACCCTTCCTTCCAAGATATTTTATTTTAAGCTTTTCAGAAAGATTATTTTCCGATGTCTGTGATAACTCGTTGTCGAAATTTTTCTTTATTGTTTCTAATTTTGAGATTATTTCTTTGATGTCTGTGGTCATCGATATTCCTATGATGTTACTTGTTGGACTAAACTCTTAAATCCTTCAGGATCATTCACAGCCATATCTGCAAGTATTTTTCGATTAATTTGAATATTTTTTTTATTTAATCCATCTATGAATTTTGAGTATGAAAGTCCTTCATTCCTCACAGCTGCATTAATTCGTGTTATCCATAATCTTCTAAATTGACCGACTCGTTTTTTTCTGTCGCGGTAAGAATAACTGAGTGCTTTTTCTACACTTTCCTTTGCTGTTTTTAAAAGTTTGTGCTTTCCGCCGTAATAACCTTTTGCTGCTTTTAATATCTTTTTTCTTCTATGTCGTGATGGAACACTTGTTTTTGCTCTTGGCATTTTTTATTACCTCTCTTATTTTGCTAAAATTAGCGTCTTAATGTTTTTTTCATCTGCACTTGAAACTGATGTTGATTTCCTTAAATTTCTTTTTCTTTTGGGTGTTTTTTTTGTTAAAATATGACCTGCAAAAGCATGTGATCTTTTTACTCCGCCAGAACCGGTTGCTTTAAATCGTTTTGCAGCGCCACGTTTACTTTTCATTTTCGGCATGTCTAAATTCCTTATTAAAATTATTTTTTAAGCAATATTGCTACCATATTCCTGCCCTCAACGTTAGGAGGACTTTCGAGTTTTGCAATATCTTCTAATTCTTTTACAAATTTCTCAATTAACACTTTTCCAAATTCCAAATGAGTTATTTGCCTGCCTCGAAACAGAATGTTTAACTTTACTTTATTTCCCTGTTCAATGAATTTTCGTGCATGTTTTGTTTTAAAATTAAAATCATGCTCTTCAATTTTTGGGCTAAGTCTTATTTCTTTAACATGAATTACATGTTGTCTTTTTTTTATTATTTTATCTTTTTTGCTAAGCTCGTATTTATATTTACCGTAATCAATAATTTTACAAACAGGTGGATTTGAGTTAGGAACAATTTCAACAAGATCTAATCCGGCATCCCTGGCGCGTTCCAAAGCTTCATTTATACTTATGACTCCAATCTGCTTTCCATCAAAATTTATAACTCGTACGTTAGGGCTGGTGATCTGGTCGTTTATCCGAATCTCTTTCTTCTTAATAACTAACCTCCAGTGTTATTTAATAAACTTATTTTGTAACTATTCAGATACTATTATTCATTGTATTCATGTCATTCTGAACGAGGGAAGTGATTTGGGAGGTTGGGAAGTGAAGAATCTCGTATTATTTTAAAAAAAGTATAAACATTGGAGAGATTCTTCGGTCGCAAGCTCCCTCAGAATGACATTTGTAACCACACTGAATAGTTGCATTATTTTTTAAATAAAAATCAAATTATATCAATTCAATGTTTTTTCCGTATTTTCTTTTTGCAGCTTGTTAATAAAATCTTCAATCTCTAATTGACCTAAATCTCCTTCTTTTCGTTTCCTTACAGATATATTTTTATTAACGACCTCTTTTTCTCCAACTATTATCATATAAGGTATTTTTTGAATTTCTGCTTCACGAATTTTAAATCCAACTTTTTCGTTTCTATCATCAACTTTTATCCTAATATTCTTTTCTATCAATTTTTGCTTTATCTCTTCCGCATATTCTAATTGCGAATCAGTTATTGGCAATATTGTCACCTGAACTGGAGAAAGCCAAACCGGGAAAGCGCCTCCGTAATGTTCAATCAAAGTTCCAAAAAATCGTTCCAGGGAACCCATTAAAGCGCGATGGATCATTATTGGTCTGTGATCTTTTCCGTCTTCGCCGCGATAAGTGATGTCAAATCTTTCGGGCTCGTTGAAATCAACCTGGATTGTTGTGCACTGCCAGGAGCGATCCAAAACATCTTTTATTTTAATATCAATTTTCGGACCGTAAAAAACACCTTCCCCGGGATCAATTTGATATTCCAACTCTTGTTGTTCAAGCGCTGCTCTTAACGCATCAGTGGCAAGTTCCCAATTTTCTACCGTGCCTACAAATTTTTCAGGTCTGGTAGAAAGATAAATTTCATAGTTGGAAAATCCAAATGTATTCAAAATAAAGAGCGTAAAATCCAAACATCTGATAATCTCATCCTGTGCCTGTTCTTTCCGACAAAAGATATGTGCGTCGTCCTGGGTGAATCCCCTGACACGCAATAAACCATGAAGCACTCCTGATCTTTCGTAACGGTAAACTGTACCTAATTCAGCCCATCTTATTGGAAGATCACGATAACTCTTACCCTGGTTTTTATAAATTAATAGATGAAATGGACAATTCATCGGCTTCAACTGGAATTCAACATTTTCCATTTTCATTGGAGAGTACATATTTTCAGAAAAGAAATCGAGATGACCGCTTTTGCGCCATAAATCCAAATTTGCAATGTGAGGCGTATTGACTAAATCATAGCCCGCTTTTAGATGTTCATCGCGCCAAAAGTCTTCTATTATTTTTCGGATCAAAGATCCCTTTGGATGCCACAGTACCAATCCTGCACCGGATTCTTCGCTGATACTAAATAGATCAAGAATTTTTCCTAAACGACGATGGTCTCGTTTCTTTGCCTCTTCCAACCTGGCTAAATATTTTTCAAGCATCGACTTCTTTGGAAAAGAAATCCCATAAATTCTTTGCATTGAAGGATTAGATTCATCTCCTTTCCAGTAAGCGCCGGAAAGTGAGAGCAACTGAAAATATTTCACAAAGCCGGTTGAAGGTAAATGCGGCCCGGAACAAAGATCGACAAAATCACCTTCCCGATAGATACTGCTGCTATCTTCAAGCTCTTCGATATGCTCTACTTTGTATGGTTCGTCTCTTTTTTTGAAAAGCGCAACAGCTTCTTTTTGAGATAAATTTTCACGAATGAAAGGATTATTCTGATCAATAAGATTTTTCATCTCTTTCTCAATTTCTTCAAAATTTTCAGGAGAAAGAGATTTGTCTATATCAAAGTCATAAAAAAAACGATCATCCAAAGCAGGACCAAAACCGAATTTAGCTTCCGGATATAAATTTTTTATGGCATGTGCCATAATATGAGCAGTGCTGTGCCAAAAAACTTCAATGCCCTCCGGAGAGTCGTATGATACAAATAACAATGACCCGTCCTGGTTTAACGAATGGTTTAAATCAACCAATTGGTCATTATAATTTGCAGCGACAGTTTTCTTTTTTAATGATCCACCAAATTCATTCAGAATTTCCTGGGGAGTAATCCCTGACGAATAGGTTTTTTTTTCGCCATTGGGAAATTTAATTTGAATATTGCTCATAAGTAAAAATGCTTTTTCTCTTAAATAATTACGTCTAAATATCAGATTGCCGAATTTCAAATCAAATCGAAATTCGGCATATCTTTAATAACTTCAAGCTGTTATGTCAGGGATTAAATTTAGAACAGCTTCTTATCGTGGGCGATACTGGACTTGAACCAGTGACCTCTTGCATGTCAAGCAAGCACTCTAGCCACCTGAGCTAATCGCCCATTAATAAATTTAAAAATTAATGAAACAGTGACCTTCCCGACATTTCATGCGGGACACTCTAACCACTTGAGCTAATCGCCTGGATTTTTGCTGTAAAATAAAAAAGCGTGCCATAAATAAGATGGCTACGCTTCTGTTATTCTTATTCACAGCCTCCGTTATCTCAACGAAACAGGTTAAAATTTGTGCCGAGGGCCGGAGTCGAACCGGCACGGATATAAATATCCGAGGGATTTTAAGTCCCTTGCGTCTGCCAATTCCGCCACCCCGGCACAGTTCCCATGAGGCGGCGATCGGAGTCGAACCGATGAATAGAGATTTTGCAGACCTCCGCCTTAGCCACTTGGCTACGCCGCCAAAAAAAATGAGCGGGAGACGAGGTTCGAACTCGCGACCCCCACCTTGGCAAGGTGGTGTTCTACCACTGAACTACTCCCGCTTAATTTCTGAAAAATATACGGATAAAATATTTATTATGCAAGACTTTTTTTAATATTATTTGAATTTTTATTTGCTAATTTTGTAACCGTTCACCAAATGTTAATGAAGATAAGGATAAACAGTTACATGATTTTTAAAATACATGTTTTTTAAATTATAATAACATTATATTCTCTCTTGAAAAAAAATGAAAATAGCTTATTTGGTGTATCACTATAACACAAGCCGTTTGTTGTTTATTATAATTGATACACTTCAAACAGAACTGCGCTGTATGGTGTGTTGAATTTACTTGAGTTATACAATATGCGCAGCATTGTCAGGCATGGTATGATAGTTGCGATGTATAACAGGTTGAAGCATCAGTCCAATTGAATCGAATGTGGAGGAGAATAGTGTGGATCATATAAGTATCGATGAATTAATAATTTCATGTGAATCTTGTGGTACTGTAAAAAAATTTAAAGTAAATTCACAAGCGGACTGTGACAAAATATTTCATAATTTCAGATGTGAAAATAATTGTGGACGAAGCCTTTATAGCTTCATCGAAGTTGGAACAATCGAAAGAAACTCTTTATCAACATCATTAAATACGCAACATGCAGTTGCCTCCGAATAAAAATCCCATTATTTATTTCTACTTTTTTCCTCTATTAAAATCGCCCTTAATCTTTTCCTGACCGGTTTGAAATTTTTATCCAGCATAAATGCTTTTTTGTATAATTGTTTTGCTTTGTTTACATCATGCGCTTCTTCATATTCTAATCCTTGTGAGAATAGCTCAATCACTTCAGTTGAAGTGTCGTTTGCATTTAAAATCTTCTTGTCATTTTTTGTAAGTTTTATATCTAAATCTTCTAATATTTTTCCGTTTAATTCTTTTATAATATCAAACATTTTTTTAACTTTATTTGTGACTTGCTCAGCTTTTATTGTTAAGCCGGTTTCCACTTCAACAATTCTAACATCAACTCTAACTTTTTTGCTAAATACCATATAGCTGCCAAAAATAAGGTATTTTGCACCGATTAATTTACCGACTTGAACACCAGTCTCCTCAGATACAAAACCAGCTTGTGCCAGTTGCATTTCTTTAATCAATTCGTTAATTTTCTGTCTTTCGACAAATTTTAATGTCTTGATAGCACTTAATTCTGTGATCATTATTTCGGCTAAACCGGGTGATAATGAAGCGTATTTCTCTTTTTCTAAAATGCAATTGTTTGAAAAATCTAAAATAGCTATTGTTTCAGTCTGAGCATAAGCCTGGAAAATAGTAATTAGTACTACTGCAATTATTAAGATTATAATATTTTTTTTCATTAACCGCCTCATATTGTTTGTTTCAAAAATTCCATTGACTACCAATTTGTAATTCTAATCCTTGAACTTTTGGAGTTATTCCACCAAAGTCTGCGTCTGGAGTTATGCCACTAAACTCTCCGTCCCCAAAGAAGAATTTTAAACCAGAAAATAAAGAAAAAGTTTCCATTAAATAATATTCTCCAACTACGCCTCCGCCATACAGATCAGCCCATCCACGGTCTTTTTTATACCCAACGTATGATCTCACTTCACCAACTACCGAAAACAGTAATTTCTCGGTAAACTGGAATTTAGATCCAATATGTAATTCTCTAATAGTTATATTTGGAATTTTCTGCTTTTGTTCTAATTTATTATTCAATGTATAGTTATAGAATTCGTTTTTAGCCTTTGCCTGATAAGCAGCCCGAATCCAGTAATAACTGCTTCTTTGCTGATACATTAAACCAATTTTGGAAGAAATTCTTGGTCCAGATGTAAAGATTTCTTCATCTTTCATTTTATCCGAAGTATAATAATTGTAAACAATATCAACATTGGATGTCAAGTTTTCCATTATCACATAATCAAATCCAACATTAATTCCAAATTGTTCACCCGGGTTATATTCTACTGAATTCATGGTGCTAAATTTGTAGGCATTTCTTAAGACAAAATTAAGACCCGCGCCAATGGTAATTTTTTCGGATACGGGCATAGCATACATAACGCCTCCACTGACTGTCAGTCCTTGACCATAAACCGGTAATTGGAATTTAAAAGATTGTTCACTAAGCAATCTTGCTAACACAATTTCTGAAGAATCAAGTTCTGTTTTGCCTGTTGGAATTCCGATCCCAAAACTTGCTAATGCCCTATCATCAGCAAAACTGTAATTTGCCCTTAACCAGGTGTCTGATAGACCGGCTAATTCATTTTTCCCAAATTTTGATAACGCTGGAAAATGGTTCAATTGTAAATTAATATTTTCCCGTATGGGATAATTGACTTCGATGGGAAAAGTACCTTCGGTAATGGAATCATCTACTTTTTCAATATCCCATTTTTGAAAAATAAAACTTGTACGCATGCTCGCGCCGCTATCTTGACTATAGCTCAAAATAGGAATAATTAGAAAAATAAGTACAATTCGAGCGATTGGATTTCGCATTTTATTCTCCAAAATCTATTTTATTAATAACATTTTTTTAACTTGAATTTGTTCTTTTCCTTCAATTCGGACAAAATACATACCGGAAGACAGGATAATATCCTGATTATTTTTGCCATTCCAAATTAACTTATGAATCCCGCCGCGCAATTCATCATCAACTAATGTTTTAACCAATTGACCAAGTATATTGTATATTTTTACCGTGGTTTTCATTCTTTTTGGTAAACTAAAAATGATTGTTGTAGCCGCATTAAATGGGTTGGGATAATTTTGACGTAATTCAAAATTCATCGGCGTCAATGGAATTTCATCTGAATTAGCCTTAATAAAATCTTCTGTCCCGGTGACTAATTTGTACATTTTGCGTCCAAATTTTTCTTTTTCCGGTTTGAAACTAATTTGACCTTGTTTTTGCAAATCAATGGCTATTCCCGCCTCTAAATCAAATAAGTATAATAACCAGGAATCAGGAAGATCGAGTACACTTCTGATTTCGGTTGTAAAAATATTAGCGGGATTTTTTATAAAATAGTCAACAACGAGATTCCATAAATATCCATCATCACCGGACTTTCGTATATCGACAGTATAAAAGCCTTTGTTATTTTCCCACTCACTATTGTTTATCCATAAGGAAACATAATCGCCGATTGGCGGTACTTCAAGCAAATCCATTTGGTCATATTCATTCTTTGCGCTTTTAGATACGCCAAACAAGTTTTCGATATCAATATTTTTTCCACATCTAGATTCTGCCGATATTAAAATTGACAAATCATGATATTTGCTGCGATATTTATCATCCAGCGCTAAAGCTTTTTTCAAAGGAATTATTGAAGCTGCGACCGGTGGAATAAATAGGGAATGACTCGGACTCGCTGCATCACCATTCCAGACAAAATAACCTTGCCACGGTTCTATTTTATCAATGTCATATTTCCAATAAATCGTGTCGCCCAAAAACATTCTGCCGACCGGTGATTTAACTTTGTCTGATGTTTTATATATATCCGACCAATTTACCGGAAACGGGAAAGGATTCCCGACCATATTCCATCCATAATTGAGATCGATTTTAAAATCTTCATCAGGCGGAGTAATGCCTTCACCAGCGTCAAAGGTAGTTAAACGATCTGTTATCAGCCAATAAGCGGCACCACGTGAAAATCCTTTTTCCTTTGCCCATGTGCTATCATATTCGACATACTGAGTATCTAATTGACTCCAATCAAAGACCCGCCAGTGAAACGGATTATAAATTCCAAAATCATCTGTCAGAACCGAATCAACAGATTCATTTTGAAGTTCATATGGGACAGAGATCATTCGGTGAGTCTTTTTAGGTATTGCTAATTTCGATTCTTCTCTTGCTGTTGTAACACGAAGGAAAGCATATTCATTTTCATTAGCTAAATTTGAAGGATATTGAACTGTCCCATAGTTGGTATTTAACGTTAAAGAATATTTAATACCGCGAATGTCGATTTTCTCCCTGGGAATTATAAAACTGAAAGAAGTGTCGTAACTTGTCTCAACGGTCTGAATTGTATCAGCCCTAAACTCCGAGCTTTTCTCTGAAGAACCGCCCGGGTAATACTTCAATATACCGGAGTGCACTCTATATGGGGTTGGGAAAATGTTGAATGAAATTTTGGTTGAATCATTATTAGAAACAGTATCCGAACCCATTTTCGTTATACTTGCCACCTGGGGTATTTCAGGAATCCCGGAAACAGTGTTTTTGATTTTCAATTCATCCATTGCGCCATAAAAACCGGAAGAGGTTTCATTTAATGGATTTCCTCCCATATATGATGTATAAGCATCTCCGATTGGATATCTCGGGATATAAGTTTTTGATCCAATTAAAATATTATTAACATAAACTTTGACTGAATTTAAATTTGTTGAATGCAAATAATCATACTGGACATAAATATTGTACCAAGTGTTTGCATCTAATATGTAATCCGGAATGATGTACTCACCTTCAAAATAATAGATTCCCAAACTCATATCCGGTTCTAAAAATACGCCCTGTCCAAATTCACCGGAACCGACATTTGAAATGATATTCTGACGATAGTCTTGGGCGCCATAGCAGTTAATCCACATGTCAATGGTTTGTGGTGTTCTATTCAAATTGGTATTTAGTTCCACATAAGAATCAGCAGAATCAGCTTGTCCGCTAAACTGCATAGCTTGCCCCACAATCCCAGTGATCCATTGAATATTGTGCAGGATAGCACGATTACCATAAGCAGTATTATCAAATAATGTATCGCTTCCATTTGGCTCAAAAACCCAATTCGCGCAAACAGAATCTATTTCGGTCAATCCATAATCTCTGCTGAACCATTGCCTTCTCCAGGTGATATCAGTGGGAGCGGACACACCAGGATTATAAAAGTACCACCATTTTGCGTCATCATGATTCCAAAATTCGCTGCCGCTTTTTATTTTTTTGTCTCCATTGACAACTAATTCACAGTCAAAACCACCGGCTGCTTCAAATGGATTGGTTAATATTGAAACGGCAATTCTATTTCTTCCAAACGTTAAATAATCATGGATATTCAAATTTTTCCTATTCCAGTATTCAACATTGGTAGCTGTGCTGTCAAATATTTTTGTGTTATTAATGACTAAAGTAATTCTATTTTCAAAGGATAAATTTAAAAAAGCTGAATCCGGATGCGGCGTGTCATAAAGATAAAAATCTTTAATGAACCAGGCGCGAAGTTCAGAGCCAGCCAGCACATTTTCAGTCCGGGTTGAAGGGTAAAATGCTTCTCCTAATGGCGATGAGGAGTAACCATTCCAACCTAAATTTGTAAATGTAGTCTCACCAGTGTTTTCAGGGATTCCATAACCGTACAATTGCGTTGAATATTGAGCGTTATACTCATCATCCGAAAAAAGCGTTAGGGTTGCTGAATGATCGCCTTGGGTTTGCGGGTGAAAATAAATGGGAATCAACCGGTATTCATTAGCGGGTATTTTAATATTCTTTGCACCAGCAGTAAATGCCTGGTTATTTAACACATAATCTGTAATCGTCAAAGTTGAATCATTTGAAAAATTGTAAACCCAGAATGATTTTACTTTTGTAGCGCCAATTAATGTGCTGCCAAAACTTAACGCTTGCTGGGCTACAGAAATTCGTGGACCTGTGTAAACCACGCCTGTGCCAACCAATGACACATTTAATACAGAATTATCCGCATCGTTGGAAGTTATTCTCAAATTCGTTGCATGTTCCCCTGAATAAAGTGGGGAATATGAGATTGTTACATTATTTGTTTGGTTGGGGGCGATTTTCAACCAGGTCTCAGATATTTTGAACTGATTATCATTTATTTCAAAACCTGTAACCACCAATTCCTTTTCACCTGTGTTGGAAATGGCAAATACTGTATTCTGTGATCTGTCAATTGCAACGACACCAAAATTAATTGATGTGGTATAGAGCGTAATTTCTTGTGGATATAAATCTCTTCCAATTCCTGTTAGCCTCAGTGTAAGCGTATCATTTCCGGGCGCATCACTAACAATTTTGAGAGTTGCCTCATAATTACGAATTTCAGATGGATTGAACAGTACAGAAAGCTGATCTGATGAATCTCCGTTCACCTTGAAATTGGTGCGCAAAGCTCTAAAAGCGCTATCCGAACTGATTACATTAAGAATTGATAATTTCTTTTCCCCCTGGTTTTGAATCGTTAATACGTGCGGTTCTGAATCATTAGTTATGGCTACTGTGCCAAAATTCAATGAATCCGATGATAACGAAATAGTTTGATCCGTTGAATCTCTTCCTACACCGGTCGCTGAAATAACCAGGTTTTCATTAGCAGGATCGTTGCTTAAAATTGATATTTTTCCATTAAAACGTTTTACAGAATCGGGTTTGAATATTATAAACACCTCTTCTGTTTCTTCAAAGGATAAGGTGAATTCTTTTTGTAGCGGAACAAAATTATCGTTATAAAGGATATTGTGAACGATTAAATCTTGAATTCCTTTATTGGTCACAAGGATTGATTTTTGTGATGTTGTGTTAACTAACAAGGTATCAAAATTCAATGAAAGGTATGGCGTTGGTACAAATATTTGTGGTGCGTTTTTCTTCCCTTTACCATATAAATTTATTTCAATTTCCGCTTTATTCGGGTCATTGGTATTAAATAGCAATACGCCTTTATAACTGAGCGTATCATCTGGGGAAAAAGTCACAAACAAGCTGTCAGATTGTAATTTCTCAATTTTTATCGTATCATCTTCGCTGACAACAAATTGATTTCTTGATGTGCTTATATTGTAAAGCTTTAATGTTTGGTCTCCTCGATTTTGAAATATAAATAATCGTAACTCCCTGTTACTAACAAGTACTTCACCAAAATTCAGCTCTTCCTGGGTGCTATAAAAAACAGGATCAGATAAGATAACACCAGTCCCATTTAAATATATTTTATATTCACTTTCTTCTTCATCATTACTGAATATTGTTAATTCGCCGGTGAATTGCCCCACTTCAGTGGGCGAAAAAGTAACCTTTACCACCTGGCTATAATTCGATAGGACATTAAAGGAAGTCGTATCCACAGTAAACAATGGATTGCTTGTGGAAATGTTTTCCACAGTAAGTGTTCTTTCTCCCTTATTCCCAATCTCTATTAAGTATGTTTTATGTTTTTCAATTTCCACCTGGCCAAAAATCAACGTATCATTATCAACTACAATTTGAGGGTTAGTAGGCGCTCTTCCTTCCCCGACCAACACAACGTTATAGTTCGGATTTTCAGGATCATTGTTATGAATTATTAAAGAGCCTTCAATAACACCGGAGGTATCCGGACTAAATATTACTTCTACCGATTTGCCGTATTGAGGAGAAATTACCAGGCTTGAATCACCAACTGTAAACTGGTCATCAGTAGTAGAAAACGAATGAATTACTAATGGTTCGTATTCATCTGCATTTTGAATATAGATGGGAAGTTTTTGTGACTCACCCATCATTACCGTATCATAAATGAGAATACCGGGGTTGACACGAATTTGTGCATTTGTTGGCTGATAACCTATTCCACTAACCTGAATCTCCAAGCTACTATTATTTGGATCATTACTCAAGACATTCATTATGGAATTAACCTGGTTTACATCAGTCGGTGCGAACAGGAGTGTAACATTTTTAGATTCCCCAGGAGATAACTGAAAATTCGTTTCAATTGCAGAAAAACGTGAATCCTGTGAGGTAATATTAGTCACAACCAAAATTTCGCTGCCGATATTTTGAACGGTTACAACCATCTCCTTTTTATAATTCTCTTTAATTTTGGTCGTGTCAAAGTCAATAGTATTTGGTTTCACTGAAATTCCCGGGTAACCCGGGATAACACCCATAAATTTAATTCTCGTTAGATTTTTTTCTTTATTAACTAAATAAGTTTTTAACAAATTATAGTTTCTATTGAAGGCTATTCCGTTTCTCACAAATTTATATGTGCTATCAAACAATGTTTCCCAACTTGAAAACATACCCCCGGTTGTCGGATCAAATTGAGCCGATTCATAAATTTTATTAGATTCATTGTTCGTATTGAATCTAACAACCTCCATTTTGTTATCTTCATTTCTAGCAAAACTACACTCTCTCACGTCTTCTATGGTTGTAATTTTATTTCCACTAAGATTAAACATGTGCAATAGTTGACTTGTTGGCGAAATGTTTTTTTCAAGTATCCACATTCTTTGGTTGAACCGGTCAGGGTAAATTTGTCTTTGCGTATTTAAAAAGATTGTATTATTTGAAATTCTTCCATCAACAATTAACGATCTGTCATTTTTAAATATTGAACACCTTGTTGCATAATCGCCACTTTGATTCATTTCATAAACAATCCAAACATGATTGCTATCATCAACAGCAATATCTGTATTCAATATCCCATTTTGTGCATTCACATTTTGTGCTTGGTATAAAATTTCGCCATTTGCTTGAAAACATGAAAATCTTGCATTACTCTTAACCGGAACATTTAAATCCGTGTGCCACGAGAACCACATTTTACCTTCTTTATCGCTTGCTACTTTGGGGAAGCAGGCATTATAAGCTAATAATGTAGAATCTTGTTTTATTGTACCAGTCGAATCAAAGATAACAAAATAACCGCCATTTTGCCCGTGAATTGCTACCCAGACATCTCCGGTAGAAGAATTTCGAGTTGCTCTCACAGAATTATACATTGGATCTATTTCGGTTGAACCAAAACCAACTGTCTGCTTATGCTTATAAACATATCCATCAGGCTGGTATATTTGCAAATAAACAGGCACACTTGGGCTGTCAATATCAATTGAATAAAAACACCAGGATTTGCCGAGGTCATCTATGACGAGATCCTCATTAAATGTATCACCATAGTAGGTTAATTTTTGCCACCCATCAATTGGCGTAGGATTCAGATCCCGGGTATCCAATGTAAAAGTATTGCTCAATTTTGATGTTGTACCGGCAATTAGCTTGTTTGCGGCAAAAAAAGGAAATGAAACTAACAATAATATCAGTAGTTGCCATTTATGTTTTTTCATTTTATCCTCTTGAAAAAGTTAACAAAATTTTTCGTAACGATTCAGGTGTAACTTGTTTTCTTCCATTTTTCAAAATTTATTTTGCAATTCTAAAACCAATGTCATAGCGTTTTGTACCAGGGACTTTGCTGTATCTTGCAGCACAATGAAGTTTAATCTCAGCAGTATTCCATGCGCCACCGCGTAATACTTTAAAATCACCGGAATTGGGTCCCTGAGGATTTTCTGGTGGCGATTGATTATAATAATTTTCCTCGTACCAATCGTTGCACCACTCCCATACATTTCCGGCAATATTGTACAAATTATAATAATTTGCATTTAAACTATCAACCGGCAATGTGCCTCTTCCCTGCCCATCAAAATTTGGCATCATTTCCTGCAATGCTCCTGCGTAGTTTCTATAGTTGCACCTGTTTCCCGGGGCTGCATCGCCCCAGGGGTAAGTTTTTTGGGAAAGCGCTCCCCGTGAAGCTTTTTCCCATTGCGCTTCGCTTGGGAGGTGATAACCATTTTTACTTGAGTCATATGTCCAGTTCGATAAATTATAACATGGTTCCAAATTATCTAATTCGCTCAACCAGTTGCAAAATGATACAGCATCATACCAACTGACACCTACAACGGGATAATTTCTGAAATTGAGAAAATAGCCGGTTGGCGCTTGATAATTATCACCTTCCTGCGGACAATTTCGATTCGTATCATCACAAAAAAGTTTATATTCTTCATTTGATACTGCATGAGTACATATTCCATAAGCGTCTAACATAATTTCATGGACCGGGTCATCTATTCCTGCGCCTTCACCCATTAAAAAGTTTCCCTGTTCCAATTGTGAAATATCATCAATTTTCACATCACTAACGATTAATTTAACACGATAATTTTCTCCCACCTGCTCCGGATAATCTATCCCGGCATTCCACATAATTTGTTTATTATTACCAGGAACAATTCCCAGACCATAATCACCAGAAAAAGTTTGTGCCGGAATGTTAAAAGTAGCGCCTCCATCATCAGAAACTTTTAATAAAACAACAAGATTATCATTGTCAAAATCAAGGACATCGTAGTAAATATCAACTTTTTTGGTGTTGATTCTTTGTTCTACTCGTACTGTGTCAATTACCGGCACGGTATTCTGCCCAAATGCTAAAGATGGTAATATTAAGAATAAATTAATAATTAAAATAATTCTTTTTATTTTCATTTGAAAAACTCCGGTTATTTAAATTTATGATAAAATAATAATCGTTTTATGGTGAATTCGGCGGAACCGGTGGTTTTGGAGGTGCTGGCAATAATTCAAGTATTCTTGTCCATTCGGGTAATTGATCAAATACATCCTCGCTTATTATCTCCGATGAACCATTGCGGGAGTCATTTCCCGGCAAATATCCCAAATCAAGATTTCTTGCCACCTGCTGAAGGCGAAATCTCACAAAATTTTTCCCTCTCATTCCCATTCCTGGTCCTCTTCTTTTACCCCCGGCTGATGCGAACCTCCTCCCCATCATCGCTTTATGCTTTCCATGAAAAGTACCCTGTTGCACAATTTTCAATGCCTGGGTCAAATTAGCTTTAATTTGCGCCATTCTAAATTTTGGATCAAATTTCAATGCCTGGGTAAAAGAAGAAATCGCTCCATCATAATCATTCTGATCATATTTGTCCAGTCCAAGGCTGAAAGCAAGAAACGCTTCGATACTTTTTGTTGTGTTTCTTTTGATGTTAATTATTTCCGACTTAGAAGCAGTGATGCCAAGATTTTTTAATGTATTAAAAACAATCTTTTTTTCGATATTAAGAATATCTTTTAATTCTCCGCTAAATTCGTTTCCATCATAATCTCTTACACCATTCACATCAAGCAGGTCGGAATTTATGGTTAAATTTCTGCCAGTTTTGACCATAAACGATCCATTTACCAAATTTTTTGCTCTTAATAATTTTCCCATGCGCGGCGAAGTCGATTCATCAGCCAAACCAGACATGCCCAACGCCATTTCATCCATCAAACTTTGAATATGAATTCTTTCAATAACTTTTAAACTTTTTATTTGAGAAAGATCTGTGATCATCATTTCTGCTAAACCTTTGCTAACAGAATTCCATTTAGAGTCTTCAAGAATATTTAAAAAATATAATACAGCAATGGTATTATCAATGGTGCTTCCCACGCCAACACTTTTTTCCATTTTGATTGCTAATTTTGCCTTCTCTGCCATCTCCTTTTCAACCATCAAAGTGAATCTTGATTTGATAAGCTGATAATATGGATCAGAAGGAGACACAAGCTGATAATAACGATAAATTTTCTTTGCCAGTGAATATTTTTTACTCGTCTCAAGATTCATACCGGCATAGAAAACGGCACGGCTATTATAAGATTCCAAAGACAAAATTCTTCTACTTAAGGCAAAGGAATTTTTATAATTTCCCAAGCTGTAATAGGAGATCATTGCCCCGGTAAGCGCTTCAATATCACGAGATAATTTTAAAGAACTGGCTCCTTTTGCCAGCCGGATATATTCATTCAAAGCTTGTTCGTATTTTTCTTGATCCAGGTATTTATCAGCCAGAATATACCGGTTTGATGCACATCCAACAAATAATAAAGCAATCATAATAAGAATCATTTTCTTTTGCACTGTTACCCCTTTCACAGATTGTTTGTTTTTTAATCTGAAGGAACTCTTTATATTTTAATATAGTTAAAACAATATTTTTCTGTATCAGATCGAAACATAAAATCTACTTGATCTTTACTATTTACAAATTTATTTAAAAAAAGAAGAAATCATGTTAAATTTTATTAAATTTAGCAATTAGGTGAGTTAATCTATATCATAAATTCATAAATTTTGAAACCAAGCATTTTTATCAGTATTAACTTCTAAATTATTATTATCTTGCGCATCCTGTTTTATCCTGTAATCCTGTCTTAAATAATGATTTGCAGGATATTTCAAAAGCTTTAGGTTAACGCTAATTCGCATTTACGGAATTACTCCAAATTTAATTATAATGAGATATTCAAGATTAAAAAAAATTCAAAATTTTCAAATTTTATTGCAATAACTATTCCAACTATAAATTAATTTTAGGATTAGCTTAGGTTGATAAATTATCATTGCTTTATATTTTTTACAGTTATTTAAAATATATTCATTACATACTGATTATTAAGGTGATATGAAAATTATGAATTAAATTTTACATTATTTTAAAAAATAACTTGCTTCACAAGAAAATTTTTAATAATTTTAATTCACTCAAAATTATATGGTAAAATTATTAATGAAACAAAAAGCTGTCAGAAGCTGCAATAAAATTAGCAGAATTAGTGATAGCATTCTGTCCGCTTTTTTTTGGCGGAAATAATAAGAAATCGAGAATATAATGATCCTGCTATTAATCATTCTGCGAAAAAATCATATTAGTTATTAAAACAAATAAATGAGAAAAAAATGATAATTGGATTAACCGGAACAAATGCTGCTGGCAAAACAACGCTGTTAAATTACCTTATTTCAAAAAATTTCCAAGCCTTTTCACTATCAGATGTGATCAGAGATGAATTAGTACGACTAAAATTGGAACCCACCAGACAAAACCTTATTGATGTTGGAAACCAACTCAGAGAGCAGTGCAGTGCTTCGGTTTTAGCGGACAAAATAAAAGCAAAAATATCAACAAACAATGCAATGATAGACAGTATTCGAAACACAGCCGAAGTACGTTCATTGCGGTGTCTTAATAATTTTTATCTAATTGCTATTGATGCGCCTGTGGAAGAACGATTCCAAAGAGCTAAAAAAAGAGGGCGCACAGAAAATGCAGCAACACTCGATGAATTTATAAAAATTGAAAATAAAGAAAAAAATGAAAACGAGAATCATCAAAATATTCCAGCGTGTTTGGCTGTTGCCGATTATACAATTAAAAATGAAAAAGATGTGGATCATCTATATGAAAATATTGAAAATATTTTAGATGAATTACAAAAGCGTACTAGACCAGACTGGGAGGAATATTTCCTCAAAATGGCATTTTTAGTCGCTGAAAGATCGACATGCAACCGTCATCATGTCGGCGCGATTATTGTTAAAGGTCGCCATGTTTTAACAACCGGCTACAATGGAGCAGCACGAAAAACAGATGACTGCTTGAAGCTGGGCTGTCTGAGAGATCAATTAAAAATCCCTTCTGGTGAACGTCATGAAATTTGCCGCGCCATCCATGCCGAACAAAATGCGATTATTCAGGCCGGGGTTCACGGTGTTAATATTGAAGGTACAACTATATATTGTACGCACAGCCCTTGCATTATCTGTGCAAAAATGATCGTTAATGCCGGAATAAAAGAGATCATCACCTGCGATGATTATCCGGATGAATTTAATCTTGTTCTGGATTTGTTTAATCAAGCGGGAATAGCGCTTAAAAAGATAAAACGTCCGGGAATGCAGATAAATTATCATCCGTAACATATTTTAAAATAATTATTCTATCAAAAAAAATCCCACAGAAAAAATAATAAAATCAGTTTCAGGGGGATTTTTAGTTTGTGGAGATTTATGGTGGGTGGATTAAATGACTTTTACATTTTCATTTTAACAGTAAATTAATCCACCACTAACATTGTGGGACAACGGGTTTTTGGTAACCACAAAATTTTATACGGGGTGTTTACTCTGAAAAACCGTTGCGATGCTGGTGGTCAGCGTGAGCGCTTTGTTCGGTGTTTATTCCTGGAATTTCATATTCAATACGCCCATTTTTCCATACTGGAATTTTATATTTATTTTTTCTTGCATTTTCCGCGACCTTTGCAGCGGCTCGCTTCAGAGCCTTTAATCCTAATAATGCATACTTACTGTGTTTTTTCATTTTTATCGCTCCGATTCATCAAGGATAACCGGCTGGTTTCCAGAAGTATCAAACACAATCCATGAATCAGCCAGAGGTTTGTAGATCTGTTGAAAATTGATCCAACTTCTTTCAAATCGACGTATGATATCATGTTCAGGGACATTATGACCCCCTTGGGATACTCTCAACCTCACACGTTCGATTGCGAATTCCACTGTCGGAATCTTGAGATAATAAATTATGATTTCATATTGTTTAGTCTTCCATTTTTTTATTTTATTGATATATCCCTTGCCGCTAAGTGTTGTTTCAAAAGCAAAGGATTCATACTTTTTAACACATTCATTAATATTCTGAATCATTAATCTTCCTGCTTCGATGGCGATTTTGTCGGGTTGGAAAGGAGATAAGCCATGAGCGATCAAATCTGCATTTATGAAGTTCAGACATTCGGCCTCAATTGGAAGGAATTCATTAGCAAATGTTGTTTTTCCTGCACCGTTAGGTCCAGCAATGATGTAACATTTATTTTTCAATGTACTATATTCCTTAATTTTTCTCACTGAACATTAATGATTTATGGAAAATTTTCCACCTATTACAATCTATTTCTCTTTCATATACGGATAAACAAAATCTTTCGGCGGCAGGAAATTTTCTTTAATCGTTCTCGGCGATACCCAGCGCTGCAAATTAATTATACTTCCCGCCTTATCGTTTGTACCCGAAGCACGGCTGCCGCCAAATGGCTGCTGCCCAACTACGGCGCCTGTTGGTTTATCATTGATATAGAAATTCCCCGCTGCATTGGTTAAAATATCAGTGGCTAAATTAATTGCAGCACGATCCGTAGCTAATATGGCGCCTGTCAAGGCATAAGGAGATGTTTCGTCACAAATATGCAAGGTTTTTTCATATTCTTCATCGGGATAAACATAGACTGTCATGACCGGTCCAAAAATTTCTTCATCCATTAATTTAAATTTGGGATCTGTTGTTTGAATAATTGTTGGTTCGATAAAATAGCCTTTTGAATCATCATAATTTCCGCCGGTTATAAATTCAGCATCAGAAGACTCTTTTGCATAATCGATATATTCAGCAATTGTAGTGAAAGCTGCACGATCAATAATAGCACACATGAAATTAGAAAAATCTTCCGGACTTCCCATGTTTATTTTTTTAACCGTGTTCACTAATTTGGTTTTTAATTCATGCCACATACTTTCAGGAATATAAGCCCGGGAGGCAGCCGAACATTTTTGTCCTTGGTATTCAAATGCGCCCCGCACAATTGCTGTCGCAGTTACGTCAATGTCGGCTGAATTATGTACAAAGATAAAATCCTTACCACCAGTTTCTCCAACGATTCTGGGATAAGTAAAATATTTATCGATATTATCACCAATAGTTTTCCACATGCCTTGAAATACAGGAGTAGAGCCGGTGAAATGAATTCCGGCAAGATGTGGATTCGACATCACCGGATTGCCAACTGAACCACCAGGACCGGGAATCATATTAATAACGCCACCAGGTAACCCGGCTTCTTTTAATAATTGCATAATGAAGTAAGCAGAATAAACAGCTGAAGAGGCCGGTTTCCATAAAACAACATTCCCCATCATTGCAGGAGCAGTGGGAAGGTTACCGGCAATTGATGTAAAATTAAACGGTGTTACCGCGAAAACAAATCCTTCCAGTGGTCTCTGTTCAACATAATTCCAACAAGCATACGATGACTCCGGCTGTTGCTCATATATTTTTTGCATGTAATAAGGATTAAATCGGTAAAAGTCAATTAATTCGCAAGCAGAATCAATTTCAGCCTGGTTAATTGTTTTTGATTGAGCAAGCATTGTAGCTGCATTTATAGTTGACCGGTATGGACCGGCAAGCAGATCAGCAGCTTTGAGAAAAATTGCCGCCCTGACTTCCCAACTCATCTTTGCCCATTTTTCCCTGGCAGCAAGGGCAGCCTGGACTGCTTTTTCAACTTCTTTTTCACCGGCTTTATGATAGGTCGCCAATAAATGATCGTGGTCATGCGGACAACGGCATTCAGCGAGATTACCAGTTCTCACTTCTTCACCGCCTATAATAATCGGAATATCAAATTGTTTATTTTTTAGTTCATTCAGTTTTTCCTTTACATCCTTTTTCTCCGTGCTTCCGGGACCATAAGACATAATCGGTTCGTTATTTGGAGTCGGGATTTTGAAAATTCCATTTGTCATAGAAATTCTCCTTGTTTAAATTGAAAGTTAATCTAATTCATAATATTTGCTAAAATCATTTTATCAAAGAATAATATTTTTAATTTCATTCAAATTACCTAATATTATTTCATTATTCTGATAAAATAACTTAATATATTTTTGAATCAAAATCAAGTAAAAATTAGATTTAATTTTCAATTTGTTTTAACAGCAATACAGGAAATTTCCACATTAACATATTTTGGCAAATTTGCAACCTGAACGGCTGCTCTGGCTGGCGGATTTTCCGTGAAATATTTGGCGTAAATTCCATTGATCTTACCGTAATTTTCAATATCGGACATAAATACTGTCGCCCTGACAACGTTTGAAAAGTCCATCCCGGCTTCTTTCAAAACAGCACCGAGGTTTTCCAGAACTTGTTTGGTTTCGGCTTCGATTGATTCAGTCACTAATTCTCCAGTCGTTGGATCAATTGCGATTTGTCCGGAACAATAAAGGGTATTGCCAACTTTTACTGCCTGGCTGTAGGGTCCAATCGCTTTAGGCGCATTCTGGCTTTTAATTATTTCCTTTGTTTGTTGATCATCATCACAAGAAAAACAAACAGCAAAAAATATAACCATTGATAAAACAACCATTTTTTTAAACATTTTACTGCCTCCTAAATTTTTAAAATTTTAATAATTAAACCCATTTAAATTGTAACGAGTAAATTTTTTATTGTCTTGAATTTAAATATTTCTGAACACTTTTTGCTATTCTGGACTGATCAAAATAATTAATCCCGTGGTCAAGTCCATAGTTAATCACCTTTGCTAATCTTCTCAATTGCTGAAAAGACTCATAATTGAAATCTTTTCGATTCAACGGATAAATAGAATTATTAGTGAGCAGCGGATCAATATTGTCTGGCATGTTATAAAGTTCAACCGATCTTTGCCAATCTTTAGTTCCTGGAATTGGAGAAAATGAAGTTAATCTTATTTTAGCGCCCAGGCCGGCAACAAATAAGATACTTTCAATCACTTCATCAACAGGCTGCCCGGGCAATCCCATTAAAACATAAACATCAATATTTTCTCTTAAAAAGCCTCCATTTTCCAAATTGTCTATCGCTCTTGTTAAACTATCATTGGTTACTTTTTGTCCCATTTCCTTTTGACGAACTGAATCTATTGTTTCGTAACTTAGTCGGACGGTTTTGAAATTTGCCTGGTACATTTTTTTTGCAAGATCGGAGGTTATTTCCCTGGGATGAATACCATTTGGAGTGTGAAAATTAGCCTCTAATTTTTTATCAATGACTGCATCTAAAATAACTGAAATGTGTTTTTTTTGATCGACTAAAAGCGCATCATCATAAAATGCAAAATGCCGGACATGCCTTGTGAAATAATATTGTTCAATTTCTTTGATCACATCAAAGGGATCCCGCTGTCGAAATTTTCCGGATAATAAATTTGAAGCACAAAAAGAACAATTAAAAGGGCAGCCATAAGAAGTAAAAATTGGAATTGAATGTAATTTTTTATAACAAAAATAACTTGCAGTCGGAAATCGGTTTGAAATTTTATCAGTGTTATTTTCATTTCCTGTAAAGGTATTTACTAATTTTAATGCTTGCTTCTCACCAGCGCCTGAAATAATAAAATCCGCCCCGGAATTCGTTTTTGCATGATCATTGCAAAGCGTGGCATAAATCCCACCTAAAACGATTGGTACTTCTGGAATTTTTTCTTTTATTAGTTTTATAGCAAACTGGGCTCCCTGGTACCAATAGGTCATCATGCAAGTAATCAAAATTACATCAGGTTTCGGAACTTGTGTCAGCGCTTCTAAAAATAGATCTACTGGCATTCCATAACGATAATAATTTCGCGGAACATTTTTTAATATTTCCGGCTTTTTAACTTTGGTTTTAATAAATTTTCCTGTGCCGTATTTTTTATTATGTGTTTTAGGAAGCAAGGGAGAAAATCGGTCAAGGCAATCAATCAAGAAGGTATTGTATCCATGGATTTCCAAATAATTGCCAATGGAAAGCAACCCGGTTGGTTTTGTCCAAAAATCATAGGCAGCAAAATCATAAATACAGGGATTTATCAGAAGGATATTATTGTTCTTCATGGTTTGAAGATAATAAAAAAGAATAGTTTTGTCAAGTTAAATATGAAGAAGACAATTAAGATATGGCATAAATAAAATCAAGATAAACAAAAAAGGTCTCATTTTTGAGACCTTTTTTTCGTCGGGGCGAGAGGATTTGAACCTCCGACCTCCTACTCCCGAAGCAGGCGCGCTAACCGGACTGCGCTACGCCCCGTAAAAAATAATAGTTCTTTAACTCCAAGAGAAGAATTAAGTTTCAGATCTTCCAATAATAAATGAAATCATAAAACAAATTACGGTAATAACAATTGCGAGAAAAAATTTACCAATTTCCCCAGGCATGCCAGGATAGATTGAATATAGGGAAGCAATCACCAAACCAAGAATAAAATAGAATGTTTCTTTAGGATATTTTTTTAATAATATACTGATAATTTTTGCAAAGATTAAGATTCCCAGAATAATCCCTATTCCAACAAATCCCAGGGGAAGTAATTCACGATCTGCCACACAACTGGTAACAATATAATATTGCCCCATTAAAAGCATAATAAATGAACCGCTGATCCCAGGCACGATCATTGAACCGCCTGCAAAAAATCCGGCAATAATTAATAGCAATCCTGCTTGAAAGTTTAGATTAAAAGCAATTTCAATTCCCTCTTTTTTTTCAACATTGGGAAAAGCAAACTCAAAAATTAGAATAATCGCTGCACCAATTAAAAACGATATGATTGAAGCAGTATTTAATTTCATTTCGTGGTGACTTTTATAAATAGAGGGAATGGATCCAGCTATTAATCCCACAAAAGCCAGGTTGGTGTAAATGTAATAATTTTCCAACAAGAATTTCATTAATTTTGCGGAAAGAAAAATAATTAAAATAGCACCGATTGCAATTTTTACCAAAAATATAACATATTCTCTACGCTTTTCTTTGTTTGTTAAAAAGTTACTGATTGCCTCAATCAGGTATTCATAAATTCCCAATACAACTGCGATTGTTCCCCCTGAAACGCCGGGAATAATATTAGCAACGCCGATTGCACCACCTTTTATAATAAGTAAAATGTCACTTTTTAGATTTTTCATGTTAGTTGATACTCCTAAGATTATTCCTTCCAGCCTCCTTTTCCAATTAAAGGTACAAATACACAACCACAAATTGTTTTATTAATGTAAGAGTCGCCTCTTTTAGAAATTACTTCCAGATTCTGTTGAAAGTGCGGTCCAATTGGAATTACCATTTTTCCGCGATCTTTGAGTTGTTTTACTAACTCATCAGGCACTTCAGGCGCAGCAGCGGTTACAATGATCGCATCAAAGGGAGCTTTCTCATTCCAACCGACAGTACCATCAGCAGTCTTAATCCTGATGTTTTTATATCCCAAATGCTTCAACCGCTCTTCTGCTTTATCAGCAAGTGGCTTGTGTCTTTCTACTGAATAAATAAATCTGAATAATTCAGCCAAAATTGCAGTTTGATAACCGGAACCGGTACCTATTTCTAATATTTTTTTATTCTTCGAAGGTTCGATTTGCTCAGTCATCAATGCAACAATATACGGTTGAGAGATTGTTTGGGAGCAATCTATTGATAATGGTGAATCTTTGTATGCCTCCTTCAAAGTATTTTTATCCACAAACAGGTGGCGTTGAACTTTTTCCATGGTATTTAGAACTTGCTGGTTTTTTATGCCTCTTTTAACCAGTTGTTCTTCAACCATTTTTTTTCGGTCTGCAAAGAATTCATCCATTTATTTTTCCGTATGATGGAAATTTTTAAAACGTGGTCAATGTATTAAAAAAATATGTATTATGCAAGTGAAATTTAATTTTAATAGGGAGTGTTTTTAGAATTTTTTTGATGTCTAAAATTGGAGAAAAAAATAGAAGAAAATAAGTGATTTTGAGGCATCTTGATTTTTTAAAGCCATTGTAAATACTGAGAGATTTAAATAATTTACCAAAAAGATGAAAAAATAATTACTGACAACCTGTCCGTTTTCTATTTGGCGGAAATAATTATTTTGTCAGTAATTATTTTGTCATCAAAAAAAATTCAATTCAATAATTCAATTTTTTCATTTTAAATAAATCTCCAACTCAATCCTCCGATTAAGAATTCTCCCGGTCGGGGAATTATTATCTCCCAACGGAATTATCTCACCACTGCGGCGTTCAATCGCCAATGGACTGTTTTCTCCATGACCTTTAGGTACTTCTAACCGGGTAAGTATTTGAACAGTATTGCTTTCGTTATTCTGCCTAATATAACCTTTAAACTCATTGACAAAACGACCCACTCGCTGTTGCGATAATCGCTCATTCACCCACGCAGGGCCAACCGCACACGCATGACCTGAAAAACGAAATCTTTTTTCCGAATCCGGTATGGCTAAATTTATGTACCCAAGCATTTTTTGCCATAAAAAGGATTGCGTCGTATTTGCTTTGGCAAAAACCATCGGCAGGATAAACTTATGAGAAAGATTAACAAGCTCTTTGTTTAAAAATGTGTCCAGCTTACGGGTCTGGAATTTTCTGCCTAAACTATCTGTTAAAGTAAAGTGATAATCGATGTCCTTGTTTACATAATATGCTGAATCGGTGATTTCCGGACTCCAATTATCAAAACGATCAAACTTTAAAAAACTGCCCAGGTTAGTTATTGAAACGCTGTCTTCATATTCGTTCTTATAGCAGAAGTATTTGGCAATATTGGTTGCCAGCGCGTGTTTCAAATCCAAATGAAAGGGCGCTGCTTTAAAACTATCTTCATCATCAACTTTTCGCAGCGGATGGAAAAGAACCGCTTCATTAGCCAATTCCGTTGTTATTTTAACACATCTTCTCTCTTCATAAAGCCAATTAGCATCCTGCGAATTTTTTGGGACACGCCTTGTTTGCCAGACTTCCCCCGGTATGATTGTTATTTGATTTAGATTAACACCAATATCTATCAGTGAATCTCTCACAGCTTCGGCACGGCGGTTTGCCAGTTCAACCTTATTTTCACCTGAATTGGGATCAGCAAATCCTTGAAGTGATATGGACATACCACGATTTTGTTTGAGCCGATTTTCCAGTGTGCCCACTGTAGGATCAAGTTGCATCTTGTAGAGATAATCCGGTTTAACAACCGAACTGGACGGATCAAAACAAACTTCTGTTACCAAAGGATAGTCAACGATAACTCGCGAAGTGTGGAATACAGAAACCGTGTCGCCTGTTGTAAATGAACCCTTGGGAATGGTGTAAAAAGATTTGGTTTTGTTGTTATTTGTTTCATTGCTTTCTTCTATTGTTTGTTCAACGTCTGCCTGAACAAAAATAGCGTGCTCACCCAAAGATGATGTGTGCCAGGGGATCAAAATAGTTGTTGTTTCCCCGGGATTTAAAACATTGATTGTATCTTGTGCTAATGAAGTTGAATAAGCTTCGGGAGCAGCTCCGGAAATGTTGTGAATCAATTTTTTTACAACATCTTTGACCGCTACAACAAAATCGCTTGCCGGGCTATCGCCGTTATTGGCTATGGTAATGATAAGCTCTCCATGGTAGTCATCTTGAGTGATCCAGGGGCTGTAATCAAAGCGAATATCTTTAATCTCTATGTCTGGCAGCGGAACATAAAAATGACTGATGCGGCTGGGACCTGTTCTGGCGAATCTTATGTGGCTGTCCAGATCTTCTGCAAAAACTGCCCAATAATGATGCCCGCTTTGAATATTTTCCAATTCCAATGTGTCAGTAGTGAAGTCCCTGAATTGGCGAATCGTATCGATGGGAGTTGATATTTCATTGAAGAAATCATCCGTGTTTTTATCATAAATTGCTATTAAATCAGCCAATCGTGCGCTGTCTTGTGTGTAGAACAACGAATAGCGAACATCATCAAACAGGTCAGGATCAGCGCTGTTATCCCACTTTAAAGTAACTTTGTGAGAGCGAACCGTATCATGGTTTGCCGGGTACTCAAAATCAAACGGTTCCGGGCCAATGGGAATATGAGTTATTCCACCCCGGTAAGTGCGGGCAAAAAATTCACCTTCATCAACTGTTGCCAGTTCAAACCTAAGTCCATTGTTTCTGCCGGGAATGAGCAAATGCTCGGGAGCCATTGTATCATCAAGCCGAATAGATCCGCCAAAAGAAATATGACTCATCAAATCGCTGCCAAAATCGTAACCGCCATTGATGGAGAACCTGCCTCCCCAACTCAATTCAACGCCGAGACCGTAAACATCTTTTTCATCCTTGACTTTGAAATAATCCCCGGCAATTTGCAGTTGAAGCCCGGAATGGGTTCCCATGAGAAAGGAGATCCCTGATCTAAAAGTCTGCGGCAGCGGTGTTCCTTCCTGCTCGAATTTTAAATCTGGACCCAATTGGGTTAATGCGACACCCGCAGAAAGAATACCGTATTTAAAAAGCGGGTTGCCAAGATAAAAACGCGGCGTCCGTGCCAACATCCCGGTATCGAAAATAAACGAATTTGCTGTGTAGGTATCAAGTGTGCTTTTAAAATATTTTAGGTTAAAACCAAGAGAAATGTTTTTTGATATAAATGACAATGGCTGCCCAATGCTGAACGAAACAAGAAGATCGTTCGCAGTTACTAAAGCGGCAGCACCGTCAGTGCTGTCGAATTCGGGCATGCCCTGGTAAATTAGACCCAATGAAAATTGTGTATACTGGCTGATGGGATTGCGGATTCTTTTGCCAAGAATAAAAGAAGCATTATAAATGTCGGCAATCCATTTTGAATATGTGGCAGCCCAATGCCAGTCGCGCAGCAAACCGGTTGCGCCGGGATTGGCAAAAATGGAATGTGGCTCATCCAATGTGCCGGTGTGTGCGGTTGCCATCGATTGCACGCGAACACCAGGCAGCATTTTGAGAAAAGCAGAACCAGCCCGAATTTGTGCTTGTAACGATGAAAAAGATAGTAAAAAGAAAATTAAAACAAAAGAAATAAATAGGAATTTTTTTGGGGAAGACATGGGTTAGCCTTTAGGTTCTTTAGTTTTACTAATTATTTTTTCGTAATCATTTTTTAAATAAAAAGAGCTTTTTCATTATAAATATTACAACTTCTTTTTGCAATTTGTTGTGCTAAGTTACCGGATTAAAATGAATTTTTTATAGTCTTTAAATTCAGCGGAACGTAAGGTAACGATATAAACACCACTGCCAACTTTTAGACCTTGTTCAGTCATTCCGCTCCAGTTATAAAGATTCCAACCGCCATCGTAAATATCTTCGGTGATTTTTGTGATATGTCTGCCGGCAACATCATAAAGGTCTAATTTGGCATTTCTTTGCGAACTCAATTTGAACTTAATGCCTAAACTTGTTTCGGAATCAGGGCGATAAACATTTCTATCGAGAACAAGATAATTGCTGCTGACAACTGTAACTGTTGTTTGCGCTGAAGCTTTTCGATCCCGTTTGTCATACGAAATTATTTCAAATATCAGGGTTTCCTGTTTTTCTGTCGTGATCATTTTAATAGGTTTGTACATCTGATCAATATCGTACCAGACATCGGGCGTCAAAACAGATGTGCTGATATAATCATCCGCATAAGTTGAATCAGTCTGCTCATTTGGAAATAGCACGACCAGATCCCAACTTTTTGTGTCTTGCGGAACCAGAACACGAATGGTTACACTATCAGTTACATCGATAGTCACTGGGATTGCTTCGATTTGCGGTTTAAATGGAGACGCTTCCGAAACATCACAAAAAACCGTGTCCACTGAACTATTATTTGATAGTTTTGAGGGATCTTCGTTTGAAGCAGAAGCTGTAACCTTATTGATTAAATAAGTCCTTCCAAATGGCATTATGTCCGGGATAGTTGCATCAAAGTGGAAAATCTTTTCATCTCCCTTTTCCAACCTGGAAAATTGCCACGTTAATGAATCACTGCTAGAAATACCAGCAGGAACGATGTTGGAAACTTTTATTGAGTCCGGTAAAAAATTGGTTAAACGTACATCTTTAGCAGTAACTGTGCCTTCATTTTTAACTTTGATGTAAATAGTGTAAGTTTCTTCTTCATCCGAGTATTTTATTGTGTCAGAGTCTGTTACGCCAATATCAAAAGAATCGGTAACTGCAAATTGATAAACTGAAATGTCCGTCCAAAAATCCGAATTATCAATGATCGTTTCATCATCTTCTTCAGGTGTATCCGGATCATCGGTTGGCTCTGTGGGAGTTTCACGGCTTTCAATGAATCCCTGGTTTATGATTTGTTCAACATTACCGGTCACAGAAACCTGAAATGTAATTGTTACTGTCTCGCTTTTATTGGGCGCAATAGTTCCGACATTGATTCTAACTATCGGAGAAGTGCTGACAATTTCGCCCTTTGTCGTTGTGGCAGAACCGTTTACATAATTTGTGAAATTGGGTATTGTGTCGGTGAAAACTACATCGTTGGCAACACCTTTACCTGAATTTTGAAATGTTATTGTATAGGTGATAATATCCCCGGTTGAAATCGTATAGCTGCTATCAACATCCTGAATAACCGCACTTTTGAGAACATCCGTACTTCCGTTAAATCCCGGGGAGGATGTGATGGTTTCGTCATCGTCTTTCGGTGTATCAGGATCATCTGTGGATTCAGGTATGGTCTCATCACCGTTTATTAATCCCTGGTTGGAGATTTGATCAGCCGCTTCAGTAATAGTTACTTTGAAACTTATGGTAACAGTTTCTGCACTTTTTGCTGCAATGGTACCAATATTAACCTGCAAAACCGGGTCTGTGGAAACAATCGTTCCTTTTGTTGTTGAAGCAGAACCGGGCACATATGAAGTGTGCTCCGGCATTGTGTCAGTGAAAATTACATTTCTAGCTGTGCCGGCACCCGAGTTCTTCATCGTAATGGTATAAATAATTGTATCTCCGGCAGTGATTGTTCCGCTGCCATCCGCGTCCCTGAACAGATCATCTTTTAAAACATCATTTTTGCCTTTAAAATTTGGTGGTAATGTTTTAGTGGGATCATCTTCTTCGTCGGTATCAGGATCATCTGTCGGATGCGTTTTCGTCTCATCGCTATCGATCCAGCCCTGGTTTTCAATTTCATCAACAGAGGCTGTCAAGACTACTTTAAATGTTATGGTAACGATTTCAGATTCATTAGCAGCAATGGTGCCAATATTCACCTTTAGTACAGGTGAAGTTGCCGTAATTGTTCCTTTGGATGTGGAAGCAGAGTTCTCAACAAACGATGTATTTTGTGGAAGAGAATCGGTGAAAGTAACATTGTTTGCCACTCCTGTTCCCGAATTTTTGAGGGTAATGAAATATGCCACCGTATCACCAGGAGAAAGATTGCCACTGCTGTCAGCGTCAACAAATAAGTCTCGCTTTGTAACGTCTGACTTCAAATTAAAACTGGCTGATTGAGTTATCGTTTTATCGTCTTCTTGAGGTGTGTCAGGATCATCCGATGGTTCGGTTGGCGCTTCATCGCTATTTAACCATCCCTGGTTTTCAATTTGATTGGTGGAAGTAGTAACACTCACCCGGTATTTAATTGTCACCGTATCATTGGACGCCATCGTACCAATATTGACTTTTAAAATTGGCGATGTACTTTCAATCGTACCTTGCGTAGTTGATACCGTGCCAATGACATATTCTGTATTTAGCGGTATGGTATCGTTTAAAACAACATTATGTCCATAACCTGCGCCGCTATTAATTACAGTTAAGGTATATGAAATTACATCTCCTATAGATATTATGCCATCACCGTTTATGTCCTGGTAGGCGTCACGCTTAAACAATTCAATAGTTGGAGGTGTTGTTATTGTCTCATCATCGTCTGCCGGCGTGTCCGGATCGTCAGTGGGCTCATCAATTGTTTCATCACCACTTATTAGTCCCTGGTTGGAAATTTGGGTTGCTGCTTCTGTTACAACTACATTAAAGTTAATAGTGACAATCTCTGTACTGTTTGGCGCTATTGTGCCTATATTCACCTGCAAAACCGGGTCAGTAAATTCAATGGTTCCTTTTGTGGTTGAAGCAGAACCTGACACAAAAGCAGTGTGTTCAGGCATGGTGTCTGTGAAAACCACATTTTTGGCTGTACCAGCACCGGAATTCGTTATTGAAATAGTATAAATAATGGTATCACCGGCAGTGATTGTGCCGCTGCCATCCGCATCTCTAAACAAATCATTTTTCAGTACATCATTTGTTCCGTTGAAATTTGGTGGTGCTGTTTTAGTCGGATCATCTTCTTCATCGGTATCAGGATCGTCTGTGGGATGCAGTTGAGTCTCATCACTGTTTATCCAGCCCTGGTTTACAATTTCATCAACAGAAGCAGTCAGGACAACTTTGAATTTAATTGTAATTAATTCAGATTCATTGCCAGCAATGCTGCCGATATTCACTTGCAGAGCAGGTGAAGTTGTCACAACCGTGCCTTTAGATGTAAAAACAGATCCGTCAGCAAGCGATGTGTTAGAAGGAAGAGAATCTGTGAAAGTTACATTATTAGCAGTACCTGTGCCTGAATTTTTCAAAATAATTGTATATGAAACCGTATCGCCAGGAGAAAAATTGCCACTGCTGTCCGCATCAACAAATAAGTCGCGTTTTGTTACATCTGATTTTAATTTAAAACTGGGCGCCCGGGTAATTGTTTTATCATCTTCATCTTGTGTATCCGGGTCGTCCGAAGGTTTGGTAGGCGTTTCATCGCTGTTTATGAATCCCTGGTTTTCAATTTGATTGGTGGAAGTCGTAACACTTACCCGGTAGTTAATTGTCACCGTATCATTGGGCGCCATTATACCAATGTTGACTTTCAAGACTGGCGAAAAGCTTTCAATTGTCCCCTGGGTCGATGAAGCCGTACCTGAAACATATTCAGTGTTCTGAGGAATTGTGTCAGTTAAAACAACATTGTGTCCTGTTCCTGAGCCACCATTAATCACTGTTAATGTATAGGAAATTAAATCACCAACTGAAATGACGCCATCATCGTTTACATCCTGGAAAACATCCTGCTTAAAAACTTCAATGCTTGGTGGAGTCGTAATTGTTTCATCATCGCCTTCCGGCGTGTCAGGATCGTCAGTGGGTTCAGGGATGGTTTTGGGGGAAGTTACATAACCTTGATTCTCGATTTTATTAACCGCATCGATCACAACAACAGCATACTTAATTGTTATTGTCTCCTGCTCTTTTTCAGCGATGGTGCCGATTTCAATTTGCAGCACAGGAACAGTAGAAATAATAGTACCTTTTGTCGTTGTAACAGAACCGTTTACAAGAATTGTATGATCCGGAATTGTATCGGTAAATGCAACGTTAGATGCAATTCCACTACCTGAATTTTTGATTGTTATGGTATAAAAAATGGAGTCGCCAGGTGTAATTGTTCCGCTTCCATCAACATCCCTGAAAGAATCGGTTTTTAGAACATCGGTTTTGCCGGTAAAAGTGGGAATCTTTGTTTTAGTCGGATCGTCTTCATCCGGTGTGTCCGGATCGTCTGTCGGGTGCGATTTCGTTTCATCGCTATCAACAAATCCCTGGTTTTCAATTTGTTCAACTGATGCTGTAACTAAAACTTTGTATTTAATTGTAATGATTTCTGAAGAATTTGCTTTGATACTGCCAATAGCAACCAGCAAAACAGGAGATGTACTTGCAATTGTTCCTTTGGAAGTTGAAGCACTTCCTTGAATATAGGTTGTGTTTTGGGGAATGGTATCTGTTAAAACAACATTATTAGCAGTGCCGGCGCCGGAATTGTTGACTGTAATTGTGTAAGAAATGGTGTCTCCTGCAGAAATCAAACTGTTTTGGTCAGTATCGATAAAAACATCTGTTTTTAGAACGTCGTTATTACCTTTAAAACTTGGAGCACGGGTGATGGTCTCGTCGTCTTCTTCAGGTGTGTCCGGATCATCGGTGGGATGTGGACTTATTTTTTCGCAATCAATGAATCCCTGGTTTCTGATTTCCTCAACACTTGCTGCTAGACGAACCTGAAAACTAATTGTAACTGTTTCACTTCCATTGGCAGCAATTTTACCAATATTCACCTTTAATATTGGTGACGTTGTCTCAATGCTTCCTTTTGAAGTGGTGGCTGATCCGGTTACGTATGTTGTGTTTGTTGGGATAGTATCAGTGAAAACAACATTTGTTGCTATTCCTCCCCCTGAATTATTAATCGTAACGGTGTAACTAATTAAATCGCCGTTGCTTAGTGTCCCGCTATCATCCACATCTTGAAATGATTGTTTCTTTAGAACGTCTGACACCAAAGAAAAACTTGGGAGACGGGTTATGGTCTCATCGTCTTCTTCGGATGTGTCAGGATCATCGGTCGGATGTTGTAAGGTTTCTTCACTATCCACATAGCCCTGGTTTTTTATCTCGTTTACATCTGCGGATAAAACGACCTTGAAAACAATTGTCACTGTTTCTGAACTGTAAGCAGCTATGCTGTCAATATTAACAACCATAACCGGAGAAGTTGAGATAATTTCCCCTTTCGATGTTGCAGCAGAGCCGGTTACATAAGTTGTATTAGAAGGAATTGAATCAGAGAAAACAATATTTGTGGCGGCTTTACTGCCTGAATTTTTAATTGTTATTGTATAAGTGATGTCATCTCCAATGGAAATCTTTCCATCTCCATCCGTGTCAAAATACTTACCAGTTTTTAAAACATCTGTGTCCCCTTCAAAGTATGGATGAAGTGTTTTAGTCTCATCATCTTCTTCATCCGTATCCGGATCATCTGTAAGATGTTGTTCTATTTCATAGGAATTGATAACACCCTGGTTTTCTATCAAAAGTGACGCTGAGGTTACTTCAACCTGAAATAAAATTGTGATGATTTCCGATTCAAGCGGTGCAATCGTACCAATATCTATTGTTAAAACCGGTGATGTATTTTGAATTACGCCTTTTGATGTCGTGGCAGAACCGCTCACATAAGAAGTGTTTTGTGGAATGGAGTCATTAAATACCACATCGTGAGCAATACCAGTGCCTGAATTTTTAATATTGATTGAGTATAAAACGATATCGCCCGGAGAAATTGTCCCATCATTATCTTTGTCTTCAAATATGTCACTTTTAACCGCATCATCCGGACCTGCAAAAACCGGTTCGGCAATGATTTTTAGACTATCAACCATGTGAACACTTTCCGGTTTACCACTAAAAATATCACCATTAATAAAATCGGGGAATGAATCGGCAATAGCTGCATAGTGGTGCATCACAACGGTGTTGGTACCTTGCTCGAAGAAATAAGAACCGGCATCTTTGAATTGAAGTGTGTCCCCGTCAATATCCTGAACAACTTTATACATTCCAGCATTGTTATCCGCAGGTACACTTATTGGTCTTATTCCCGATTGAGGATCTGCAGGCAACAGGACTGTTAAATAAAAACTCTCATCCATTTGACCAGTGCTGTATCGTATTCTTGGAAAAATACGGTAGTATCCCGGATTTACGATATCTACATCAACTACAAATTTATGCTGGCGAATAGGCACAGAGGCAATAACAGAAACCTCAGGAAAAGTTTTGATAGTTATGTTTTCCTGGTGGTATTGAGCGAAAAGAGATGAGCTAAGGAAATAACATATAAAAAAAAGAATGAGGTTTAAAGCTATCTTTCCCGTTGGAAATCTTTTTGTTGTCATTTTTTAACACCTAATTTATAGTATTACCAGTTGAATCTTTGTTTTTTATGCAAAAGTTTTTTAATAAAGAT